>Ga0209777_10002737_pt1 | contig 22753 bp, 19 predicted proteins | sample FrelakmetHBP12HB_FD_187147 | JGI IMG/M metagenome (GOLD analysis project Ga0209777, IMG submission 187147) | Freshwater lake sediment microbial communities from the University of Notre Dame, USA, for methane emissions studies -HBP12 HB (SPAdes)... | ecosystem: Environmental > Aquatic >...
CACTTCTCGGTGGGAAGCCGGAGTTCGCCGTGGCCGACGGGACGGGCCACGTCTTCGTGAACAACGAGGACTCGAGCACGGTGGTGGAGTTCGACGCGCGGTCCCTGACCGTCCTCCACACGTGGTCCATGAAGCCGTGCGACGGGCCGTCGGGCCTGGCGATGGACGTCCGGACCCGCCGCCTGTTCGCGGTGTGCGGCAACCAGAAGATGATGGTCGTGGATGCCAACAACGGCCGCGTGGTGGCCGACCTGCCGATCGGCCAGGGCGCCGACGGCGTGAAGTTCGATCCCAACACCCGCAACGCCTTCTCCTCGAACGGCGACGGGACGATGACGGTGGTGCACGAGGATTCGCCCAGCCGCTTCACCGTGGTGGGGAACGTGCCGACGCAGCGCGGCGCCCGGACCCTGGCGCTCGACGAGACAACGGGGCGGGTCTACACGGTCACGGCGGAGTTCGGGCCGGCCCCGGCGCCGACCCCCGAGCGGCCGCGCTCCCGGCCTCCGATGCTGCCGAACACCTTCACGCTCCTGGTGATCGAGAAGTAGCAGTCGCGGCCGGCCGCGGCGCGCCACCGCCGGCGAGTCCCCTGTCCGCAGAACGCGAAACGGGCGGCCATCCATCGGCCGCCCGCTGCGTCGTCCGTCCACGCGGAGAAGGCTAGAAGCTGCCCAGCTCCGAGTGCGCGTCGCGGGCGATCGCGACCAGGGTCTGCGTGTAGGCGTCGCTCTGGTAGCCGACCACGTACTTCACCACGCCGCCCGGCACGCCGTCCGCCGTCCACCACTCGTACGTCCCGCCGCCCATCAGGGAATAGCGGATGTGCTTGGCGGAGAAGGTGCCGGCGGGGGTGGTCACGGTCTCGGTGCCGACGACCGCGGCGTTGAGGCTCTCGGTCGTCAGGTAGGTCGGCTCCCGCCAGGTGAACCCGGTGTTCTGCTCGACCGGGATCTCGCCCGCCGGCTGGCCCTTGGTCTTGCCGCGCATCCGCAGCACCTGCGAGTGGTCGGCGCTGAACATCGCCTCGAAGCTGACCGTGTCCGGCTGGGTCATCGAGTACCACTTCACCCGCCACCACTCCTTGCCGTCGGGAAGGCGCGTCAGGAAGGCGCGCTCCATCCGCTGCTGGCTGTCGTGTGCCGTGAACTCGAAGGTGACCGACTGGCCGGGCTGGAGGTCCGAGTTCGGGACCCAGTAGCCGCCCGAGTTGAAGCCGAGGGTGAACATCCAGTTGGCGTAGTAGGTCATCATCTGCGCCTGCATCGCGCCGCCTGCGCCCATCCCGCCGGCCGGGGCCCCGGGCACCGTCGGCCCGTGGAACTGGCCTGCGACCGCGCCGGCCGCGGCGTTGCCCGCCGCGTTCGACGCACCCGTGTTCACGCCGCCCACCGCGCCCGAGATCGCGCTCCTGGCCACGCTGCAGCCGGCCAGCGAGAGCGCAATTGCGCCGTACAGCACCACCCTGCCTGTGCGAGTCTGCACCACCGCGTGCTCCTGTGTTGGGGGATGCGGGCCAATGTAACCGCATCCGGCCCGCGGCGGGAGGCGGGGGCGGTGCCGGGCGGGTCGGCGTCGCGGCCCGCGGTCGTGGCCCGCGGGGCTCCTGCCGGGTATGGTGAAGTCATGGAGGCGGCATGACCGATTGGGACCAGCGGTACGGCGAGCCCGGGTACGCGTACGGCACCGAGCCGAACGCCTTCCTTGTGGAGATGGCCGGGCGCATCCCCGCGGGGCCGGTCCTGTCCCTCGGAGAGGGAGAGGGCCGGAACGCCGTCTTCCTGGCGGCCCGCGGGCACGACCTGGTGGCGGTGGACGCGTCGGCGGTCGGCCTCGCGAAGGCGGCGGCGCTGGCCGCGGAGCGCGGGGTGCGGCTCACGGCGGTCGTCGCCGACCTGGCCACCTACCCGATCGAGCCGGGCGCGTGGAGCGGGATCGTGTCCGTCTTCGTGCACCTGCCGGTCCCGGCTCGCCGCCGGCTGTATGCGGCGGCCGCGCGCGGCCTGCGCCCCGGCGGGGTGTTCGTGCTCGAGGCGTACGCGCCGCGGCAGATCGAGTTCGGCACCGGCGGGCCACGCGACCCCGCGTTCCTGGTGACGCTGGACGCGGTGCGGGAGGAGCTGGAGGGGCTCGAGCTGGTGATCGGCCGGGAGGTCGCACGCGACGTCACCGAGGGGAAGTACCACGGCGGGCGCGCCGCGGTCGTCCAGGTGCTCGCCCGGAAGCTGGCGACGTGAGCTGCGGCCTTCCGTCCGGCCGCCCGGTCGCGGCCCGGTTCCTGCGGTGCCGTGTGACGGGACCGCCACGGGAGAGCGTCTGACCTCCGGCATCGTCTTTGACATCCGCCGCTACGCGATCCACGACGGCCCGGGGATCCGGACCACCGTGTTCCTCAAGGGCTGCTCGCTCTCGTGCGCGTGGTGCCACAACCCGGAGGGCCAGGCGCGCGGGTTCGAGGCCATGGTCCGCGACAACCGCTGCATCCGCTGCGGCGCCTGCGTGGACGCCTGCGGGCACGGTGCCGTGACGTGGACCGGCGAGGGGCCGGTGACCGACCGCGCGTTGTGCACGGCGTGCGGCGACTGCGCCGCCGTCTGCTACGCCGACGCGCGGGAGCGGGTCGGCCGGGAGATGACGGCGGAGGAGGTCCTCGCCGAGGTGGCGCGGGACGAGCCGTTCTACCGGCGCTCGGGCGGCGGGATGACCCTCTCCGGCGGCGAGCCCCTCCTGCAGCCGGCCTTCGCCGCGGCGCTCCTCAGGGGCGCGCGGGCCGCGGGCATCCACACCGCGCTCGACACCTGCGGCTACGCCGCGTGGGAGACGTTCGACTGCGTGCGCGGCGACGTGGACCTCTTCCTCTACGACGTGAAGCTGCTGGACGACGCGCGGCACCGGCGGTTCACCGGCGTCTCGAACGCGCCCATCCTCGCCAACCTGCGCGCCCTGTCCGCACGGGGCCACGCGATCGTGCTGCGGGTCCCCGTCATCCCCGGGGTGAACGACGACCCCGCCAACCTCGAGGCGCTGGCCGCGCTGGCGGGGGAGCTCGCGCACCTTGCGCGCGTGGACCTGCTTCCGTATCACCACATCGGCGCGGACAAGTACGACCGGCTCGACCGCGCGTACCCGCTGCCGGACACGGCGCCGCCGTCGGCGGAGCGGATCACGGCGATCGCCCGGCTCCTCGCGGAGCGCGGGTTGCCCGTCGGGACAGGACAGGGACGATGATCACCGAGCGCGTGCGGCGGTTGCGGCAGGAGAGCCTGGAGGCGGTGCCCGCCATCTCTACCGAGCGGGCCGAGCTGATGACGGCGTTCTACCGGGAGCACGAGGGCCGCCACGCCGCGCCGATGCTGCGCGCGCTGGCCTTCCGGTACCTGATGGAGCACAAGGCCGTCTGGCTCGGGACGGGGGAGCTCATCGTCGGCGAGAAGGGTCCGGCCCCGAAGGCCACGCCCACCTACCCGGAACTGTGCTGTCACTCCCTCGCGGACCTCGACCTCCTCGCCACCCGGGAGAAGATCCCCTTCGCCGTCAGCCCGGAGGCGCGCGGCGTCTACGAGCGGGCGATCATCCCGTTCTGGCACGGCCGCACCCAGCGCGAGCACCTCTTCGGTGCGATGACGGACGAGTGGCGGGCGGCGTACGATGCCGGCGTCTTCACCGAGTTCATGGAGCAGCGCGCCCCCGGCCACACCGTCCTCGACGACAAGATCTACCGCAAGGGGATGCTGGACATCGGCGAGGAGATCCGCCACGCGCTCGCCGCCCTCGACTTCCTGGGGGACCCCGACGCCTTCGCGAAGCAACAGGAGCTGGAGGCGATGCTGGTCTGCACCGAGGCGCTGGTGCACTTCGCGGAGCGGCACGCCGAGCGGGCGCGGGGGCTGGCCTCCGCGGAGCGGGACCCCGCCCGCCGGTCCGACCTTGAGCGCGTCGCCGCGGTGTGCGCGCGGGTGCCGGCGCGCGCGCCGCGCGACTTCCACGAGGCGCTGCAGGCGTACTGGTTCGTGCACTTGGGCGTGACGACGGAGCTCAACACCTGGGACGCTTTCAGCCCCGGGCGGCTCGATCAGCACCTGGCCCCCTTCTACCGCCGGGGCCTCGCCGACGGGACGCTGACCCGTGCCGCCGCCGAGGAGCTGCTGCAGTGCTTCTGGGTGAAGTTCAACAACCAGCCGTCGCCCCCCAAGGTCGGCGTCACGGCGGCGGAGAGCGGCACCTACACCGACTTCGCGCAGATCGGCTTCGGCGGGATGACGCGCGAGGGCGCCGACGGCGTCAACGACGTCACGTACCTGCTCCTCGACGTCACGGAGGAGATGCGCCTCCTCCAGCCGAGCGCCTCGATCCAGGTGAGCGCGGAGAACCCCGACGCCCTGATCCGGCGCGCGGCGGAGATCATCCGGACCGGCTTCGGCCAGCCGTCGGTCTTCAACGCCGATCTGATCGCGCGGGAGCTGGTGCGCCAGGGGAAGTCCCTCGAGGACGCGCGGTGCGGCGGCTCGAGCGGGTGCGTGGAGGTCGGCGCCTTCGGCAAGGAGAACTACAGCCTCACCGGCTACTTCAACCTCCCCAAGGTGCTGGAGCTGGCGCTGCACGACGGCGTGGACCCGCGCACCGGCCGGCGCCTCGGTCCGGCGACCGGGGATCCCCGCGGATTCGGGGGCTTCGACGCGCTGTTCGCGGCGTTCGAGCGCCAGCTGCGGCACTTCGTGGACGTCAAGGTGCGGGGGAACAACGTCGTCGAGCGGCTCTACGCCGCGCGGATGCCCGCGCCCTTCCTCTCCGTCCTCATCGATGACTGCGTGGCCCGCGGCCGCGATTACCACGACGGCGGGGCGCGCTACAACACGAGCTACATCCAGGGCGTGGGCGTCGGGACCATCACCGACGCGCTGAGCGCGCTGCTGCACCACGTGTACGGCGAGCGCACGGTGACGATGGACACGCTCCTTGCCGCGCTGGCCGCGGACTTCGCCGGCGCTGAGCGGCTGCGCCAGCAGCTCCTCAACCGGACGCCGCGCTACGGGAACGACGACGACCGCGCCGACGCGCTGATGGTGCGGGTCTTCGAGGCGTACTTCGCCGCGGTGGACGGGCGGCCGAACACCAAGGGGGGCCGGTACGCCATCAACCTCCTCCCCACCACGGTCCACGTCTACTTCGGCTCGGTGATCGGCGCGACGCCCGACGGGCGGAAGGCGGGTCAGCCCCTCTCCGAGGGCGTCTCGCCGGTGCAGGGGGCCGACCGCCACGGGCCGACGGCGGTGCTCCGGTCGGTGGCGAAGATGGACCACGGCCGCACAGGGGGCACGCTCCTCAACCAGAAGTTCACCCCCGCGCTCCTCGCCGACGAGGCCGGGCTGGACGGCCTCGTGCAGCTGGTCCGCACCTATTTCGCCCTCGGCGGCCATCACATCCAGTTCAACGTGGTGGACGCGGCGACGCTGCGCGCCGCGCAGGCGCACCCGGAAGAGCACCGCGACCTCATCGTCCGGGTGGCGGGGTATTCCGACTACTTCTGCGACCTCGGCCGGTCGCTGCAGGACGAGATCATCGCACGGACCGAGCACGCCACCGTCTAGGAGCGTCCCGATGCGCATCGAGAACGTGCCGTTCACCGCCGTGGATTGGACCACGGTCCTGGAGACCCTGCACCCCGGGGCGACGGGCAGCGCTTTCTGGCGCACGATCCAGCTCGGCCCCATCCGGGTCCGGAAGGTGCGCTACTCGCCCGGCTACCTCGCCGATCACTGGTGCTCCAAAGGGCACGTGCTGCTGGTCGTGGAGGGCGAGCTGACGACCGAGCTGCAGGACGGCTCGTCGGTGGTCCTCGCCAGCGGGATGAGCTACCACGTGGCCGACGACCTGATGCCGCACCGCTCGCGCACCGCGGGCGGCGCCTCCCTCTTCATCGTGGATTGACCAGCCGGCGCCCGCGCGCCTGCCCGAGGACCCCATGCCTCCGAAGCCCCCGCTCCACGCCTGGTTCCAGGAATTCCGCGGCGCCATCGTCGTCTGCGACCCCGACGGCATCATCCTCGAGATGAACGACGCCGCCATCCGCTCGAACGCCGAGGATGGCGGGGCCAAGCTCATCGGCACCAACCTCATCGCCTGCCACCCCGAGCCCTCGCTCTCGAAGCTGAAGGCGTTCATGGCGAAGCGGGAGCCGAACGTCTACACCGTCGAGAAGCGCGGCGTGAAGAAGCTCGTGTACCAGACCCCGTGGCACTTGGACGGGAGGTACGCGGGCTTCCTTGAGGTGGTGCTCGAGATCCCGTTCGAGGTGCCGCACTTCGTGAGGCCGGCCTAGGGCGGCGGCCGGCGGAGCCCGGGGCCGGAGACTGCCGACTCGGCTCCGCGGAGCGACCGAGCGCAGGCGGCTCACGGAAACGAAACCGCCCCGGCCGCTGTGGCCGGGGCGGTCGTGCGACGACGTGTGGCGAACTCCGGCGCCGCTACCGCCCGCCGATCTGTTGGAGCAGCTCGCGCACCGCGGCGTCGAGCTGACTGTCCCGTCCGCTGTAGCTCTCGCCCACCGGCCGCACCACCGGCACGTCCACCGGCCGCGGGTGCATCTCCATCACCTGCCCGTCGCTGCCGCGCACGGTGATGGCCGGCATCCGCACCGCCGAGCCGTCGATGAGCGTCCCCGACCCCGTGTAGATAATCCACCCCGCCGTCGGCTCCCCCACCACCTTCCCCAGGTGCAGCGCGCGATACCCCTCAGTGAAGTCTTCGGCGTCGGAGAGGGAGTGCTGGTCGGTGACGAGGATGGTCGGCTTCTCGAGGGAGCGCTGGCCGAGGATGGTCCGCGCCGGCGCCGAGATGCCGGCGCCCCGGTACGTCATCGTGAGGTACCCGCGCCGCGCGAACACGTCGATGGCGTAGGCGTTCACGAAGCCGCCGTTGTTGTGCCGCACGTCGATCACCACGCCGTAGCGGCCGCGGTTCTCGCTGTCGAGGTCCATGAAGAGCTGGTCGAGGGAGCCCTGGCCCATGTCCACCATGTGCACGTAGCCCAGGCGGCCGTTGCTCACCCGGGCGACGTAGGCACGCCGGTCCTCCACCCACTGGCGGTACCGGAGGGCGCGCTCGGTGGCCAGGTTCACCGCCTTCACGTTCACGTCGCGCGGGCTCCCACCGTCGGCGGCGTGCGACACCGACAGCGTCACCTGCCGGCCGATCGTGTACGAGAGGAGGGAGTCGAGGTTCGTGCGGGCGGTGAGGGGGTCGCCCTCCACGGCGAGGAGGTAGTCGCCGGCGGTGATGCCCCCCGCGACGGCCGCGGGGCCAAGCGGGATGACGTTGGTGACCCGGAGCCGGCCGCTCCGCTCGTATTCGGCGCGGTCGAAGTCGAGGCCCAGCCGCCCGACGTACGCCGGGGTCGTGGCCGTGGAGGGCGCCGAGAGGCCGGAGTGCGAGGCGTTCAGCTCGCCGATCATCAGGGAGATGACGCGGCGCTCCTCGTCGCCGGTGCGCGCCCCCGCGGCCCACGGCGCGTACTGAGCGTGCACCGCGTCCCAGTCCACGCCGTTCATCGTGGAGTCGTGGAAGCCGTCGCGCAGGAAGCGATACGCCTCGTCGAACATCACCAGTTTCTGCGCGTCGAAGTCGACGTCCAGCTCCGCCGTCACTGCCACCTGCCGGGTGTTCCGGCCCTCGACGGTGATGACGTTGATGCGCCCGTTCTGGAGGTACCAGACCTCCTTGCCGTCGGGCGACCACTGGGCGCTCGACTTCCCGCCCGGGGTCGAGGTGAGCTGGCGCGCCACCGCCTCCTCGCGCGCGAGTTCGTCGAGCGAGTAGGTGTACAGGTTCTGCTGGCCGGCCGCGTACGCGACCAGCAGGACCGACTTCCCATCGGGCGCGATGACGGCGGCGCCGACGTCCACGCCGACCGGGAGGAACGAGAGCCGCCGGCGGATGTCGTCGAACACGATCCGGACCGGCGCCACGGCGCTGTCGGGCCTCGCTCGCGCGCCAGCGGTATCGCCCGGCGCGGCAGTGGGGATGCGGGCCCCCGCCCGGGCGGGCGGCGCGGCTGGCTGCACGGGCCGTGGCTCGGACGACGGCGCGGTGGCCGGGCGCGCCGGCTGACGGAACAGGTCGCGGAACTGGTCCTCGCGGAACAGCGGCGTGCGCGGGACCAGGTCGATGCGCGCCAACTGCGGACTCTCGGTGCGCTGGCTGGTGGTGAAGAGGACGTACTTCCCGTCGGGGCTCCAGCTCACGCCGCCGCCGAAGACGTTGGGGAGGAAGCTGATGGCGCGGGCCTCGCCGCCGGCGGCGGGGACCACGTACACCGCGTTGAACATCGAGAAGCCGGCGGAGAGGTAGGCGATCCACCGGTTGTCGGGCGACCAGGCGAAGTCCTGCGCGGAGGTGAAGGGGAGGCGGTCGAAGAAGCCCGCCGCCACGGTGCGCACCGCCTTCGACGCCACGTCCACGACAGCGAGGTCGTGCCCGCCGCGGGCGAACGCCACCGACTTGCCGTCGGGGGAGACGCGCGGGTTCACGTCGCCGCGCGGGTCGTTGGTGAGCGCGGTCTCCGTGCGACTGCCGAAGTCGTAGAGGAAGAGCTGGGCGTACCCCGCGCGGCTCGACACGTACACGAGCTGGCGGCTGTCGGGGAGCCACGCCAGCTCCTGCTCGCGCGCCGTGGTGGACGTGACGCGCTCGGCGTCGCCGCCGTCCTTCGCGGAGACGGCGAAGACGTCGCCGCGGACGGCGAACGCCACCTTCTTGCCGTCGGGGGAGAGGGCCATCTCGGAGAGGCCCTCGGAGACCCGCACGTGCTCGATGCCGGCCGCCGCCGGCGCACCGCGGAGCGTGATCGGCACCTGGTGCGCCTCGCCCGTCGCCGGATCGAGGAGCCAGACGCCGAGGTCGCGCTCGAAGACGATCGCCCGGCCGTCGCCGGAGACGCTCGGCCAGAGGACGCGACCATCGGTGAAGTGCGTCACCGCGGCGATCCGCCCGTCGGCGCCGCGAGCCCAGACGTTCTCCACGCCGTGGTCGTCGCGGACCCAGTAGAGCGTCCGCCGCTCGGCGCCGCCCCACATCGGCCACGCGTCCTTCGTCCCGCCCGTCGTCACCGCCTCGTACTGCGGATGGTCGAAGTCCCGGACCAGCCAGATCTCCGACTCGTCGAGGTGGCTGTGGCCGCGCCGCCACCACTGGCCCGTCACCGTGCCGCGCGCCGTGATGGCGAGCGTCTGCCCGTCGGGGGAGGGCGCCGACCAGAACTCGTTGGTGTAGCGGTCGGCCGCCACCGGCATCGGCGTCCCGCCCTCCGCGCTCACCCGCCAGATGTCGTTCATCCCCTGGATGTCGCCGCGCGAGCTGGTGAAGTAGAGCCACCGCCCGTCGGGCGACCACGCGTCGAGCTGGTCGAGCGCGTCGTCGAAGGTGATGCGCCGCAGCGTGCCCGTCGCGAGCGTCAGCACATAGATGTCGCCGTTCCCCGTGCGCGTCGAGACGAAGGCGAGCTTCCGCGCGTCGGGCGAGTAGAGGGGCCGCGACTCCGTGGCGGGGTTCGAGACGAGGAGGCGTGCCTCGCCCCCCGCCGCGGGCACCGTCCAGATGTCGCCGCCGGAGGCGAAGGCGATCTCCGCGCGGTCGGGGGAGATCGCCGGCTCGGTGAGGAGCGGGCGGGGCTCCACCGCCGCGGGGGCCTGGGCGATTGCGCGCGGCGCGTGAGCGAACGCGGCCGTGAGGAGCGTGAGCACGCTGGCGAGCAGCGCGAATGAAGAGTGGAAGTGTCGCATATAGGTGCCGTGCTGAGGGTGGACACCGAGAACGGGCGCGGCCAAGGTAGAGTGCGCGGCCCCCCGGCGCCAGGCGAGCCGCGGTGGCCCATCGGTCGGCCGTCCGCTTGACGGCTACTTGACAGACTTTGTGCATCGTGACCCGCGGAAACCAGCCGAAGGAGCGCGCCGTGTCCTCCGTCCGCAACCTGCTCGCCACCGTCGCCCTTGCCACCGCCGTCACCGGCACCGCGTCCGCGCAGGACTCGCTGGTGATCGCGATTGGTGCCCGCATCCGCGTGACGGTGGCCGACGGCTCGGGTTTACCGCTGGTGGGACGCTACGCCGGTCTGCGCGGCGACACGCTGCTCGTCGCGCTGCCGGGGTTCAACCTGCCCGTGCGGTATCTGCTGCGCACCGTGCGCGCCGTGGACGTCTCGCAGGGGACACACCGGCAGGCGGGGCCGGGGGCGAAGCTCGGCGCGAAGATCGGCGCGGCGATGGGCGTCTTCGGGTCGGTGGACCTGCTCCTGTCCACCCATAGCTGCAGGGATGCCAGCGCGCTCGGCCAGGCCGACGATCAGGCCAGGGTATTGTGCTGGATGGGCGTGGCGCTCGCGCCGTTCGGAATGGCGCTCTGGGGCGCGGGGTACGGCGCCCTCATCGGACTGCTCGTCGTCAGGGAGAACTGGCTTCCGGTGCGACTGGAGGGCTTGCACGTCGGCGTGGTGCCGATGGGCCGCGGCACCGTGGGGCTCGGCGTCGGCGTGTCGTTCTAGCCCGCAGCGCCCGCTGACCGCTGGCGCTCGCCCCGCGCCAGGCTCCAGGCCAGCGCCGGCGGCGTGACGAGCGTCGTCACCACCACCATGATCACCACCGCGGAGAAGACCGCCGCGTCGATGACGGGCCGGCCGGCGATCGTCAGCGTCGTGCCGATGCTCGCGAAGATGAGTCCCACCTCGCCGCGCGGGATCATCCCGATGCCGATCGAGCGCCGATCGAGGCCGCCGCCGACGGCGCCGAGGGCGCACGCCTGCTTGCCGAGGATCGCTGCCACGACGAGCAGCGCGGCGAGGCCGAGTATCTCGGGGCGCGCGAAGGCGCGGAGGTCCACCCGGAGCCCCATCACCACGAAGAAGACCGGCACGAGGAACGAGGCGATGGGGGCGATGAGGTCCCGCAGCGACCGCTCGCCGCGCGCCTTGAATTCCCGGAAGTGGACGTCCTCGAGGATGAGGCCGGCGGCGTAGGCGCCGACGATGGCCGCGAGGCCGATCGCCGACGCGAGGAAGGCGAGCACGAAGCAGACGGCCAGCGCGACGGCGAGGAGCACGTCGCGGCCCCGGAGCCGGGAGGCGAGGGCGAAGAGGTGCGGCGAGAGGACCACGCCAAGGCCGAGCGCGCCGAAGAGGAAGACGGCCGCCTTCGCCACGACGATGCCGGTCTCGCCGAGGGAGAGGGGCTGGCCGCGATCCACGCCGACGATCACGCCGCTCACGACGGCGAGGATCACGAGGCCCAGCACGTCGTCGATCACCGCCGCCCCGATGATGACCCGCGCCTCGGCGGTGCGCTCCTTCCCGAGGTCCGCCAGGACCCGCGCCGTGATGCCGACGCTCGTGGCCGTCAGGGTGGCGCCGAGGAAGGCGTGGGCGTACCAGCTCTCCTGCGGCAGCAGTGCCGCGCCGACGCCCCAGCCGAGGGCGAAGGGCGTCACCACGCCGATCACCGCGACGAGGAACGACGGGACGCCTACCGTGAGCATCTCGCGCACCGTGGACTCGAGGCCGACCTGGAAGAGGAGGAGCACGACCCCGATCTGGGCGAGGATGCCGATGGTCGGGTCCACCGCGAGGCCGCGGAACCACGTGACGCCGGCGAGGTCGAGGTTGCCGAGCACGATGCCGGCGACCAGCTCGCCGAGCACCGCGGGCTGCCCCGCGCGGACCGCGAGGTCGCCGCCGAGCTTGGCGGCGACGAGGATGACGGCGAGGGCGAGCACCACCGCGGCCACGGGGTCGGCGTGGGCGGCGGTCGCGAGAAGGGCGGCGGAGGGCGCGGCGAACATGCCCCATTGTGGGGCGGAAGGGGCGCCTAGGCAAGCCGGGCGCCCACCTGGAAGGGGCGCGTGAAAGAGTGAGAGGTCAGAGGTGAGAGGTCAGAAGAGACGCGGGCGCCGGGCCCGAGGAAGCGCCCCCTGTCTCGCGTCCCGTCTCACCCCTGACCTCTCACCCTCTCACGCATTTCGCCTCTCGCCCTATCTTCTCCTCCGTGTCCACCGCGCCCTCGGCCGGCTCGGCGTCCCCCGACCTCTCGCTCCGCCGCGCCGCCATCGTCGTGGCGACGCTCGGCGCGTTCCTGACGCCGTTCACGTCCTCGGCGGTGAACCTCGCGCTGCCGACGATCGGCCGCGGCTTCGGCGCCAGCGCCGTCACCCTCGGCTGGATCACGACGGCCAACATCCTGGCCGCGGCCGCGCTCGTCGTGCCCTTCAGCCGGCTCGCCGACCTCCACGGCCGGCGCCGGGTGTTCCTCATCGGGGTCGTGGTGTTCACCGCGGCGTCGCTGTGGGCGAGCGTGGTGCCCTCGCTCGGTCAGCTCATCGCGGCGCGCGTGGCCCAGGGAGCCGGCGCCGCGGCGATGTTCGGCACCGCGGTCGCGATCCTCACCTCGGTGCTCCCCCCGGGCGAACGGGGCCGGGCGCTGGGGCTCAACACGGCGGCTGTGTACCTCGGGCTGTCGCTCGGCCCGACCCTCGGCGGCTGGCTCACGGGCGCGTTCGGGTGGCGATCGGTCTTCGCCGTCAACGTGCTGGTCGGCGTCGTCCTCCTCGGGGCGGTGGGGCGGCTGCGGGGCGAGTGGGCGGGTGCGCGCGGGGAGCGGTTCGACGGCGGCGGCGCGATGCTGTACGTCGGGACACTGGTCGCGCTCCTCCTCGGGCTCACCCGTCTGACCACCCCGTCCGGCGTGGCGCTGGCGCTCGCGGGAATCGGCGGGTTGGGGCTGTTCGTGTGGTGGGAGCGCCGCACGAGGAACCCGGTGCTCGACCTCACGATCTTCCGGCGGAATCCCGTCTTCGGGATGTCGAGCCTCGCCGCGCTCATCAACTACGCGGCGACGTCGGCGGTGGGCTTTCTCGTCAGTCTCTACTTGCAGTTCGTGCGCGGGCTCTCGCCGGGGGCCGCGGGCCTGGTGCTGCTCTCGCAGCCGCTGCTGATGATGCTCGTCTCGCCGGTGGCGGGCGCGCTCTCCGACCGCGTCGAGCCGCGCGTGCCGGCCTCCACCGGGATGGCCCTCTCGGCGCTCGGCCTCGCCGGGCTCGCGCTGGTGGGGCTCGCGACCCCGCTGCCGTGGGTCGTGGCGGCGCTGGTGGTCCTCGGGACGGGGTTCGGGCTCTTCACCTCCCCGAACACCAACGCGGCGATGGGCGCCGTCGAGCCGCGGCGCTACGGCGTGGCCTCCGGCGTGCTGGGGACGATGCGACTGACGGGACAGGTCTTCTCGATGGCGCTCGCGATGCTGATCCTCAGCGTGCGGCTCGGGCACGTCGCCGCCGCCCAGGCCCCGCCGGCGGCGCTCGTCGGCGCCCTGCGCACCGCGCTCGCGCTGTTCGCGGCGCTGTGCGCCCTGGGGGTGTTCCCGTCGCTGGCCCGGGGAACGGTCCGCCCGGAAGCGGCCTGACGGCGCGCGCCGAGCGCTCCCTTGACAGTGCCGGAGCGCCTCGTACTTTTCGCGCGGCCGTACGGAACACGCGTTGGCGGCACCGATCCGAATCACCGCTGCGGGCCGTTCCCCGAGCGGTGTCTTTTTTTCAAGAAGCGGCCGCCACGGTGGCTGCCGTGGAACGGGCGAGAGCCCACATCGTGAAGGAGTAGTACCCTATGCCGCAGGGCAAGGTGAAGTGGTTCAACGACGCGAAGGGCTTCGGCTTCATCGCGCAGAGCGACGGCAAGGACGTCTTCGTGCACCACACCGCGATCGTGGCGGACGGCTTCCGTTCGCTGGCCGAGGGCGATGAGGTGGAGTTCGAGATCACCAACGGCCCGAAGGGGCTGGCCGCGACGAACGTGCGGAAGGTCCGCTAAGCGTCACGAGCCGCTTCACGAAGGCGCCGGTCCCGCGAGGGGCCGGCGCCTTGTGCTTCGGGGGGGGCCGCCGTCCGCCGCGGCTAGGCGAGAAGCTCTCCCGCCAGCACGGTGACCGCCTGGCCGCCGATCCGCACCCGCTCCCCCGCCGTCCGCACGCGCACGATGCCGCCTCGCGCGGAGGCCTGGAATCCGGTCATCGCGTCCTTGCCGAGCTTCGCGCCCCAGTAGGGCGTCAGTACCGAGTGCGCCGAGCCGGTGACCGGGTCCTCGTTGACGCCCGCCGTCGGGGCGAAGAACCGCGAGACGAAGTCGAAGCGCGGGTCGTCGGCGCGCGCGGTGACGATGGTACCGCGCACGTCCACCTCCAGGAGGGCGGCGAAGTCGGGAGCGAGGGCCCGCACCTCCGCCGCGCTGGCCACCTCCACCAGCGCGTCGAAGCGGCTCATGCCGGTCCAGACCGGCCGCGCGCCGAGGGCGGCGACCAGCCCTGCCGGGACTTCGGCCGCGCGCGCCGGGAGAGCAGGGAAGTCCAGTTCGATCCACCCCTCCTGCCACGTCGCCGTGACGAGCCCGCTCGGCGTCTCGAACCGGGCCACGGCGGAGCGGGCGAGACGACCGGTCTCCCACAGCGCGTGCGCCGTGGCCACGGTGGCGTGTCCGCAGAGATCCACCTCGACGGCCGGCGTGAACCATCGCAGGCGGTAGCCGTCGCCCTCAGCATGCACGAACGCGGTCTCGGAGAGGTTCATCTCGCGGGCCACCGCCTGCATCCACGCGGCGTCGGCGGGCGCCTCGAGAACGCACACCGCCGCGGGGTTGCCGGCGAACGGCCGGTCGGTGAAGGCGTCTATCTGGTACAGGGGAAAGGTCTGGGGCATGGAGGGAACCGTATCGGTGGCGTCTCCGGCTCGCCAGGTGGATGCTGAAGTGATGGGTGATGGGAGATGGGTGATGAGCGCTAGGTGATAGGGGTCAGGTGATGGGGCAGCGTCATGGGTGATGGGTGATAGGACCGAACCTGCCCCTATCTGCTAGCACCTATCACGCCTCCCTATCACCCATCTCCTATCACCTAGCGCCCATCACCCATCACTCATCACTGCGCCGCCGCGCGGCGCTGCGGTTCCGGTTCGACGTCGGACCGGCGGCGCGACGGCAGCCCGCCGAAGCGCCGCTCGCGCGTTCCGTAGGCGGCGACGGCGTCGCACAGGTCGGCGGGCCCGAACTCGGGCCACATCAGGGGCGAGAAGATCAGCTCGGCGTACGCGCTTTCCCAGAGGAGAAAATCGCTCAGCCGCTGCTCGCCGCCGGTGCGGATCAGCAGGTCCACTGGCGGCGTCGGCGCCCCCGCGTGTATGGCGCCATCGAGGAGGCGGCCGAACGCCTCGCGCGTCAGCGCCGTGTCCGCGGCGCGGCGCGCCGCCTCGAGGATGCCGTCCTGCGCCGAGTAGTCGAGGGCGATGCGCAGGTCGAGCCGCTCCCCCTTCCGCGTGGCGCCTTCCGCCGCCGCGATCGCCGCGAGGAGCGGCCCCGGGAGCCGGTCGCGCCGCCCGATCACGTTGAGCCGCACGCCGTTCTCCACGCACGACGCCGTCTCCGCCGCGAGGTAGGCGCGGAAGATCCGCATCAGCGCTGCCACCTCCCGCGCCGGCCGCTTCCAGTTGTCGGACGAAAAGGCGTACAGCGTGAGCATCCGCACCCCCGCCGCGGGCGCCGCTTCCACGATCGTCCGGACGGTCCGCGCTCCCGCCTGGTGGCCCGCGGTCCGCGGCAGCCCGCGCCGCATGGCCCACCGGCCGTTCCCGTCCATGATGATCGCCACATGCAAAGCGCTTTGTTTCACAAAGCAACTCCCCCAAAAAAAGAGGCCCGCCCCCGTTGGTGCCGCTGCCTAGCGGTTTCGCATCGCCTTGATCAGCGCCGCCATGTGGTCCAGGTATCGCTCGAGCGCCCGGCGCCCCGCTGTCGTGAGCCGGTATTCGGTGCGCGGCACGCGCCCGTCGAACGACTTGCGGCACACGATGTACTCTGCCCCCTCGAGCTTCCGCGCATGGACGCTCAGGTTGCCGTCGGTGGTCCTCATCAGGCCCTTCAGCTCGTTGAAGCTGAGGCTCTCGTTCACAGCGAGCGCGCTGACGATGCCGAGCCGGATCCGCTCGTGGATCAGCCGGTCCAACTCCGACGCGCCCGCCTTCGGCTCCACCGGTGCCTCCGCGGCTGACGCCGCGCTCTCGTGCCGACGCTGCGGCTCCCGTGCCGAAGCGAGCCTAGCCACCATACCGCCGGGCGATGATCACGCCGAACAGGAGATGCAGCCCGCCGAACCCGCCCGCGAGGAGCGCGTCGCCCCACGCCGTCGGACCGAGCATCGCCACCGCCCCGAGCACGAGGAACCCCAGCCCCATCGCCGGGACCGCGCCGACCGAGAACGCCCCCGCCGCCAGCACGCCGGTGCCATAGAGCACCAGCCACGTCCCCGGCAGCAGAACAGCGAAGCCGCCGCGGTACAGCACCGCCGTCAGCAGCGCCCCGACCGCCAGCGAGGGGAGGAGGCTGAGCGCGAACTTCCGCCCCGACCCGCGGAGGAGCGACGTCTCCGCCGCCCGCGCCTTGAGCGCCATCGTGGTCGCGCCGATCACCAACCCCACCACGGCCTCGACCAGCCACACCGACAGCCACGCCCGCGTCGTCGGCTGCTGCGAAGCGAGCCCCGCCGCCCCGAGCGCCGTCAGCCCGGTGAGCGCCATCCCCCAGCCCGGTACCGCCGTGAACGCCGACGCCGAGGCCATCGTATCGCGGATGAACTCGAGGTTGGCCATCGCCCGCGCCGAGAGGGCGGGCGGGTCCGGGGGTGGGGACTGGAGCGGCTCGGCCGGCGTCATCAATTGACAAGGTAGCACAGCGTCTGCGTGCCATCAAGTACTTTGCATCGCAAAGTTGCACCCCGCCGGCGACGGCTCCGCGCGAAGGGGCTGGCGGGGACCGGCCGCCCACGCGGGAGGGTCGCGGGCGCGCGCATGAGGTTGCCGGCCCGGAGCGCGGGGGCGAGCTTTGCGGGGTGAGCGCGAGCCTCGACGACCGCCTGCGCCGACATCTCGGCGCGCACCGGCTCTTCCCGGAGCCGGGCGAGGCGGTGTTGGCCGTGTCCGGGGGGGCGGACTCGCTGGCGCTGCTCGACCTCCTCGCCGTCCTGGCGCCGGAGCTGGGGCTCTCGCTCGTGGTGGCGCACGCCGACCACGGCATCGCGCCAGGGAGCGGCGACGTCGCGCGCGGCGTGGCGGCTCTCGCGGCGGGCCGGTACGGCTTGGAGGCGGTCACCGCCGCGCTCGCGCTCGGCCCCGGGGCGTCGGAGACCCGCGCGCGGACCGCGCGCTACCGCTTCCTGCGTGACGTGCAGGGGGAGCGCGGCGCCCGCTACCTGGTGACGGCGCACCACGCCGACGACCAGGTGGAGACGGTGCTGCTGCGGGTCGTGCGCGGCTCGGCCCCGGCGGGCCTGGCGGGGATCGCGGCGCGCGGGCCGCATGGACTCGTGCGCCCGCTGCTGCCGTTCCGGCGCGACGAGCTGCGCGCGCATGTTCTCGCGCGCGGGCTCGACCCATTCGACGACCCGGCGAACCGTGACGTCCGGCACCTGCGCTCGTGGCTCCGGGCCGTCCTGGTGCCGGCGATCGTGGAGCGGTTGGGCGAGGAGGGCCACGGCGCGTTGCTGCAGGTGGCGCGGCACGCGCGGGCGGAGGCGCGGGCGTGGGACGCGGCGTTGGACGCTCTTCCGGGCATAGACCCGCGGGTCGGCGAGGGGCGCTTCAACGTTGCCCGGGAGGCCTTGAGCGGCTATGATAAGTGTTTGGCTGCACGCATCTTGCGGGCGGTCGCGGTGCGAGCGGGGCTGGCGCTGACGCCGCGGGCGGCGAGCCGCCTCGCGGCATTCGCGCGCGACGCGGCGAGCGGGCGGTGGATGCCGTTGGGGGGCACCCTCGTGGCCGAGGTGGCGTTCGCGCGCCTGGTGGTCTCGCGGCCCGCTGCGCCACCGGCTCCGTTGGCACTCGGTGCAGGCGATGGCGCGTGCGCGTTCGGGCGGTATCGCGTGTCGTGGCGCGCCGAGCCCGCGCCCGCTCGGCTGGAGCGCGCCGCGTGGACGACCTGGCTGGCGCCCGGTGCCGTGGAGGTGCGGGCGGCGCAGGAGGGGGACCGGCTGGTGCCGTTGGGCGGCGCGGGCCGCAGGAAGGTGAGCCGGCTGCTCATGGAGGCGCGGGTCCCGCGGGGCGAGCGGGCCGCGTATCCGGTGGTCGCCGCGCGTGGTGCGGTGGCGTGGGTGCCGGGAGTGTGCCGCGGCGCCGGGGCCGTCCCGGAGCCGGGAACCGACGCGCTGAGGGTGGATGTCGCCGTTCGATGACGTGAAGCACCTGATGAAGGGGCGCACCATCGCCCGGATCGTCTACGACGCCGAGGCGATTGCGGCACGGGTGCGCGAGCTCGGCCGGGAGATCGGCGCGGCCTACCCCGACGGTGACCTGCTGGTCCTTGGGCTGCTCAAGGGGAGCTTCATCTTCCTGAGCGACCTGGTGCGGCAGATTCCGCGGCCGCTGCAGGTGGACTTCCTGGTGGTGAGCTCCTACGGCAACGACACGGTGTCGAGCGGCGTGGTGAGACTCGTCTACGATCCCGCGACGGAGCTCGAGGGGAAACATATCCTCCTCGTCGAGGATATTATTGATTCCGGCCGGACGCTGAACCGCCTCCTCGAGGAACTCGGGGAGCGGCGGCCGAAGAGCCTGGAGATCTGCGCGCTGTTGCACAAGCGTCTCGCGCCGGACCTCCGCAGGGCGGCGAAGTTCGTGGGATTCGACGCGCCGCCCGAATTCCTGGTGGGGTACGGACTGGATCACGCCGAGGACTTCCGGTCCCTGCCGTTCGTGGCGAGCCTGGCCGACTGAGGCCCGCGCTCGGCTGCTGTGTTCTGACGGCTGACGGCTGATGGCTGACGGCTGATGGCTGACGGCTGACGGCCCTAACCTCAAAGCTGGGAAGTGATGCCCGAACGCCTTCCTCCCCCGAAGTTCTCCTGGGGCCGCCTGTCGAAGACGGTGGCCTTCTGGCTCATCGTGATCCTCATCCCGGTGGTGTTCGTCGAGCTGACGAGCCAGCGGCGTGCGGACTCGCAGGAGATCACCTACACCGACTTCGCGCGGGAGCTGGACCACGGCAACGTGGCGGCCGTGGAGATCGTCGAGGGGCAGCAGGTCGACGGCGAGTTCAAGGGGCCGGTGCGCATCGGCGCCCGCGAGGTGCTGCGGTTCGAGGTGCTCCTGCCGGCGCAGGCCTCCGACGCGCTGGTGGCGAAGATGAGCGACCAGGGGGTGCGGATCACCGCCAAGCACCCGCGCCAGGGGCTGCTCGGGGTGTTCGTGCAGCTGCTCCCGTGGCTGGTCATCATCGGCTTCTGGATCTTCCTCTTCCGGCAGATGCAGGCGGGGGGCTCCGCTCGCGCCTTCTCGTTCGGGAAGTCGAAGGCGAAGCTGCTGACGGGGGACACGCCCAAGGTCACGTTCGTGGACGTGGCGGGATGCGACGAGGCGAAGGTCGAGCTGCAGGAGATCATCGAGTTCCTGAAGGACCCGCAGAAGTTCACGCGCCTGGGCGGGCGGCTGCCGAAGGGCGCGCTGCTGGTGGGGCCGCCGGGCACCGGCAAGACGCTGCTGGCGCGGGCGGTCGCGGGAGAGGCGGCGCGGCCCTTCTTTTCGATGTCCGGCTCCGACTTCGTGGAGATGTTCGTCGGCGTGGGCGCGAGCCGGGTGCGGGACCTGTTCGAGCAGGGGAAGGCGCACGCCCCCTGCATCATCTTCATCGACGAGATCGACGCCGTGGGCCGGCACCGGGGCGCGGGCCTCGGCGGCGGCCACGACGAGCGCGAGCAGACGCTGAACCAGCTGCTCGTGGAGATGGACGGCTTCGAGTCGAACGACGGCGTCATCCTCATCGCCGCGACCAACCGGCCCGACGTGCTCGACCCCGCGCTGCTGCGGCCGGGGCGCTTCGACCGGCAGATCGTGGTGGACTTCCCCGACGTGAAGGGGCGCCAGGGGATCCTCCGCGTCCACACCAAGAAGATCCCCCTCGCCACCGACGTGCGGCTCGACAAGCTGGCGAAGGGCACGCCCGGGATGTCGGGTGCCGATCTGGCCAACCTGGTGAACGAGGCGGCGCTCCTCGCCGCCCGGCGCAACAAGTCGCAGGTGGAGCACAGCGACTTCGAGGAGGCGAAGGACAAGGTGATGCTCGGCGTGGAGCGCCGCAGCCTGGTGCTCTCGGAGGACGAGCGCCGCCTCGTCGCCTACCACGAAGCGGGCCACGCCATCGTGTCGCTGGCGATCCCGGGGCTCGACCCGCTGCACAAGGTGACGATCGTGCCGCGCGGGAGGGCGCTGGGGATCACCTCCTCGCTCCCCGAGGAGGACCGGCACAACTACACCAAGTACTGGCTCGAGGGCCAGCTGGCGATGTCGTTCGGCGGGCGGGTCGCCGAGGAGCAGGTGTTCGGCGCGGACAAGGTCACCACGGGGGCGGCGAGCGATATCGAGCGCGCGACGAGCCTGGCGCGGCGGATGGTGACGCAGTTCGGGATGAGCGAGAAGATCGGCGCCATCGCCGTCGGCGACAAGGAACAGGAGATCTTCCTCGGCCGCGAGTTCTCGCAGCGCCGCGAGATCTCGGAGCGCACCAGCGAGACGGTGGACGAGGAGGTCAAGCGGATCATCGACTCCGCCTACGAGCGGGCGCGCAAGATCCTCACCGCGGAGCGCCAGCGGCTCGACCGCCTGGCGGCCGCGCTCCTCGAGTACGAGACGCTGGAGCGCGAGGACATCCTGCTCGTGGTGGAGGGTAAGGCGCTGCCGCCGCGGGTGGCCCCGGTGCCGCTCGATTTGCCGGCGGCGCGGCCCGCCGACACGGCCGCGGTGCGCGCGGTCGGCGCGCCGAGCGAGGCGCCGAGCCCCGCGTGAGGATCGCCGCGCTCGCCGGCGGCGTCCCGGCGGCGCTGGCGCAGGCGCTGGCGGCGCGCGGCGTGGACCCTGTCCGTGCGGAGGCGGCGGCGGAGGGGGGTGTGGCGCTGCGGCTGGTGCTCGACGGCGTGGGGGAGGACGACGCCTTCCTGCTGTACCGGGCCGCGCTCGCCGCAGGGGTGGACTGCCGGACGGGGGAGGGGTGGGCGGTGCTCGAGGGCGCCCTCGCGCGGCTCGCGGGACTGGCGCGCACCGGGGACGCCGCCCCGCTCCCTCCGCGCCTCAGCGAGCCGCTGGGGCGTTTTCTCGCGGAGCGGGGGGGGACGCCCCTCGGCTGGCGGACCGCCCGCCGCACCCTGCCGCTGGGCCGGCCCTGCCTGCTCGGCATCCTGAACCTGACGCCCGACTCCTTCAGCGACGGGGGCCGGCTCGCGTCCGTGGACGACGCGGTGCGCGCGGGGGCGGTGCTGCGCGACGCGGGGGCCGATGTGCTGGACGTCGGCGGCGAGTCCACCCGGCCGGGCGCCGAGGCGCCGGACGAGGAGGAAGAGCGGCGGCGCGTGGTGCCGGTAGTGGAGCTGCTGGTGGCGGAGGTGGGGCTGCCCGTGAGCGTGGACACGCGGCGCGGCGCCGTGGCCGCGGCCGCCCTCGCGGCGGGGGCCGAGATCGTGAACGACATCTCGGCGCTCTCGTACGACCCGGCGATGGCGGGCGTGGTGGCGCGCGCCGGCGCCGGCGTGGTGCTGATGCACATGCGGGGCACGCCGCGGACGATGGACGGCGAGGCGCGGTACGCCGACGTGGCGCTGGAGGTCGCGGCGGAGCTGGCTGCACGGCGCGACCAGGCGCTCGGCGCCGGCATCGTGCGCGAGGCCATCGTCCTCGACCCCGGCATCGGATTCGCGAAGACCCCGGAGCAGAGCTACGCCCTGGTGAACCGACTTGAGTCCCTCACCGCCCTCGGCCAGCCCGTGCTGGTCGGCCCCTCGCGCAAGCGCTTCCTGGGCGCCGTTACGGGGAGGCCGGTGCACGAGCGGGACGCGGCGACCGCCGCGGTGTGCGTGGCGGCGCGCTTCCGGGGCGCGGCGCTCTTCCGGGTGCACGACGTCCGGGCGGTGCGCGAGGCGCTCGCCGTGGCCGACGCGGTGCTGGCGGGCTAGCCGTGGAGCGCTTCCCGTTCCTCCAGCCCGGCTGGCGCGACGTCGTCCAGATCCTGATCGTCGCGTTCCTCCTGTACCGCGTCCTGCTGCTGGTCGTCGGCACCCGGGCGCTGCACATCCTCTTCGGGCTGCTGCTCCTGGGCGTCGCCTACGTGGTCGCCCTGGTGCTCAAGTTCGAGATGATCACGTACCTGCTCGGGCTGGTGTTCACCTACGGCGCCTTCGCGCTGCTGATCGTGTTCCAGCCGGAACTCCGGGCGGCGCTCGCGCGCCTCGGGCAGTCGCGGGTGATGCGCTTCTTCCATCGCGGCGAGGCGCTCCAGGTGGCGGAGGAGATCGCCGAGGCGGTGGACCGGCTGAGCCGCGCGGGCACCGGCGCCATCATCGCGGTGGAGGGCGAGGTCGGCCTCGGGGACTACCTCGAGAGCGGCTCGCCTCTCACCGCCAAGGTCTCGGCCGACCTGCTCACGACCATCTTCACCCCATACTCGCCGCTCCACGACGGCGCCGTGCTGATCCGCGGCGACACGATCATCGGCGCGGGGTGTATCCTGCCGCTCACGCAGTTCCCGGTGGAAGACAAGAGCCTCGGCACGCGCCACCGCGCGGCCGTTGGCCTCTCGGAGGAGACGGACGCCGTCGTGGTCGTCGTCTCCGAGGAGACCTCCGCCATCTCCGTGGCGCGCCGCGGCGCGCTCGAGCGGGGCATCGCGCTCCCGCGCCTCCGCGAACTCCTGGCCAGCGGGCCG
>Ga0209777_10002738_pt1 | contig 22746 bp, 9 predicted proteins | sample FrelakmetHBP12HB_FD_187147 | JGI IMG/M metagenome (GOLD analysis project Ga0209777, IMG submission 187147) | Freshwater lake sediment microbial communities from the University of Notre Dame, USA, for methane emissions studies -HBP12 HB (SPAdes)... | ecosystem: Environmental > Aquatic >...
GTCGGTCCTGGGGCTATTAGGGGCGTTGACATCGACCCGATGGGCAAGGCTTGGTTCGCAACTTCCAGTGGGTTGGTAGAAATGGACTCCTCCTGCCCTGACGGAACTAGGTTCTTTGTCATCGGCGAGAACGATGGCATCATTGGGCAGCCGACCATCCAGGACTACGAGAGGTATTGGATCCTGGGGGGCGAGGTCCCCCATGGCGGTTGTGAACGGGCACGAGTTTCTGTCGCCGTCAACGGGCAACTTTTGGGGTCTGGGTACTCCGTCAACCCGTTCGTTCCTTGGGTAGAGTTCGACGATGCCAAACAGGCGTCAGACGATGTCCGGGTAACCGTGGACGATGGCTGGCGCAAGGTCCTGGACTTCAACCCCGGCAATGGCAATAGCGCTGGGGCGTCTTCCCTGGAGACGGGCAGGACCAAGTTCCTGCTATACCGCAAGCGCGTCGCCGCCGGGGCCGTTTCCCTGGGCGGAAACTTCGCCGAGGGGGCTGCCAACGCCTCGACCCGCATGTATTCCGTGTTCGTGACCCCATTGACCGGGACGACCGTTCCCGTCGTGACAGTTGCATCCCCCGTTACTGCCGTAGTCCGTACTGGCTCCGGGGTCGGGACCGCCATCTATGAGGACGATGCGACCGAAATCATAACCGTCCTGCCGACGGAGTTGGTCGGGGCTACGGAGATAGCCCTGGACTCCGGAGACCAGACGTCCATAGAAGGCGACTACTTGGATTTCTCGGTCAGCGCGGAGGCGGCGATCTATGTCGCCTATGACTCGCGTTCTTCTTCCCTGCCCAAGTGGCTGGCGGCTTTCGAGCCGGTAACCGTAATTGTCCGCATAACAGACCTGGAAACTTTCGTAGACGGCTCTCAGGACGAGAAGCTGTTCGTAGCTACGGGGGGAAGCAATGGTTGCGCGTATAGCGTATTGGAAGACCCTTCCGTCTGCGATATTTCTGACGACATCGCTTTGGACGCGACGCCGCCGGTAGGTTGCGCGACGATCCAAAAGGTCAATTCTCGGACAAGCTTTACCCTGGAGCTTGCCGCTACGGACGCCGTTACGGGAGTCGCAGATGTTCAGGTCGCCCCTAGGGAAGATGGAACCGTAGACGGAACTATTGCCGTGCCATTTATCCCGTTTACTGGGTTGAGCATGGCTTATACTTTCGAGCTTCCCCCCGCCGCAGCCGCGACGACTGGGGACATCACGACCTTCCCGCTGGACATCGTGGCGGGACATGACCAACCAGTGCCAGCGACAATGACGATGACGGTTTTTTGCGAATACAACGGGACGCTGGTGGTCGGAACTGCAAACCCCGGTCGCGTCTATTCGTTCAATCGGGCGACCTATGCGATGGTACTATTGTTTGAAACTGGAGAGGACGAAGTTGTTTCTCTGGCGGCTTATGGGAACGATTTATTGGTTGGGACGGGAATCAACGGCAAGGCATTCAGGTGGAACGGAGTAACCCTTTCTCAGATTACCATTTCTACGGTCTATGCGGAAGAAAAGGTTTCATCTCTATGGGTCTTCGGGAATGAAATGTACTTGGGATATTCCCCATACGGGGAGATATGGGTCCTGGACCAGTATGGAGCAACACAGCTTTTCGAGCAAACCAACGAAACTGGCGTTCTGTCATTCGCTACCTACTCGGGGCAATTGTACTGGACGACAGAGAACGAGGCCATCGTCGTTGGGCAGTCGCTAACAACTACGGTAAAGAAGAACCATAAACACTCCATCGTAGTCCCCGCTGGAACGACGAGGCTGTCACTGCTTAATGGGGTAACTACGACAGCAGATTCCCATTTCCATGCGGTCGTAAATGGAGTAGTCCAGGTTGCCCAAAGTCACGTTCACGGCCTGAATGGAGTCCGTTCGGGGAAGATATTCCGCTATGATGGAAAATCGGGGCAGCCGGTCATCGTTCATGCAGATCGCGATTATGCCGTAACCGCGCTGTCGTCCTCCTCCCCCAATGACGGAAATGGCTTTATGTTTGCCGGGACTTCCCCCAACGGCAAGATACTGCGCTATGTTCCTTCCAGCGAAACATTCATCAAGTCGTTCCAAACTTCCGATATGACCGTAGAACGGTTGCGCTACTTAGGATCCCAAACCTATGCCGCAGTAGATAGCAGCATTTACTCCTTCAGTAACCGATGGGACTTCATCGCCTCCGTAACTGGGACAGCGCACGACATTACTCCACTGACCTCTCCTACTACCCCTTCCCCCGCTACGCCAGGGGCGGCATCGACCTCGGCAACGGCGACTGCGTTGAGTTTGTTGGTCTTGGAGGATGCCAATATCGCCTCTACGGCAGCAGCCCCTTCATTGTTAAACCCCAACATTTGCGCGTATGTTCGGTTCCGCGATGCGGCCGGAAATACGACTTCCCCTAGGGACGACAAGGGTGCCCTGGTCGCCTGCTACGCTCCTTGCGTCGATTTGTCTGGGGCAAATACGGGGTTGGTCATAGGCAAGAACCGGCTCATGGAAGTCGACTTGGATGGGAAAGTTTTGTATGGACTGGATGGGGCAGAACCCTTCTACAGCGGAAGCAAAATTGAATCAGAGGTCGCGTTGTACTACAGTGAGGTCTTCAATGGAACGAGTTCCTGGGTTCAGTGGGTTTCCTTGGGCTGGGTCGCTATTACTCCAACAGGGACAACCATTACAATTGCCGTAAGATCCGCCGATTCTCAGGCGGGAATATCCTCAGCGGAATTTGGACCTGAGTTTACTAATTCTGGAAGCGGCTACGGAGCCAATGATCTAACAAATTTGACTGGTCAATATCTTCAATTCCGCGCTACCTTGCGAGCAACAGTAGCAGGAGTAGCCAGCCCCTTGCTCCAGCAAGTAGACATCCAATTGCGAATCGCGCAAGCAACACATTTCTTCACTACTAACTTCGCCTTGCCGGATATCCTAAAACAAGGGCTACTGACATACAACGGATGCCTGAACCCTCCGACAACTGACTTGGTCTTTGGGATCAGCGGGCTGGACTCTACCGACTTCTCGGATTATTTCGTCATCTCCCCAGACAAGTTGTTCAATGTCCCAGCAGAACATCAGGTCAAAAATCTCAGGGTTGGAATAAAGTTCATCTCCAGCCCAACGCAGGTGCCAATCGTCGACGAATTCGGACTATTGGTCGCGTTGGCGAATGATGCGACAATAAGATTTAACCTTGCGGGGATGCCAGTAACTGGCGGCGGGCAGATTTCCCCAGGCGGGGCGACGAGGACGGTCGTAACAGAGACCGTAATGACCCACGCCCATACAGTAACTTTCTCCTCTAGCATTTTAGACAAATCAGCGATCAACGGGAATACATCCGTTAGTGCGGGGCATTATCATATAATTATTGCTGGCGTTTTGCAATATTCCTCTGGGCATACTCACTCGCTACCTCCGCTATAGGGTCTGCCTCTGAACTTTTGTTTCTGGATACTGTGCCTCGATAGCTTTGCGCATCAAGGTCGTATATAGAATGTCATAGCCTGTCCGCAACGATTCCTTATGTGCTCTTTCCTGTAACCTAGCGACCATCGTCTTTGGCAGGTTGATTGAAACTTGCTGGGTCGTCCTCATATTCCGCCTCTCCTTCCTTGACCATTATACAGCTTCTACAGCCTGTTTCTAGTTTTCTATGCAGGAACCTCTATTGAAGTACCCGTATTTAATAACTGTAATGATGGTAAGGTCTGACCTACGGGATAAAATAACATAATTGGAGAATAGTATGCATAGGACTTGGACTGCGGAACAAGAAAAGATCATTACAACATCTGACCTAAGAGACGAAGATCTTGTAGCGATTGTAAACCATAATGTAGCATCAATCAGGGAGAAGCGAAGCAGGATGAACCCCAAAATACGGCGCATGTCCGAAACCAATGGCAACCTTAAAAGGGACTTTTTTGACCATTGGAGTAGGGAGTCCGCATATATCGCTGGCTTTACCTGTGCCGATGGATATTTTGATGCCAAATGCAACATGATGGGATGGGGGATTCACCCAGAAGACGCTTATATTCTTGAGGCGTTCAAGTCCATCCTTGGTTCGGGATTGCCGGTTCGACATTACGATGGCAAAGGGGTAAGAGGTCCGAGAGCCATTTTGGAAATAAGAGCCAAGGAGTATATCGCCGCTCTCCAAAAAGTCGGCATCAAGACCAAGGAGAAAACTTACAGACTTGTCTGGCCAAAAATATCCAGAAAATACATTCCAGACTTCGTAAGGGGATACTTCGACGGCGATGGTTGCGTTCGGTTCTCAAAGAAAAAAAATGGAACGGCAGATCTTCATGTTGTTTTTACTGGATGTTGCAAGGCGTTCTTGGAATCTCTTCGTAAAGTATTGCAGCGAGAACTTTGCGCATTTATCCCGCCAATCATAAAGAAGGCTGATACAAATGCTTATAGGCTGAGGTTCTCTGGATGGAAAGCCGTCCGTTTCGGGGAATGGGTCTATACGCCATGCGACCTGTTCTTGCGAAGGAAAAAGGCGATATGGGACAAATCGAGGACGCGCTCATTTGGCAGTCATAACGTAATAAAAACAAATTATTTCGAATTTATTCCGAATGATATTCGTCGTTGGAGACCGGCTCCAAAATCACACAGAAAGCCATATGTAAATACTAATGAAACCTACATGATAGTCCAGCATAGTTGATGTCCTTCTTTATAAAAACTAAACTTCCCATCCAAGACCTAGCACTCTTTTCAGTCCCCTCATACGAATAGGTCTTGACCAGCGACCAATTGCCCTCTTCCATCGCTCGCCTGAATTGAGGCAACCCGCCCAACAGACTGACGATGGCCTCGCCATCTTGAACTGGATGGTTTCGTATCTTAAGGATGAAGTTCGAAACGAACATTACATCCTTGGTACAGTCCGTCAAGAAAGCCATGATCTTGGCGACATACGCTGCCCCGCCGCCATTGGGCATCCTTGGCAGGTCGCAGTTTACGATGCCAGGATTGAACTGCCCCTTGGCTTGGGCAGAAACCATCGCATGATAGAAGTCGTCATTGTACCAGTTCATGCCAGGGAAGGCGGCAACATTGAACGCATGGATTTCAGGATTTATCTCAACCCCGTAAAACTGGCTGGCTACTATGAGATCGCTATCCGTCATCTGCCAAAGCTCGCATCCTACGAGAGGTTTTCGGTCGTCAGTAGAGCATTGCCCGCAGAGCGTCCAATACTGCCTGTCGGCAGGCAAGGACAAGTCAAAAGTTTCTCTGTACGGAGAAATGATTGTCTCTTGGCGAGCCTTCTGCTTCTTTGGGCAAGACCAGTCCTTGTCTCCGAGCTTCATCAAGATTGCTCCTTGATGCGATATTGAACTACATTATGTTTGACAGGATCAGAGTTGTTCAAGGCGACGAGCGCCTGCTCAGCGGAATCTACAGTGTCGTAATAGAACCAATTGTACCATTCTGTCCACTCTGATACAAATTCATTCCATTGGTTTGCCCCTGATGACTTTTCTGGAATACTTCTCCATAAACCGTAGTCTCTGCGCTCTATAACCTGTCTCATTATTTATTCCCTTTCTCGGCAGAAAATAGTCCGTTTACGAAATTGCTCCAGCCTTCAAGGCTCTCCCAAGTAGCGGTTTGGTAATTGTTCATTTGAACCATTGCGGATGCCTTTTGCGGATAGCCCTATCAAATTCTGGGTCGTAGCAACCATGAGATTTGCATGTATATGCCCCTAGAACCTTTCCCAGATGGCTCTTCCTTTTATTCGGTCTCTTCCAGTCCATCGGCAGACCAAGAAGTTGTTCCTTGTTATCTGCTACTGTATCTGCAAACCATCGTAGTTGTTTCTTGCGTATCTCCGTATCAAATTCTGCGTCATAAGAACTGCTTTTCCTTGTAGTATATCTATTGAGGATTTGTCCAAGAAAGTCTTTACTAATGGGTTTTTTGTATCCTGTTGGTAATGCCAGAAGTTTCTTCTTATTTTCGGAAGCCGTATCTATAAACCACTGGGGTTGTTTCTCCCGGATAGCCCTATCAAATACGGGGTCGTAAGACGAGCCGCCAATATGTATGTAGTTATTAAGAACCTTACCCGGTCTTTCTTGGTTGGAATTAGGACGCTTGCATCCGGCAGGCATCTCAAGCAGTTCTTTTTTATTTTCGGCAGCCGTATCAATAAACCACTGAGGTTGCTTTTCGCGTATTTCCGCATCAAATTTTGCGTCATAGGAACTTCTATTTTTACTGGTATATATCAACAATGCTCTTCCCAAGCGGGTAGTTTTACTATTGGGTCGTTCGCATCCTGCGGGAATATTAAGGATATCTTGTTTATTCTTTGAAATCCTAATATCCAAAAACCAATGGGGAGACAACTTGCGGCAGGACCTCTCAAAGTCCTTGTCATTTCTTATGTAATTATTGAACGCTGTAGCTAATATCTTTTCTTCTTTGTCTTGACTAGACAATAGAGGCCTACCTACCTGTCTGCCTGCCATGTCCAATAACTTCTTCTTGTTTTCTGCAACCGTATCAACAAACCAGTCCGGTCTCAATTCTCTGATTATTCTATCAAAATTAGCATCGTATTTATCCCCCTTGCCCCCCGTATAACGACAAAGCGCATCTCCAAGAGGAGTTCTTGTTGGGGGACGAGGTTCCCCTTGTCCCGCCATTTCCAACAATTCCTTTTTGTTTTCTGCAACCGTTCGCCAACCCCACCAATCTGATCTCAATTCTCTGATGGTCTTATCAAAAGCAGCGTCATAAGTTCCACTTTTTTGAGATGTATAACCGCAAAGCGCAGCAGAAAGTCTCCCTGTAGGATGAGGAGCATTATTTCGAGCCATTTGAAGCAGTTGCTCTTTCTTCTCAGTAGCAGTATTTATAAACCATTGCGGTTGTTTTGCATGAATGGTCTTATCAAATTCTGAATCATAACAACCACCAGTTGAATCAACATAACGAGATAAAGACTTGCCCAAAGAATCCTGTTTGGGTCGCTTGCATCCTACTGGCATTTCCAATAGTTTCTTTTTGTTCTCAGCAGCCGTCTCTGTAAACCAGATTGGTCCAGCTTCTCTGATTTGCCTGTCAAAATCAACGTCATAAAGAGTACTCTTTTTGCCAATGTAACTACAGAATACGGCTCCAAGCGGATGCTTACCAGAAGCAGGTCGAGGTTCTCCGTCTCTTGCCATTTGTAGGAACTTCTTCTTGTTTTCTACGACCGTATCGGCGAACCAATCAGGTCTCAATTTCTTAATTTCCGCATAAAAATGGGCGTCGTAGTTCCCACTACCCCTGCCCGTATAACTACAAAGAGGAGTCCCAAGCGGATGCTTTCCCGCTACGGGGCGATCTTCTCCGTCCTTGCCCATTTGCAATAGTTGCCTTTTGTTTTCTTCCGCCCTGTGGTACAATTGAATTGCTTTTCTCAACTCCTTGAATGTCTCAATCCCGCAAGCCCTAGTCGTATATGCCAATAAGAATCCTATGGGATTGACGCCTTTCAAAATCTCAAAATCAATATCATCAACATCCTGCCCGCTCATTTGCATGGTTCGGCGGGAGAATATGACCCAAATCTGGTCGCTGATCTGTTGGATGTTTTGCGTTACGCCATGTTCCGCAAGGATTTCAGGAATGACTACTTGGTACTCTGCCCTGATCGCCGAATGGTCGCCGCTCTTGTCGCGATGGATCTCCAGCAAGCGATCTTTGGTCTCTTCAAGAACTTCCTGGCATTTCGTTTCGTCAGGGAACGCTTCAGCAAGCCAATTTGGCTGACGAGGGGCGGTTTGGGCTTGAGGCGTTCCTGTAGGCGGCTGAATTATTGCCGGGTTAAGAACATTCTCAAGAATTAACGATGCAAAGACCGCCTTCAAATAGGCGTTCAGGGTCTCCTTGAATTCTTCCTCATTGGCTTGATCCAAAGCCCATGGAAGTAACTGGATGACCTGGACATGCTTCTTCCCCTCGGCGTCTCGCAAAATCCGTCCGAACATCTGGATGGTATCAACCAGTGATCCCCTGGCTCCTACAATGATGCTGCGATCTGCCCAAATCCAATCTGCTCCCTCCTTGAACATGCCAAGAGCAATGACGGAATCCAATGCCCCTTTGTCCTCATTTATCTCCTTAGTATACTCCTTCTTTTCGCCCCTCAATTCTTCATCAACCAAATCCAGAAGAACAGTCTTGCCATGATCAGATTTGAGCGTCGTCAGCCCGCCAACATCTTCTCTCGTCCCACCATACGCTTCCTGATAGCAATTGATAATTTTCTCAGCCTCATCGTATTTCTTACCAGTAGAATGCCGGGAGTTAGGATGGGGAATATAAATGATGTCCTTCCCCTTGCGACTCTTGAGTATCTCTCCGATGGCCTTGGTATAGTCCCTGTCGCAAAGAACGAAGTCAAAACTGAATGACTCCAGGTGCATGTCTGGAGACGCAAGGTATTTGTCGTATGGCAGGTCGTAGCGCTTGAATTTTTCCTCCGCTTCTTCGGTCAAGAGCGTACAGCGGTCTCCCCGAAAAAATGTTGCAGTTGCCAGTCCAATTTGGATATTTCTCTCTGAATGGGCATGTAAGTACGAAACCAATTCGCCAAGCCCATTGCTTAATACCGTCTTTATTCCTACTATGTCCATCGTCATGTTCTTGACATGATGGGCTTCATCTACCCAAAGCAACAGGTTCTTGATTATGTCTAGCCTGCCCTCATCTTTTAATTGGCGGTAGACGGCGACTAGGGTCGCATGGGTACATAATAGTATGCGGTCGTTGATTTTCTCCTTCTCTGGATATACCGCCTGCGGCCCCTCAAGGAAGCGTTTGACGCCTTCGACAGTCCCTTCGTCAGGCTGCTCATCATCATTGCAAAAATTATGCGGAACCCAATTAACCCTAGTTCCGTCAGGCAACATGATTTTCTCGTCGCTAAAGCCATTAGCAATGATGGTCTGCGGATCAGCAATAATACAACGAAGAGAAGGATCAAACATCAATTTATATGCTGAGAGGAAGCATATTTCCAAGGTCTTACCGCTGCTCATTGGAGCATTGATGATGGAATACGGGGAATCCTTCAGGTCATTGAATGCTTCAATTTGCCAGTTACGAGGGGACTTGGGCTTGCCAGGGTCTATCGGAGGCAAGGGAGGCTTCTTATCAAATTTGATCTTGAATGCAGTAAACGTTTTTGTCATTTTGTTTTTTCCTTGATTGTTCCCTGTACCTTCTTGTCCCTGATGGTCTCCCATCCCCTTATTGCCGCCTCGCTGCCCTTGCGATGTTGCTCATTCGCCCGCCTCGTTGCCCATGCTTTCCTGCCCGCTGCCGACCAGTCTGTCTTGAACCAATCTGGTCTCAGCCTCCTGATCTCTGCGTCAAAGGCGGAGTCATACGAACTGTGACTTTTGCTTATGTAGGTATTGAGCGGAATTCCGAGCGGGTGCTTTTTCGCGGCGGGGCGAGGCTCGTCCCCTTGAGCCATCTTAAGCAATCCCCCCTTTTTCTCGGCAGCCTTATCGGCGAACCATCGCGGTTGTCTCCTGCGTATCTCCGCAGCGAAAACTTCATCATAGGCAGTGCTGCTTTTGCATGTATAGCTGCAAAGCGCCTGCCCAAGCGGGTGCTTTTTTATGACTGGGCGAGGTTCCCCCTTCTTCGCTACCTCCAGTAGTTTCTTCTTGTTCTCATCGGCAGAACTAGCGAACCAGTCCGGTCTCATTTTCCTAATCTTCTTGTCGAAATCAAAATCGTAAGCGGCACTACTCCTGCACGTACAGGTCCGCAGCAGGTTGCTGATCGGTCTGGGCTGCCCGCCCGCAGCTACCTCCAGCAGTAGTTCCTTCTTGCTTTTGCTCATTGTCGCTATCCTCGTGGTTTCCGTTCGCGGCGAAGGTCCATTCCCTCGCCATGCCTATATCTTACACTGTATGAAATTGTTTGTCAAGTCCTGACGCAGTAATCCAAACTGCCAAACCCGTACCCGGTCGCCTTCTACGGGCGTCTGGATGCCTGTGTAAGGTACCCAGACACGAGCAGGACCTTGATTTGCAATCTTGCGAATCCCTTTACGCACGCAACTCCTGGAGACTTAGCCATTAGGATGGCGTCAGGATGCCAAGGAAGGCGACGACTTGCCCAGAATTACAAGAACAGCGTTGTTGTGTGTTGGTTTGCCTGTATAATCTTTACCCAATGGTTCCCCAGAGTACGGGGGTATGCCGCCGTTCAACCATTACGGGACGACCAAGACTGTTCTTCCCCAGAGTACGGGGGTATGCTGAAAGTGTTGCAATTTATCGCCCGATGAGAGGTTGCCCGACATATTCTTCCCCAAGCATGGGGTAACCGACTGGGTTCAAAGGAACCAGACATACTCGTAGAGAACAGGGGTTTGTCAGACTTCGCGGAGAAACCCCTTGATCCGAACCCCTCAATACCGCCTGCCATTCTTTCAGCAAGGAGATTTTTATTATAGTACCAACGACCAAGAGCGCGTAAAGACGATCGATTCCCAACTGACGGCGATATCGACCATTATCGGAGACGGGATTCTGACTGGCTGGAGCGTCTCTTTGCTAGGCCCCAGTACTGTTTCCGTTGGTACTGGACAAGGTTTCATCTCAGAAGTGCTGCACAAAACTTTGAGTTTTAAGACGGCGTCCATTCTCTCTTCCCCAACCTCCTACATCTACATGCGTTCGACGATGCTTGGCGGCAGTACGGGATTGCCCCTGGAGGACGAAAGCCCTTCTTCCGTTGTAGCCCATGCAGCCTTTGCAGACATAACTCCGCCCGCGACCCCTTCGGACTTCATCGCCTTCCCCGGCGCTATGGATTGTCATGTCATGGACCTATCATGGTCCCCAAATCACGAATCCGATTTCGACCATTATCTGGTTGAACGCGGAACGACGCACGAGATGCTCTATGCCCCAGTCAGCGGGACTTTTGTAGTCGGGGAGTTCGTGGTCGCTGCGGGCGGTAAGCGGGGGCAAATAACCGGAGTTCTTACTGGCCCTGACACCATCCAATATGCGACTCTCGGTCAGCCATTTGCCATCGCGGATACCATCGCAGGTCTGACTTCCGGGGCGATTGGGGTCGTCAGCGGCGCCCCTTCGCCTTCTTTGGGCGTCCCGTACATCGCCATCGGTTCCCCGACCAACTCTGATCCTCAGACTCTGACCGATACGGGTCTGGTCGCCTCAACTGCCTATGCCTACCGGATATCCGCCCTGGACCTGTCTGGCAACGCCAGTACGCCAGCGACCGCCAGCGCGACAACGGTCGCAAACACGGACCTCCCGGCGGAGGCAACGGGGCTAAGCTTGCATCCTGGGAATGGCATGGCGAGTATTTACTGGAACCCAACCGCCGAATTTGGAGTCGAATACAGACTGACTGTAGAACCCCTGGACACGAGCGGGAACCCTACCTCTACTACGGTCTATGATACGGCAGAAACATCCTTCCCGTTGGCGGGGCTAACCAATACAGTAACATACAGGATAACCCTACAGACCAGGAGGGGTACTGGCGTCCTGATGGTCTTGAGTTCTGGCGTCATTGCCGACATGATCCCGACCTCGACCCCCGCGCCACGGGATGTCCTGGCGTTGATGGCGATTTCGGCAGTCCATGCGGTTACCCTAAAATGGACTGCCAACCTCCTGGATGTCGCAGGCAGCGGAACGGGTCAACGGTATGAGTACAGGATCCGGGTCATCGACAAAGGCGTGGAGAGCGCGCCCATCCAGGGCATCGGTCTGGCTACGACCAAGACAGTCACGAGCTACAACAAGGTCGCCGCCGTAGGGCAGGGACAGACCATTATGCTGGCCGATGGGACCTCCTATGTCTTCCGGGTTACGACGCTGGATTACTTCGGCAACGAAAGCGCGGGCGACTATATTTGGGGCACGACCCTGGATACGACTTCCCCTAACGACCCCAGGAACCTATTATTGGTTCCAGGAGACGGGACCGTACAGGCGTCTTGGAGCCGCAGCTCCAGTTCGGATGTCGTAAGTCATGTCCTCAACATCGATACGGGAGCAGGATTCGGTCCAGACATCAATATCCCAGATTTGACTACCCATTCCTTTACTGGCTTGGTTAATGGCGTTCAGGTCCGAATTCGGGTTCGCGCCAAGGACTCCTCAAGCAATGTTTCTACTCCCGGTGCTCTAGGGGCGACCTCCCCGTTCGCCGATACGACTCCTCCCGCCATGCCTACAGGATTGAAGGTCAACCCTGGGGACCTCCAAGCAACGGCGTCTTGGATCCCCAACCAAGAGATTGACTTGGCTTATTACACGGTAAAGAGAGTCGCCGTAACGCAAACAATGTCCGTTCCCAGGGGAATTCCTTTGACGGAAGCGACCGAGCTTCCAACCCCCGTAGACTCAGGGACTCTAACCTCCGTAACTTCTGGGGCGATCATGGCGTCCAATTCCATGATCGGCAAGAACTATACAGGCTATGTCCTTGCCATGATCAGCGGCTTGGCGAACGGACTGAAGGGGACCATAGTCTCTATGAACCCCGCCAATGGGGAAATGGTCCTGTCTACTGCAATGGTCATAATCCCCGTAGCAGGCGACCATTTCAGTATCAAAAAGACGGATCCTTCATTGGGAACTACAATCAGGAATGTCGGTACGCTAACCAGTATTTTCGACCCGCAACTAGTTAATGGTCAGACCTACGCCTACTATGTTAAAGCAACCGATATCAGCAGCAACGAAAGCCCTTACAGCCCCTATACGCTGGTCTCCCCTAGGCAAGGAATGAACGACATCGCCGCGCCAACGAACTTGGTCGCGACTCCTGGAACTTCGATCATCTTGACATGGTCCGCCCCGATATTTGATCCTGCCCGATTGGGCTCCTATACGGCATTCAACATCTACAGAAGTGTCAGCCCCTATGGTGGCTTTACGCTGATAGGCAGTACGGTCCCCTCGACCCTGACCTATACAGATTCGTTGTTGGTCAACGGCATAACCTATTACTACTATATTACGGCAACTAGAGACAATGCGATCCTGGATGTCCAGCCTACGGAAGTTCAGCCTGCGAACAGTATCCTATTGGCTACCGTAACGGGCGGGACCCTGACGAATGTCTCCCGCATCTCAGAGTCCATAGAAAGTTCCGTCCAGGAGGAGGCGACGAGACGCCTGCTAGACCACAAACATACGGTTGCTCCGACCAACAGTACAACTATTACGGCAACCCAAACCTTGGCGGCATTGGACGCTAGTACATTAACGACAGCCGCATTCTCTGCCTTACCTCTAAGCTCCCAGACCATGTCCTACTACCAGGGACTCCTATTAAACGGAAGCCTCCAACCCATTACCTATGCCATCAGGACTACCTATGTTTTAGACCCTGCGGGGATAGTTTGGAACATACCGTATGTAGGAGATTTCCAAGTCCTAGTCAATGGAGTTGTACCGACGGTAGATTTCTATGTAGATCAGGTCAAGAATGCGATAATCTTTAGAACTACCCTTCCAGAGAACTCTATTGTATCGTTTGATGGGGGCGGTCTTTCCTACTATGTCCCTTCCAGGATTGACTTGGGATTTAGGGGGTTCGCAATCCTAGTAGATGGAGTCGCATCGAATCTTTCTGCGGATACGGGGCTGCAAACCCTTCGCAGTCCAACCAGATTAGCGACGACCCAAACGGTTACGGTTTCCATCGAGCCTTCTGTCCCTGATTTTGGGACACAGCAAGGAGCGCGACAAGTAAACCTCAGCCCAGACATCGTACTGAGCGACTTTACTACCAAGAACTATTCCCAATATGTCTCGACTTCAGGAAACTTTGCGGCTGGAGATACGGTCTTCGTCTTGGTTAACGGATCTAGGACTTCCCTCAACTGTGCAGTTGATACGACAGCAAAAACAATTACTTTCGATGTCCCTCTGACCGCTACAGATACTGTCTCCTTGGAAATATTGGACAAGCCTGAAGTTCAAGGCTTATTGCCCAACTCCAAGATCGGGGATATCGACGGTTCGCAGTTCTCTACTGGACAGTTCCTGAACGCCCAGTTGCCGCCAATCTCCCACGAAGGAAGGATGGGGGAGCAGGCGTACCCGCTATTCCAGACTCTGACGACTTCCGACAAGTACAAATACTCCGCCCCGCAAGGGGTCGCGGGAACGGCTACGACTCCTTATGCCGCCTATCAGCCCAGCGATGGGAGCCTGCTCCTGGGATCCAGCATCGGGTTGCTAAAGGCCGCAGGGTTCGAATCTTTCAACGCCGAGGATGGGACGACCGAGATTACGATCGATTACTCAACCAAGCCTCCTGGAGGTCTGAAATTCGTTTCCGCTGAGCCAGATGCCATAGTCGCTGCGGCAAGAAGCGTGACCAAGCTTTCAGGTCGTTACAACGGCAATGTTCCGATTGTCTTGGTCCCTGGAGGAGACCCAGTTAAGCAGGTCTATTTCCCCTGCCTCATCGAGGTCCAAAGCGGCAAGGTTATCATCTCTGGGGGCAGCCATTTCAACGAGACCTTAGGTTCATACTTCGAGGACCCCTACGCCTACCTGTACGATCCAGCTACGGAGTCCTGCGTCCAAGTCGGATCCCTAAGCCAAAAGAGGTCCAATCATTCTGGAGTTCTCCTGCCTTCGGGAGATGTCATGATTGCCGGGGGCAGCTACGATACAGTTATGCATTTTGCCCCAGACGGGACTCCAGATTGGATCGCAACTACAGGGTTATCCTCGGTCGAAATATACGATGCATTGACGCAGACTTGGTCCTTGACAGCCCAAATGGGAACGACCAGAAGCTTCTTCAACCTCCTACTACTGGACGATGACAATGTCCTGGCTGCTGGAGGTAACGATGGCAATAGCGGTTTTGACGGACAATTCAACCCTCCGACTATAAAGCAGCCAACCCCCTTGGCGTCAGCAGAGATATACAGCATCATTGGGACTTCGTGGACTGCGACGGCGACAATGAACCGTAAGCGCGTCGGCGCGGAGGGGATCGTCGACAAGGGAAGTGCGGTCGTAAGCGGGGGAGGGCAAGAGGGCAAGGAAATGCTTGTCCTGTCGACTCCTGTTTGGATTCTGGAACTAGGCTTAACGCAGACACAGCAGAATTCCTTCATGACGGCTTTTGGGAGAGCGTCCATAGATTCCCCTGTAAAACAATTCCTCCTGGATTCAACGGGAATGCTGATAGTCGTTTCCCAGAAGAATACATATGCCAGCAAGGACGAGGGCGAGACTTTCGTCAAGATGAAGGGTTTGGAAGCGGTCGGGGCTGTCCATACTATCTCGGAAACTTCTGACGGGACCCTGTTCGCGGCGACCGACTTGGGAGTCTATGAGATTGCTCCATCAATCCATGATGGGCTGACTTGGTTTCAAGGAGGTCTGATCGGGGCGGGAACAACGGAAACATTCGCGCTTCAACCCATCGGGACGAGCATGCTCGCTGGTACGGAATTAGGGATATTCCTATCCCTTGACGGAGGTAATACCTGGACAATCAAGGCATCACTTTCCGATACATACAATATTGCCCAAGTCGGTGCCTACCTTTTTGCCAATGCTGGTAAGACCCTTTATAAGAGCATCGATTCGGGAACTACTTGGAGCGAAGTTGCGACCCTAGACTTCCTGGATGCCGATTCCAAAATGGTTGGTAGGACTCCCCTGGACTTGTTCTTTGCGACCGCCAGTGGGCTATGGGCTTCTACGGATGGAGTCAATTTCTTCTTGGTCGCCTTCGACAGGAATAAGGACGCCAGAAGGAACAATGCCTCGATGGCGACACTCCTGGGCATGGACTTGGTCGTAGGCTATGACAACGAGATCTATGCTGTCAGCCCAGGATTAACAGTCTCGCGCTTGGCGCAGTTCGTTGGGACAATTCCTACGGTCAGGGTTAACGGGATCGAGGTCAGGAACGGGTTCCGCTACGATACGGTAAATTCCAAGATCATCTTTGAAAGAAAGAGGTTGGCGCGAGACTCCGTAACGGCAACCTCAAACTACGCCCTATATGAGATGGAAAACGGGGAATGGTATTCCCAGAACCCCGATGCCGCCGTTACGATTTACGCCAATGGCAAAACGCAGGACTCTCAGGCAGCCTCCTTTGACGCTTTCCTGGGACAACTAAGTTTTACGACCGCCCGTGACAAGTCCGATGTCATTACGGCAAGCATTGTTGGGACTTCCCTAGACAACGAAGGAGAGCATTTCCACGACGAAATAGAAGATGACATGGAGAAGCAGAAGGGACTGCCGCTGTCCCTAGGCAGGGATTACGCTGGCAATATTCTCCAGATGGGTCTGGGGATGGAGCATAACTTCCTAGAACGGGGCTTGGACCGCAATCAGTACTACTGTACGACTGGGACGGAAGTAGACAGGAGTATGACCAGTTTCCTTTCCAATGCCGAATTTTATGTCCTGGGGCGGAGGGATTTCGACCGCTTCAACTCTACGATCGATTATGCTACGGAATCCAAACAGGACGATATTGGGTATGCCGCCCTAGTTCCGCTTTGCGCGTTGGAAGTCCCAACCAAACTGTGGGTTGGGACCGAAAATGGAGTTTTCATCCTGGATACTCTAGCGTCCTTTGCGGTTTCCTCAACCAAACAGATTGGCGGAAATGGAAACGAGATCAGAGACCTGAAGTACTTCCAAGGATACATCTACGCTGTCACGAAAAATGGTCTATTTTGGTCGACTGACGGAGGGATTACTTTCTCTAAGAATCCCGGCAGGGGACTGCCCTCGAACCTGTTCGTCCTTTCCTCATTAGGACAGGTAGCCATCCTTGGGGGGTTAGGGGGAATATGGTATTCCGACGGGACTTCGGACTCTGGGACGGCTTCCGACTACTATGGGACTTGGTCCAAGGGATTGTTCTTCGCCAAGGATGGGGTTACGCCCTTGGGGGTTACAGGCGACTGCGTTGCGATGGCGTCCTCTGACGGTATCGCTTATGCTAGTATCGGGGGAACGATCTACTTTTCAGTTGATGGCAAGACATGGAGACTGGGCTACTCGTTTACGAATTCCAGCCTGCGCATTACTTCTCTGGCGATCTTCTCCAAGAAGCTCTTTATCGGCACAAACATGGGCGTCTATAACGACAATTCCAGCGTCCGCTCAGATGTCCCAGCGATTAAGCTGGAAGCCGTAGGAGTAGTTCCCGTACAATTCCATGCCAACGACATGGAGGTTGCCAGTAACGGAACGGTTACTTCGCTCTATGTCGTTGGGGATGAGTCCAGCAGATACAAGCTGACCAGTGGGACCTGGACCTCACAGGCAGTTCCTGGAGCGCAGGCTCTCCATAGGTTCGCCATGACAGGCGGATCAGTAGAAGTCGTCTTGGAAAATGACAAAGTCTTCGTGCAGTAGTTGGACAAGGTCGGTCGATCCCCGATGCTTCAGGTCTTAGCCAGTGCAGCCAAAAACTTCTCCATTCTCTCGGTCTTGGAAGGATCAGAAATAAACCAATTGAGGATTTTAAGATCATGTTTTTCAATTGTTACAAAAGACTTTCGCATTTCCTCTGTTACCTTTAATTCCTTGTTCTTGCACAATGATTCGCGCGGAACGAAACAATCTAGGTTATTGAAGACATCAGTTCCTGGGACCACATTATATAACTGGCCGTTATCACTGGACCCCTGCGCATCTCCTGGTACCGGTCTTAGGGTTTTTTCAGATACGACTAGCGCCATCAAATTGGGATGGTCCTCAATCTTGAAGGCATAGAGGTGCCCAGTTTCCTTATCCAGCATTTCCTTGGTTATCGGATATCTGCGGACATCGAATGTAGGAACAAGAATAAAATCCCCCTCTTCCATGAGGCACCATTTTGGCGGACGAACAGATACAGACATATCAAAATCCCGGTACAGATAGATATGCCGGTCCTTGGGCCAATGGAACAACATCGCCTTCCGACCGAATAATTCGATCTCCTCCTGCCTCCAGAACCTTGTTTGGGTAGGCGAGGCAGACCCCAACGCCTTCTTGCTAAAGACTCCCATGCCTGTAAGTCCCAACCCAAATACCTTAAGGAAATCCTTCCTGTTCATAAATGTTTCCGTTCTGATGTTGGTACGGCAATCTACTCCAGCCCCTAAAGGGGCGTAGCTTGCAGCGACCAACATCTGTCAAACTATAATACAAGCAAGGTACGGGACGCTATAGTTTAGAATCAAGAAAAGTAAGCTAACTGGTTCGCCCAAGGTCAAATATTCCATGGCGTTTGTCCAAGAGAGCATTCTAAGAACCAAGAAGGACGCCTATGGCAGCCATTGGCTTGGCCAGACCGTCGCCTTCCCTTCTGGCAGGATCGACAAGGCTTCTCCCTACCTGGAACCCATAGTTGCTGATCCTATTGCCGCTCAGTCCATTTCCGTCATCGCTGAGATCTACGCCCTGGATGTCTTCGGTATCCCGACTGGAGTACCGCTGGTTTCAGACTCCATTCCGCTGTCTCAAATAACCGTTAGGGGTCATGTCAATTTTCGCTTAGAGGCATATGTCCCAACCTTGGCTGCGCTTATCCTGAGAGTCCCGGCAGGGGACGCTAGTAACTGCGTTTCCTGGCGTTACGAGGATTCCTCTTCTGGGGCTGGGATGCTACTCAGTTCGGATGGTGGGTCTTCCTGGTCCTTGGATGCGACCAAAACCTTCTCCTATCGCGCCTTCAGCATCATTCCCGACGCCATCGACTATGCCCAGCAGACTGCCGCCATCCAGGCAGGGACCCTGGAAACCATAACAGACGACTCCTCCTTAGCGTTTTCGCTTGGGGAGTTCGAACGGACTGCGGTCGTCGGGGATACGGTTCAGATCGCCTTTGGGCAGTATGTCGTGACTTTGGTCGTAGATCAGTCTGGATCAATGACCTGGAACGACAGGGCGGGTCTGAGGTTCGACTTTTTGCGGGACTTAGTCAGCAGCCTGGACACAGCGATCTCGCCGTTGCCAGGGGCGAGCGTCAAGTTCTCTATCGTAAAGTTTCGCAGCCGTCGCATTGCCAAGATGAACATTGCGGTTGCGGGGACTGCTGCGACGGGGCTGCAATTCGACGGCGTCAGAGTTCTGAGGAAGGCGGGGGTTTTACCGCCCCTGAACGCCTCGGACGGGACGGTCGCCTATGCTGGGTCTGGAGAGCTTTTCCAAGACTACGGACTGGTTGCTGGGACGCCCTATCAATACGCAGCATATTCCTACTTTACGACTCCAACTGGGACTCTATTCTCCGACGAGGGGCGCTTGGATTATGGTATTCCAGGGACGCCTACAGTTCCCTTGGTGGTTGCGGGACTTAAGTCGGAACTGATCATTACGGACAATGCGGGTACGCCTCTAGCAACTGGAGCAACCGACTTAGGGTATAGAAAAGTCGTCCTGACTTGGCTAAATCCTGCGGGGTTTGACTATTCCAACATCCTGCTGATCCAGAGGACTGATAGGTTCCCAGACTCCCCTACTGACGGGGTTGTAGACGGGACGGGGACTGTCCTACTGCCCTTTACAACCTTGCCAGCGACAACCTTTTTCGTGGACGACTTCGGTTCGACGTTCCAACCAATCGACGGGCTGACCTATTACTATGCTCTCTTTACGGCTAATATCCTAGGGGTCAAGTGTCCTGCTGCGAATGCCCAGAAGTCGTCAATCCTAGCGATGGTTCCAGACAGACCTTGGGAAAGGACTGACCCCATTGGGGTTCCCCCAGTTAGGGCAACCAACCCGCAATTCTCGCACATTCCTTCAATCCCAACAGCGACAGTAACGGAATGTAGCGGCGCGGTCCGGCTGGACTGGGCTGATGCGGACCCGCTGGCGACTAGGTTCAAGCTCTTCTACAACGGGCTCCATCCTCCCCTTCCGACGGACGATAAGGGCAAGAGCTATGACGGGGAGGTCCTATATGACGGGACGGGGCATTCTCATACGCACAGGTTCCTGGAGAATGGGCAGCCCTGCTTCTATGCCTTGGTCGCCTTCGACGACCTGGAAGGAACCAGTCTTCCCCTCAGCATTTCCGCCCGTCCAAGCGCAACCTCAACCTCCTATGTCCCGCCCCTGCCGGTTTCCAGTTTTACGGTCGAGGTCCTAGGATCATCCTCGACCAATGTAGGGTGGACCAATCCGTCTGCCCCTGCTTCCCAAAACCTCTTCTGGTTCGGAGATGTCGTCAACATATCCGCCTCCGTGGACTTTCTGGATTCAGGGACTTCCGAGTCATTCTCGACTTTTGAATTCGTGGAAGACTCCAGAAACGTCAAAGGCATCGACGGTCAAACGGCGATTCCTGCCGCGCAGGCAATCCTATTCTCAAAAACGACTTCCCCTGGAGCCTCGTCCATAAAGGTTGCCGTTTCAACGACCCCATTCCTACAATCGCTCAATACCCTTGAAACTGCGACCATAACCCTGCATGCCGAACTCGCGGTCAAGAACAGGGCGACAGGGGCAGTCGTCGCCAAGGTTGCTAGCCAGTCTGTAACCGTAACCTTCAGGAATCCCTTCGCCTTGGGCATTGGCAATGATCCGCCCCAAACGGTTAGCGTCAGGACTTGGACGATGACGGATTCCAATGGTTGCGAGGAATGGGACTACAAGGTCGATACGGTCCCTGGAGTCTATGTTCTTAGTGGGAAACCCTTCTTCGCCGTAATATCGTCCTCCTTCAAGGATGCAGCCTTGGGGCAGCCCCTGGATGTAACCCTGCAACTGTTGGATAAGGCAACTGGGCTGCCGACCCAAGTCATAACGATGCCCCAAGCGGCTGGACAGCCTAGCTTCACCCTCCAAACCTCTGACCAGACTGACGATAACCTGGATAGGACGGGACAGCCAGATGGGACGACAACGACCAAGACCCTGTTGCCATTGACATTGCCTCCAGGGAATGCCCCTGGGCTGTTTACCTTACAGGCGACGGCGACTTTCCAAGGGTATATCAGGACGACTTCCCTGGACGTTCGTTACGAACCCGTATTAAATATCGACCTGAACTTGGCTCCCTACCAGCCAGATGGCAATGATATTACGGAACAAAGCGCATTCGTATACTTGGCACCTTTCGATGCTTCCAATAGCGAGAAGGCAGCGGTTCAGGACCTGACCGTGACTGAATGGTCCATACGCCCCTTATGTAAGACTGGCAAGGACAGACCCTTGCGGAGCGAGGATTCCGTTCCTGGTTCAGGCAGCAAGCCCAAATCCTATACTAGGGGGGGCTTGGCGCAGAAGATCTTCTGGGGTCCTGGGACTGGGATATTCGACCGGCAGTTATACGAGGTCAAGGTTACGGTCCAGGCTAATGGCATGGCGGCAACAGGTTATGGGGTCATGGGCCTCAATCCCGCTTCAGCTAGTTCTGCCAACAGGATATTCCTCAGGGCGGCGACGACCATAACACATGCCCCAACTGACTTCTTCCTGGACGACCTCTGTGCCAATGGAGTCTCATCTTCTCCATGGGAAGTCGTCGCCAGACCAGAGGACGATGGAGTCGTAACCGACCCCTCTTCTGGGAAGTACTTTCGCAATGCTGTCTTAGCCATAAACGGGCAGGTTCCCAGCCTGGACGATGGGACTGTTGTAACCATGGTCGCGACCGTAGAAGGAGACGGAGCGACAGCGGCAGAAATTGCGGACATTCTTAAGGGAGTCATCATTGTCACAGATCTAAACCCCCAGGGGAAGTCGACGACTGCCGATGCAACCATCGTCTCGGGGAAGTCATCCTTCCTAGTTTACTGCAACGCCAAGGTTCCCCCGGCTCCAGCAACCCCATCGTTCGGCGAACCAATCAAAAACATTGCCTACGACATAACCTTCAACAAGCCATCTTCCGGGGCATACATAGTCCTGTCGGTTTACATTCCGCCCCTAGATGTCAGCGGGCATTCGACTTCCTTTACGGGCGGGGGTGGAGATGTTAGGACCAGCACTCCGCCAGCGTTCATTGAACTAATCGAACCGTTGGAGTCGACCTCGCAATGAGCCTCTGGGCGCAAGTAGTAAACGACAGGGTTACAACCATCCCGCCAGGACCGATCCTGGACCAGGACGGCAAGCCCGTAACAGTCGATTTCTATGCCGAGTTCTCGTTCTGCGATCCTCGGACTGGACAGGCTCCCTTCCCTCTAGGAACTCACATTGGGTTCGTCGTCGGTATCGGACAACTTCCCGAAGTAACTAGGACCCTAGCAGACATAACTGAAGCCATCCAGCCAGTTCAGGGGGTTTCGTTCATCGATGCTAAGATTTCCCCTCCGACCGGATCAGATGGCAAAGGCATCGGAATAGGAGGGATCTCCGAGGACCTGTTTGTCCGAGCAGGAAACGACGACATTGTCCAGCGCCGCGTTGCTAGGGCGAGCCTTCTTCCTGTTCCTGCGGAACAGGCTGGGAATACTCTTACCGTTGTTGCCTACTCTACCTACGATGCCTTGGGAACGGTCAAGAACAGGCTTGCGGTCGCATCCGCCAACATAACCGTATCAAAGGGACAGGGAACTTTTCTAGCGACGACGGAGAGGTATGATCCGGTCGGAAACGCCTGGGCAACCAAAGCCCCGATGCCGACCGCAAGGGCGGGACCTTTCTGCGGGGAAGTTGGAGGTAAGGCGTATATCATTGGCGGGCATAACGGTGAATTTCT
>Ga0209777_10002739_pt1 | contig 22743 bp, 21 predicted proteins | sample FrelakmetHBP12HB_FD_187147 | JGI IMG/M metagenome (GOLD analysis project Ga0209777, IMG submission 187147) | Freshwater lake sediment microbial communities from the University of Notre Dame, USA, for methane emissions studies -HBP12 HB (SPAdes)... | ecosystem: Environmental > Aquatic >...
GGCCTGGATCTGCGGTATCGAGCATATCCGTGAAGCGATTGCCTTCCCGCGCATGATCAAGAGGGTCTATCCATAAAACCATGAACCTTAATCTTTCCCTACCCACCCCTCTGACTTTATGGTATAAAACATGTGCCCTGCTGTGTTCGCGATGCTGTACCTCCGTTCTGAGCCAACACCCACAAAAAGGGATCCAATCTCGCGACAAGGATGCGATAGGCTTAGGCCAAGGCTGATTTGCCGGGTAGGAGCCCGACCTGCTTCGGCAGGTTCAGAACCTTGCAGCACACGGCATGAGCGGGGTATTCTTATACAACAGAATACGGAGAAATAGCGGCTGGCTCCCGGTTTTGCCGGGAGTACGAGGTGGAGGTTCCTCCGCACGAGCGGAGGTTAAGGCCTTCAACCCAGTCCCTCTCCCTTTTACGGGAGAGGGGTGCAGGATGAAGGTCCGAAAATCGGATGAATCAGCGGATGCCTCCGGAGCCCGGTCACAGGCTCCTTTCTCCCTTCCAAAAGAAGCGCCCGACAACAAACAGGTTTAAAAAAACTCTGTTTGCTGTCCAATCCTAAAACTGACCGGCAACGATCAGGACAAGGGACGGCGCAGTGGTCAGGCAAAAGAATAGCCTGTTTTAACGTGGAAGGGCTGCCAGCCGGATATTTTGCGTTACCAGAGGCACGCCCCCCGGGCGTGTCTTTTTGTTTATGGAGATTATGATGAGTATTGAACTGTATTGCACCCGCTGGCCGATCGGGTTGCCACGCTCCTCCTGCGGACGTGGTATCCAGCCATGGCCGGCGCGCCCAGCCTGAGGCTATGCTCAGCCTGCACTGAGCTCGTCCAAAGGGGCTGAGCCGAGTCGAAGGGTCCGGTGCGCTCCGGCATATTTCTCTGTCAACAACAAGGAATGAATCGCCCTGAAAACATCAAATCAAAAACCCAGATTCAACAAGAGAGGAACCATGGATACCAAAGAATTACTTGCCCGTGTCAAAGTCGATCATGTCAAATTCATCTCCTACCAGTTCACCGATGTAACCGGGGCGGTCAAAAGTGTGGACGCCCCCATCAAACAACTGGAGTCCTCCCTGGAAGACGGCGTCTGGTTCGACGGCTCATCGGTGGAGGGGTTCGCCCGCATCCAGGAAAGCGATATGCGCCTGGTAATCGACCCCGATACCTACGCCGTCCTACCCTGGAGTCCCGTCGAGGCGCGCCGGGCGCGCGTCTTCTGCGACATATACACCCCCGACGGACAACCCTTTGATGGCGACCCGCGCGGAGTGCTCAAGCGAATGCTTGCCAAAATGTCAGAGCGAAGCTGGACCTATAACGTGGGCCCCGAACCCGAATTCTTTCTGTTCCGGCGTAACGGGGGCGAGGGCATCCACCCCGTCCCGCACGACGTGGGCAGCTACTTCGACTTCTCCGCCGACGACGAAGCAGTGCGAGTCCGCACCGAATTGATGGACGCGCTGAACAGTATGGGCCTGGATGTGGAAGTGGGGCATCACGAGGTGGCCATCGGCCAGCACGAGATCGACTTTCGCTTCGACGACGCTCTGCGCACCGCCGACAACGTGCTGACGCTGAAATATACCGTTAAAGCCATTGCGGCCAAACACGAACTGATCGCATCATTCATGCCCAAACCCGTTTTTGGGATCAACGGTTCCGGCATGCACTGTCACCAGTCCATTTTTGACAGCAAAGGCAACAACCTGTTCTACGATGCAAAAGATGAATATCACCTGTCCCAGCTGGCTTATGGGTTTATCGCCGGCCAGTTGAAGCACGCACGTGCCCTCGCCGCGATCGTTGCGCCGACCGTCAATTCGTACAAGCGACTCGTCCCCGGGTACGAAGCTCCGGTCTATATCGGCTGGGCGCAAATCAACCGTTCAGCGCTGATCCGCATCCCGCGTTTCACCGAAGGCCGCATCAAGGCGATGCGAGCTGAACTGCGCTTCCCCGACTCGTCAGCCAATCCTTACCTGGCCTTTGCCGCTATCCTGGCCGCGGCGCTGGACGGGATTGATAGCAAGCTGACGCCGCCCGCTCCGCTGAACAATATCAACGTCTATCACCTTGACGAGGCTGAACGTCGCAAGATGAAGATAGCCTCCCTCCCTGGCTCACTGGCCGAAGCCTTGGGAGAATTGGAAAAAGACAAGGTTATCCGCGCCGCGTTGGGCGAGACCGTCTATGAAGCATTTACCCGCGCCAAGTGGGATGAGTGGGATGCCTTCCGCATTAATGTAACTGATTGGGAAGTGGCGCGGTACCTAGAATTGGCTTAAAATAACCATCAGTAAACAGCTTTAACCAAACAGCGGTTGGCAATTTCGCCAATCGCTGTTTCTTCACTAAACCCGGAAGGGATTGAAATCTGTCTCCCGGTCGTAATAATCTTCGTTTTCCGTTTTCTTCAACTTGCTGACAGCCGCATAAGTTACGGGTGTCATCAACGCTTCGACGCCGACCTTGAAGAGATAATTCGTCACGGTCAGTGTTATGAACAGGCTCCAGGGGAAAACATGGAACAGGGAAGCAATGGCAACGAATACGAGTGTGTCCACCAATTCGCCGGCAATTGTACTGCCGATAGTACGCATCCACAGCCAGCGGCCGCGGGTCAGGACCTTCATCTTGGCCAGCACGAACGAGTTGGTAAACTCCCCTGACCAATATCCCGCCAGGCTGGCCAGCACAATCCCGCCACTGCTCATCCCGCCCAGGATAGCACGGTAAGCCGCCTCACCAGCATATTGCTGCCAGCGGGATTCGCCAGGCAGGACACCGACGATCCAGAAGATAACCGCACTCAGCGCCAGGCAGGCAAAGCCTGCCCAAATAACCCGGCGGGAGTTTTTGTAGCCATATACTTCGGTGAGGATATCGCCGAAGATGTAACTGACCGGGAAGAGAAGTGTGCCGGCATCAAAGGCCATGCGGACGCCGAAAATGCTAAAGCCCCAGTCCACAATTTTGGCCGAGGAGGCAATATTGCTGACCACCAGGACCGTCACAAAGACAGCCATGATCAGGTCGAGATAACGGTAATGCCTTTCCGAATTCATCTGCATCAGCGGCTCATCATCCTGCAAAACGAACAAAGCCCCGGCGCAGATGTCGGTTGTCCGCAGTTGGGACAGGGGTGCAGTTCGGCCTGGATCTCTTCGCGCTCGGCAAAAAGACCGGATTTACGGGCTTCGAGGAAAGACAGGTAAAAAGAAAGTTTTGCCCCGGGACGGTCACTTTCCAATTTGTTGAGCAATTGTTTGTAATAAATCGAGGTCGAGCCAACAGAAAATGGGCACTCGTCGTAAATGTATTCGATTCCCCGTAAAAGGGCATAAGCCAGCATCTCGCGCTCGTAGATGCGGCAGAGCGGCTTGACCTTGCGCGCCAGGCCCGGGGTTCCAAGAAGCACCGGACCCTGGCGGAGCAGGTACTCACCCGACCAGGTGAGGGTATTCCCGAAGAGGACCGCGGCCTCGTCGTCCAGGTTGTGGCCGGTGGCCAGCACATCATAACCGAAGTCACGCGCAATGTGGTTCATCACATGACGTTTGACCAGCCCGCAGACCGAACAAGGCTTGCCCCGCCCTCGATGGGATTTCAAGTTAAATTGCGGGATGGTTGCGCCGTATTCCTTTTGGATGTCCACGATATGCAATTTCAAACCATGCTCGGCAGCGAACTTTCCGGCCAAGCGCTGCGACTCAGACGAATAGCTGAGGTCTTCATCAATGCCAAGACAGATGTACAAACCATCGGCTTGATAACCCAGACGCTGGAGGATGTCCCAGAGCGAAAGCGAGTCCTTGCCGCCGGAAACGGCAACAAGGACTTTCTCTTCGCGCGTGAACATCTTATATTTCTCGATGAAACGTCTGGTTTGTTCCGGAATCCATTCAAGGTAATGTTCTTTGCAAAGCGCCAATTTATGCTGGCGCATGTTGACCACGGCTTTTTGGCCGCAAGTTCGGCACTTCATCTAGCCTCCGGAAATCACAGCGATAAGTTTGATCACATCGCCATCTTTCAAAATCTCATCTTCAGCGATCAACTCGCCGTCCCGCGTGCAAAGTACACTTTCCAGCAGGATGTCGTTTTTCTTGAGCGCATCCAGCATGGTCATGCCGGGACGGACTTCAAATTCTTGATCGCGTAAAACGAGTTTAACCATAAGGCTCCAAAGAATCACCAGAATGTTTGCAGCCCGGATTATACTCTCCTGAGATAAGAAAATCGCGGGATAAGGCATCCCGCGACACCAATCAGGCAAAACGAAGATATTTCTGGGGGGGAGCGTCACAGTCTGCGTATTCACCGCGATATTTTTCCGGCATCAATATCGCAATCTGGGACATGATCTCATTTGCCATCGCCTGGCGAATTTCCCCGTTCACTCTTTGGCCTTTCGCATCCAGGTAAAACTGCCTGCCTACACGGAAATGAAAATCCGTACGCTTGAGTCTTTTCAGGTTGGAACCAAAGTCTTCGCTGCCCCAATGGGCAATCGGCAGGATGGGGGCTCCGGCGTGCAGGGCGATCACCACCATGCCGGGCTGGCCGCACTGTAACCGTCCATGATAGGAACGCGTTCCTTCGGGGGCTATGGCGAGGATATCCCCGGCTTTGAGCACCTGCAGACAAGCGCGAATAGCCGCCAGGTCCGCTTCGCCGCGCCGGATGGGGATGGCCTCCCACAGGTCGAAAAGCCAGCCCATGAATTTGTTATCCCAGGTCTCAATCTTTGCCAGTCCAATCATTTTTCGCGGCTGGAGATGGGCGAAGAGCAGCGGGACTTCGAGCGAGCCGATGTGGTTGATGACCAGGATCAGAGGGCCGTGCGCCGGAACTTTGGGGAAGTCGCGCTTGTCAATCCGGCAAAGGATATCCGTTCCCAGCCGGATGACATTGTCCATGAACCAGCGATAGATGGATCTCATGCAGGCTTCTGGGTAATGAAATCGATCTGCGCCGGAAGCAGTTCTATGGTTAGTTCCCTGCCCTCGAAGCAGACCGTCTCTCCATCGCAGTGAACCGGGAGCGTACCCTGCAACGCCGTGACCTTCACCTTACGGGCTTGGGCCATGGTCACTTCTTTTTGTGTGGCCTGGGTACCCTTCATGAAGTAGGGGATGAGACCAAAAATGCGCAACTGGCTGGCCGAACGGGCAATGCATAAATCGAAGGTGCCATCGCTGGGGTCGCCATTGGGGGCGAAGAAGAAACCGCCGCCCATGCGCCGCCCATTCATGATTGAAAGCATCAGCGGGGAGATCTCCATCTCTTTGTCATCATAGGTCAGTTTGACAGTGGGTGCTTTGTAATAAACAAAGATGGTTTCGACGGCGGCGATGAGATACAGGAACAGGCCGCGCGTCCAGCGGATCTTGGCAGCCACAAAACCGGTGGCGGCATCGAAACCGACGCCCACGCCGTTGCCAAAGTAGCGGCCTTCGGGATAATCGCCGCCTTTGACAATGCCCACATCCACTTTGTGGCGGTAGTTCTCAGCCAGGATTTTGCAGCCCACTTCCACACCGCCAGGGATGCCCATGCCATAAGCAAAATCGTTCCCGGTGCCCACGGCAATCTGCCCCATGGCGGTTTTGTCAAATCCAGCCAGCCTGGCACGCATCAGGCCGTTCAGCACCTCATTGGCAGTCCCGTCACCGCTGGCAATGATGACGGTCTCATATCCTTCGCGAGCACCTTGCTCGGCCAAATCCGCGGCGTGCCAGGGACGTTCGGTGAGAACTAATTTGTAATCAATGTCATATTTTTTCAATTCTTGTTCCATCAACGGCAGGGAACGCCCGGCAAATCCGCGGCCGGAAATAGGATTAACAATTAGCAGGGTATGGGGCATGAAACACTCTCCTCAAAAAGGGATTGTTGTATTTTACTTGAGAACCCCAGGAACAGGGCAACGTTTCTGATACAATAGTCCCGAATTATGTTCCTTCTATTACCCATCGCTTTAATGCTCCTGACCGCATTGACGCTGATCATCTTGCGTTTCGTGCGGCCTAATTTCAAATATCCCTGGATAATCGCCGTCGGTGGAGCGACTCTGGCGCTGATCGGCATATTCCTCTGGTATATCCGCCTCCCCCTAAGCATCTCTTTAACTCCTTGGCAGCCGGTGACACTCTTTCTCTTTTCGCCCACCTGGCTGGTAGACGGGATATCCTGGCCGTATGCACTGTCCCTGGCTGGATTAGCCACAGCGGTTATCTGGACTGCGGTCGTGCGCGCGGAAAACGATCCGGCTGCCTGGGCCGGGACGCTCCTGCTCACGGCTCTAGGCATCCTAGCGGTAACCGCCGAAAATCCCCTTACGCTTATCCTGGTCTGGTCTGCGATCGACCTAGCCGAGTTAACCACCATGCTCCGTTCCACAGAAGGCGAGGAGCAAAACGAGGGTGTTGTAATCGCATTCGCGGTCCGCGTGACCGGAACCGGGTTGGTCTTGTGGGCCAACCTGGTCAGCACGGCAGGTGGAATTCTGATGAACTTCCGCGCCACTCCTTCCAGCGCCGGGATCTACCTGTTGATCGCCACAGGTTTGCGACTGGGCGTTTTACCCCTCCACTTACCCTATCGGAAGGAAAATGTGCTCCGGCGCGGCTTCGGGACAAGCCTGCGGCTTGTTTCGGCGGCGGCCAGCCTCTCATTGCTGGCGCGCATTCCAGCCAGTGCCTTGAAATCGTCCTTGCCGCCTTATCTACTCATCCTGGCGGCTGTCGCCGCCCTTTACGCAGGCTGGATGTGGCTGCGCGCCTCCGATGAAATCCTGGGCCGCCCGTTCTGGGTGCTGGGAATGGCCTCCCTGTCCATCGCTGCCAGCCTGCGCGGAAATCCAACCGGGAGTATCGGTTGGGGTGTTATGCTCATTCTGGGCGGCGGGTTGCTGTTCCTTTTCTCGGCACGTCAGAGAAGCATCCTCTGGTTGCCCCTGCTCGGTCTCTGGGGTCTTTCAGCCCTGCCTTTCTCCCTCTCCGCATCCGCCTGGCAGACTGGCAACCAGAATTCCTGGTTGTTTGTCATTCCGTTCCTTCCTGCTCAAGCCCTATTGATGGCCGGGTTCATCCGTCACGCTCTCCATCCCGGAGAGACCAGCCTGGAATCGCAGGAAAGATGGACAAGGGTTCTATACCCGACCGGGCTGTTCCTGCTTGCTGCAATTGCCATTCTGCTCGGTCTATGGGGGTGGGAGGGAGCGCGCAACCTCGGTCTATGGTGGGCAGCTATTATCGCCAACGTATTGGCTGCCGGATTTACTGCGCTGGCGCTTACCGTCCTGATTCGGATGGCGCTTGCCAGCAGTTCCAGCCAATGGACGCGTATCTTCCGCCTCAAGTGGTTTTATAACACGCTGATAGCCATTTTTAAACTAATCGGCAGGATTGCCGATATTATTACATCATCTCTGGAAGGAGAAGGCGGCTTGCTCTGGTCATTACTGCTGCTCGCTCTGATCCTATCTGTCCTCTTCACAAGAGGCCGGTGATCATGATCACCATTCTTAACTGGATCGCCCTTTTTATTGCGTTGGTCACATCCACCAGCCTGCTGCTCCAACGGGACTGGCGCTGGGGGATTGGTTTACTGGCAACTCAATATTTGAGCATTTTTTGGCTGGTCCAAACCCATTGGCCTGTCTCGATGGCTGCCGCCAAACTGGTCGCTGGCTGGATGGCCTGCGTAATCCTCGGCATCGCGCAACTTAATAAAAACCCCGCGGAAGAGACTGAGACATCCTGGCCTCAGGGACGACTATTCCGCCTTTTTACCGCCGGGATCATCTTGGCTGCCACCTTTGCTCTATCCTTGCGCGCCTCCGGCTGGTTGGGACTCAGCCTGCCGATTGCCTGGGGCAGCCTCCTCCTGATTGGAATGGGATTACTTCAACTCGGCATCAGCGCGCACCCTTTCCGGGTGATCCTAGGCCTGCTGACGGCCCTGGCCGGGTTCGAAATCCTTTACGCAGCGGTTGAAAGTTCCGCCCTGGTTGCTGCTTTGTTAGCCACCGTCAATCTTGGCCTGGCGTTGACCGGCGCCTACTTCCTGAATCTGCCCCAGGAGGAAAAACCATGAGCACACCGTTCCTATGGATTTTTCTCCCGCTCATCCTGGCAGGCATCCTCATGCTGTTACGCAATCAGAAAGTGATTGCCCTGATCGCCTGTATATTCACCCTTTTCCTGACCCTGGCTGCCTGGTTGCTACCGATCGACACCGTCATGACATTCGGGAATTGGTCTTTCAAACTTACGTCTTCCTTCGAAATACTGGGACGGTATCTGGTTCTGGGCTCCGCAGACCGGTCTTTGCTGGCCCTGATCTACGGCTCGGCGATCGTCTGGTTTGCTGGCGCTCCCGCAGCAAGGACAGCCCGCCGCCTGACTTCTCTGGGATTGGCGATCACCGCCCTGTTGGTAGCCGCGCTGGCAGTCGAACCATTCCTGTATGCTGCCCTGCTAATCGAAATGGCTGTGCTTATTTCCGTCCCGCTGCTATCGGCGCCAGGACAAAGACCCGGAAGGGGATTGATCCGCTTTTTGATTTTCCAAACTCTCGCCATGCCGTTCATTCTCTTCTCCGGTTGGTTATTGGCCGGGATCGAAGCCAACCCTGGTGACCTGGGATTGGTGCAACAAGCGGCCATCCTTATCGGCCTGGGCTTTTCCTTCCTGCTGGCAGTTTTCCCTTTCTACAGCTGGATCCCCTTGTTGACAGAAGAAACGACACCCTACACGGTCGGCTTCATTCTGTGGATGTTCCCCACCGTGACTATATTTTTTGGGTTGGGATTTTTGGACCACTACACCTGGCTGCGCGATGCGCCTGCCCTGGGTAGCATTCTGACCACGGTTGGCATTCTCATGGTAGTCAGCGGCGGCCTCCTGGCAGCTTTCCAACGGCACTTGGGACGCATCATGGGATATGCTGTCATTGTGGAGACGGGTTTCTCCGTCCTGACCCTCAGCCTGGGGGGAACAGCGGGACTGAATCTTTTCTTCATGCTCTTCATTCCTCGGACCCTCAGCCTGGTTGTTTGGGCGCTTGCCTTGACTATTTTGAAAGAACATTCACCGACGTTGATCCTGAGTGACGTCAAAGGCCTGGGACGCACCTGGCCTTTCGCGACTTCGGGGCTGGTGCTGGCTAACCTGGCATTGTCAGGAATGCCTTTGCTGGCTGGGTTTCCCCCCCATCAAGCCATCTGGGAAGGGCTGGCTTCCACATCCCTGCTGGTTGTCTTCTGGGTGCTGATCGGCAACCTTGGCCTTTTCTTCAGCGCTGTCCGCGTAATGTTGACTTTTACTGCGGCACCCGAAGGAGCTCAATGGGAATCTCGTGAAACAGGTGCACAGCGCATCCTGCTTGCCGTCGGCTTCCTGGCTCTGCTTCTGCTGGGATTATTTCCACAATGGGTACTGCCGTTGTGGACAAAACTTCCGGCAATTTTTACCCACCTGGGACAATAGCCCAATTTCATAATCATCCCAGGCGGACAGATCCGCCTGTAACTGTACGGCAATCCCCAGACACGGTTTTCACAAACTCGAGGTTTGGGGTGTTGGCGGACGGCAAAGCCGTCCGCCAACACCCCAAGATCTTCTTCTAGCCGAGGCGGCGTTTACGAAGCATATCATCCCGGTGCTCTTCTGGAACATCGTCCCCGCCAGGGGAGCCCTGTGGGCCAAGCCGCCACAAGCTGAAGGGGTGTCAAGCCCCCCCGCAGTCCCAACGACATGACTAGCCGAGCCAGCATTTGCGAAGCACCCCCGTGGGGCAAACCGGCATCGGCTGGTAGACGACATCGCGAGGCATCTCCATGGGACGAGTCGTCGAGTCCCTGGGATCGGCAGTTTCGGCGCCATAGAGCACCGAAACCCCCGCCTTGGGGTGAGGTGGGGTTGGGATTCTCAGGCTTTCCGAATTTGTGAAAACCCTGAATCCCCAGAGAACCCAAGTTTAGAAATTATATGAGAAGTATTATAATTAAAACGACGAATCCAGATTTAAATTTACTCCCGCACTATCGGAGGATATAGATGGAATTCGAACAAATCATCAAGCGTTTGGACTGGCTGGACGAAGAGCATCGTAACGATAGGAGCACAATTGACGCGCTTACACAACGTGCGAGCGGCCTTGAAGGCGAACTGAAAGCTGCCAACAAAAAAATCAAGGAACTCGCAACCCAGTTGTCACGCCTATCCACGGCGAATGCCCGCATCGAACAATATAACACTGCCCTGGCCAAGCAACGCACGGATATTATCAAATATATAGACGAACTGGATGAAAAACTCCAGAACCAGCTGCCAGAAATTGAGAAACACTGCCAAACCCAGTTTGATGGCATTAACAAATCGGTCGCCGACCTGCGCAAAATAAAGGAACCCATCGCCGAAATAAAACGCGAACTCAAAGCCCGCGCCGAGGAAGAGGCGCGTCGCAACGAACTTAGCGCAAATTGGGAAATGCGGATGCAGGCCATGGTCAAGACCGTTGAAGATATCCAGCGTGCGCAAAAAGCCACCGAAGAACCACGTCGGCAAGATGCCAAACGTCTGGCCGATCTTCAAGGAGAACTCAGTTCAGCGCGCAAACGCCTGGACGAATCGCGCGAGAAGATCGACCTGTTTAATGACAACATCCGCCGCATTGAGACCCGTCTCAATGAAATCCTCGTCAATGAGGCAGAGCGCCGTCAGTCCCAGGCCAATTTCATCGAAACGCAGGCTCTGTCCCAGGTTGAGCGCGAGCGTACCTGGAAGGAGTGGGAAGAACAAGTGAACGCCCTGCACAAGCAATCCGAAACCATGGACCGCAACCTGCAGGATTGGGAAATGACCCAGCGCACGATTAAACACGCCCAAGAAACATACGAAGAAATTGTCCAGAAATTCGAGCGCCGTATCAACGAGATTACTGAAATGCAGCGCCTGGCCGAAGACCGTTTCCGCCAGGAATGGGTCACTTTTAAAGCTGACGACCAGAAACGCTGGACCAGTTTCACCCTCTCCCAGGATGAAACCCATAAAGACACGCGCGGTGGCATGGCAAAAATCGAAGAGCGACTGACCGCCCTGGAAGACCTGACCCAGACCCAGCAGGATGTAATCCAGCAAACCAAGGATGCCAATGAGCAATTATTCCAGGGAATGCTCGCCCAGATACATGAACTGCTCTCCGCTTACGAGCGGATCATGAGCACCAAATAATCCCCATGGGCACAACGACGTTGTGCCCATGCGAAATTGAGGAACCATGCACGTTATCGGCACCGCCGGGCATGTTGACCACGGCAAATCCACCCTCGTCGCGGCGCTCACCGGCACCCACCCCGACCGCCTGAAAGAAGAACAAGAACGCGAAATGACCATTGACCTCGGTTTCGCCTGGCTGACTTTGCCAGGTGGTGAGGAAATTGGCATCGTGGATGTTCCCGGTCACCGCGACTTCATTGAGAATATGCTGGCCGGTGTGGGAGGGATAGACGCGGCACTGCTTGTTATTGCCGCCGACGAAGGGATTATGCCCCAGACGCGCGAGCACCTTGCCATCCTCGATCTGCTCCAAATCCAGGCTGGCATCGTTGTGCTGACCAAGATCGACCTGGTTGATGACCCCGCCTGGCTGGATTTGGTGGAAGGGGATATTCGCAACATGCTGCGCGGCACAGTATTACAGGACGCTCCCATCCTGCGCGTTTCCTCGCGCACCCGGGCCGGTCTTCCTGAGCTCCTGCGGGCCCTGAGCCTGCTCCTGCAAAGCGTACCTGGCCGCCCCGAACTGGGCCGCCCGCGCCTGCCCGTGGACCGGATCTTCTCCATCGCCGGGTTCGGAACGGTCGTCACTGGAACCCTCTCGGACGGGAAATTTGCTGCCGGTGACGAAGTGGAACTCCTGCCATCCGGTCTGCGCGGGCGCATCCGCGGCCTCCAGACACATAAACAGAAAGAAGAGACGGCGGTCCCTGGAAGCCGCACCGCGGTCAACATTTCCGGCCTGGATGTGGAACAAATTCAGCGCGGTGAGGTGGTGACACGTCCCGGCCAGTACCGGGCCACCCAGCGCCTTGACCTCAGCTTCCGCCTGCTCCCGGATGTTTCCGATTCCCTGCGGCATCACACCGAAGTCAAACTTTTCATCGGCACCTCCGAGACCATGGCTGATGTGCGCCTGCTGGGCATGGAAACCCTAAACCCCGGCGAGACTGGCTGGCTGCAACTCGAACTTCGCACACCCGTCGTGGCTGTGCGCGGCGACCGGTACATCCTGCGCCGCCCGTCTCCCGGCGAAACACTCGGCGGTGGCAGCGTGGTGGACCCACAGCCGAAGAGGCGTCACAAACGCTTCGACAAGGCAGTGCTCCAAGCGCTGGAGGCGATGGCGCAAGGCTCTCCCGCCGAGGTGCTCCTGCAGGCATTGCTCGCTCTCGGGCCAGCACCGGTCAAGGATGTGATCGCCCGTTCCCGGCTGGAAGGTTCCGCAGCCGAATTGGCCTTGAAGGAACTGCTTGATAGCGGTCAACTGGTCAGCCTGGAAGAAGTGGTGATTGCAGCTTCGCAGTGGTCCGCGCTTAAAGAGTCCATCGTAACGGCTTTAGCCGTTTATCACGAAACCTACCCCCTGCGGCGCGGCATGCCGCGCGAAGAACTGAAGAGCCGGCTGAAACTGGCGCCGCGCCTCTTCAACCTGATCGTACCGAAAATGGCCGCAGAGGGCGTCCTGGCTGAGAGTCCGAAATGGGCCGCCCTGCCTGGTCACATCGTCCGTTTTTCGCCGTTCCAACAGGTGAAAGTGGACAAGCTAATGGCATTGTTTGCAATCGCACCGTATGCTCCGCCTTCGGTCAAAGAATGTGTGACTGAAGTGGGCGAGGATATTTTAAGCGCCCTGCTGGAGTTTGGCGACCTGGTGGCCGTCTCCGGCGAGGTGGTCTTCCGCAAAACGGATTATGAGGCCATGGTGAATAAAATCCGCCAGGCGCTTCAGCTAAAGGGACAAGTGACCCTGGCCGAAGTGCGCGACCTGCTCAACACGAGCCGGAAATATGTACAGGCACTGCTGGAGCACCTGGACGCGATCGGTGTGACGGTGCGTGAGGGTGATATCCGTAAGCTCAAGGATAGATGAGGCGGGATTACTTTTGATTGGGTCAGGTGCGTATCACAAGTTATTCGAGGGTGGAGAAAGAGACGTTTGAGTGTATAATTTTTTTTGGCTATCCCATAAGTTGGGGAGGATGTCAGATGCGCCTTGTGAATCGGGAACGTTTTCTGCAAAGCATCAAATTAAATCTAAAACTTGTCGGCTGGTGGCCGGTGGCAGTCAGTACGGCAATCCTAGCCGCTTTATTTTTGTTCATAAGAAATTTGACCGGTTCCGGGAATCCCAACGAGGCGATGTACTTGAGTCGAGCAGTCGAGACAATCGCTCCCCTAGCCTTCGCCATCCATGTCGCCTTCCTACTAAGCCCGGACAACGAACCTGCCCTTGAGCTTATGCTCGCCTACCCGGTGCCGTTGCCGCGCCTATTCCTCGACCGGCTGCTGCTGGTGGCAGGGTTGCATCTTGCAGTCGCCGTGTTTGCCACCCTGGTATTTGCAGCCACCTGGCACGCAGAGAACTTAGCGCTTTCCCTGGTCCGTTGGCTGGCAGCCGGGATCGTGTTGGGAGGTGTGGCTGTCTTTACCACCCAGGTCACCCGCCAGGGGGTCTTCGGTACCCTGCTTGCAATCATGCTCTGGGCCGCCAGCCTGTATGGGGGCAATGGGATTCTTAAGCGCTGGCCATGGTTCTGGCTCTTCCACGTCTACCTGCAGCCGGAAAAATTAGGGCTGGGGATCTACCTGCTCAACCGGCTATTCCTGGTCGGGATCGGCCTGGGGCTGTTCCTGCTGGCGATGAAGTTCCTGGGCGACGAAGACCGCCTGTTGGGTACCCGCTAGGAGAGAAAAAACATGAAAACCTTATGGCAAATCTTCGCCATCGCACGTAACGAATTCCGCTTCGGATTGCGGCGCGGCGCACCGGTGGTGGTGACTGCCGTGATTGGTTTGCTCCTAGGCGCCGGGATCCTGATGAGCACGGGTGATAATATCCAAAATGTGGATGTGCGCATGCAACAATTCACCCCGAACCAGGTAGCACAACTTGCCAAAAATGGGATTACCGTCGAAGTCTGGCAATTCCTATCCCCAGGCTCCTTCGCTGATCTAATCGCCATGGATACCACAGGGGCCTGGGGTTACATATATCTGGCGCTCCTACTCCTGCCGATCGCAACCGCCGGGACCGTCCCGGCTGATCGCCAGTTCGGGGTATTTGAATTGCTGCGGAGCACGCCCATTGATGGAAGCACTTACCTCGCTGGGAAGGTTTTAGGCGTGATCGGGCTCGTCGTCTTCATCGCCTGCTTCCCCTTCCTGCTCTTCCTGGTCGCTCTCGAAGGGATCATGCTCAAATTCATCGGTTTCGGAATCCCGTTGGGTCTGATAATGCTCCACCTCAAGCTGTCTGTCATGGACGGCCTGCCGATCCTGGCCAGCGGGGCAGCCCTGGGAGTCCTAGCCGGGGTCGCCTTCCAGACGCGGCGCAAGGCCATCCTGCCGGGGTTTATCACCGGCCTCCTCGGCATCTTTTCCTGGTTGTCCGCCTTTCGATTTCCTGTATCTTCGCAAAACATCTCCGATGTCGCCGCGTACTCCATTTTCCAAAAATATCAATCCATCTGGCAGGCTTTATGGGATAGGCTCTTCAAGCCAGACTCATTTCTATCATCATATGAGTTCAGCCTGGTGGGAATCGGTGAGCCGGCGGTAGGGATTGCCCGTGTGCTCATTATGTACCTGGTCATCCTGGCCGTGCTTGCCGGTCTGTTTGGCCTCGCCCGCCTGTGGCTTCAATGGAAGGAGAACATCTAATGATAACCGTCTCGCAACTCACCAAAACTTACGGGAAGAAAGTCCAGGCCTTGCGCGGCGTGTATCTAGAGATCGGAAGCGGCATGTTCGGGCTGGTTGGACCGAATGGCGCTGGCAAGACGACTCTGATGCGCATCCTGGCCGGGTTGCTGCGGCCTACTTCTGGCAAGGTGAGTGTACTTGGAAACGATGTGACGACCGGCCGCGGAAAACTGGCTGTCAAGTCCGTGCTCGGTTACTTACCCCAGGAACTCGGCCTGTATCCCGACCTGACCGCACTCGAATTCCTGGAATTTGTAGCCTTGCTCAAAGGAATGACGGACAGAGCGGAGAGAGATAAACAAATAAATGAAAACCTTGAACTGGTCGGATTAACCAGCGATGCCCGGCGCAAAATGCGCACCTTCTCGGGCGGGATGAAGCGCCGTGTTGGAATCGCCCAGGCCCTGCTTGGCTCCCCGCAATTATTGATCGTTGATGAACCGACGGCCGGTCTCGATCCCGAGGAGCGCGTCCACCTGCGCAACCTGCTGGCAGAAATGGCCGGGCGTTGCACGGTCATCCTCTCCACCCATATCGTTGAGGATATCAGCCAGAGTTGCAGCAATCTGGCGATCATCAACATGGGACAAGTACTGTTCCGAGGCAGCCCGCGTGATATTATTGAAAACGTCCGTGGGAAAGTGTGGCAAGTCACCACGGATGGCAAGAGACTTGATCCGGGCATGGCAATCGTCTCTACCATGCAAATACAAAACGGCGTGCAGTACCGCCTCGTGTGTGAGCGTGTCGATGGCTGGCCTGCCGTTCCAGCCGAACCGAATTTGGAAGATGGTTACATCTGGCTGATGCAGCAGGCACGTATAAACCAAAACAACAGCAAATAGTACAATAATGGAGTTATTCCTGTTCTTTTCCCTGGGAGTTTGAAATGTGTGGACGATTTGCATTAACCGTTGATCCTGCCGATCTACAGGATGCCTTCCCTGAATTTACATTCCCGGCTCAGGGCGCCCCGCGCTACAACATCGCCCCCAGCCAGCCCATCCTGGCCCTGCCTAACGACGGGGCGAACAAAGCTGATTTCTTCGTCTGGGGTCTCATCCCCTCCTGGGCCAAAGATCCGACCATCGGCAGCCATCTCATCAACGCCCGGGCAGAGACACTGGCTGAGAAACCGGCGTTCCGGTCTGCTTATAAATATCACCGTTGTCTCATCTTCGCCGATGGGTTCTTCGAATGGCAGGCTCGGCCGGGAATGAAGTCGAAGGTTCCACACTTCATCCGGCTGAAATCGGGAGCAACGTTCGCTTTTGCCGGGCTGTGGGAACACTGGCAGCCAGCAGACGGGTCCGAGGTTCGCTCCGCAACGATCATCACGACCGAGCCGAACGAGTTGATGGCAGCCATCCACAACCGGATGCCGGTAATTCTGCCTCGCCTTGCCTACGCGCAATGGATCGACCCGACACCCCTTTTCCCTATAGACCTGAAAAGCCTGCTCGTCCCCTACCCCACCGGGGAAATGGATGCCTATCCCGTCTCAACCCTGGTCAACAGCCCCGGCAATGACCAGGCAGAGTGTATCCTCCCGGCATAAGCGCTTTTGATAAAGAATCCCCTTATCTTCCCTTAATACGTCGCTTGACGGTCATTTGGGGGCATGTTATGATGGCGCCCTATGGACAACAAGCCTTTGCAGGAATTTCCTCAGCAGGACGAGGAAAGTCAGGGGGAACCATCAGAACAGCGGTCCAGTCTGGTCACAAGATGGTTGGAACGCCTGGCCCACTTTGGGCTGGGTGAGATAACTATCCGCATCGGGACGAACGCACTGGCTATCCTGCTGGTTGTGACAGTCGTCTGGCTGCTCCAGCGGGCAAACCTTGGCGGGTCCTCAAGCCTGCATGCCGCATCCGATCTCACCCCGACACCCACGTTGCCGGTCTCGCAATTACCTGTTGAAATGGTGTCTGCCCTGGACGGGATCCCGCGTCAGGCAGACCTGCACACTATCATCCCGACCCGGCCGCGTGAGGACGTAATCACTTATATCGTCCAGCCAGGTGATTCTATCTTCAGGATCGCAGATAACTTTGGGCTGAAACCAACTACGATCCTGTTTGGCAATTACGAGACTCTCAAGGATTCGCCTGATTTACTGAAGCCAGACCAGAAACTCAATATCCTGCCCGTGGACGGGACGTACTACGAATGGCAGGGCACGGAAAGCCTGACAAAAGTGGCAGAAGTCTTCGGTGTTGATGCAGAGAGCATCGTCAATTTCCCCGGCAACCATCTCGACCCGGATACCATCGGCGACCTGAGCCATCCGAATATTCCAGCCGGTACCTGGCTGGTTGTACCGGGTGGTACACGCGCATTCACTTCGTGGACAGCGCCGGCTGAACTTGTAAGAGAAGACCCAAGATCCAACGTCTGGGGACCGGGAGTGTGCAGCAATGTCAGTTATGTTCAAGTAGGCTATGGTACATTCGTTTTCCCCACCGTCGAACATTGGCTCTCGGGAACAGACTACCGCCCGGACCTTAATCACTACGGAGTCGACTTTGCCGGAAGTATGGGCAACGCTATTTACGCCGTGGATGCGGGGACTGTTGTGTACGCTGGGTGGAATGACTGGGGTTACGGCAACTTGATCATTCTGGATCACGGCAATGGCTGGCAATCGCTCTACGGCCACTTGAGTCAGATCAATGTCCAATGCGGCCAAAACGTCGGGCAGGGCGATGTCATTGGATTGATGGGCAGCACCGGTCATTCGACCGGACCGCACCTGCATTTCGAGCTCAGCTATAATGGCGCCCACATTAATCCCCATGTAGTCTACGACATCCCATCGCCGTAACCTCTTCCTTCATTATGCAGTATCCAATTTGACTGCACCTTGCAAAAGCCTGTGACCTCGGCTATAATCCCGCTCACTTCGGGCGCGTAGCTCAGTTGGTTAGAGCGCATCACTCACATTGATGAGGTCGGGAGTTCAAGTCTCTTCGCGCCCATAGTCACATTGATGTCCCCGAAAGGGGATGTTAAGGTCGGGAGTTCAAGTCTCTTCGCGCCCACAGAAACCATCCTTTCGGGTGGTTTTTGATTCGTGTCACATGGATGTCCTCGAAAGGGGATGTTAAGGCTGGGTTCAAGTCTCTTCGCGCCCACAGAAACCATCCTTTCGGGTGGTTTTTGATTCGTGTCACATGGATGTCCCCGAAAGGGGATGTTAAGGCTGGGTTCAAGTCTCTTCGCGCCCACAGAAACCATCCTTTCGGATTGTTTTTGATTCGTGTCATATGGATGTCCCCGAAAGAGGATGTCAAGGTCGGGAGTCCCCAAAGGGGATGATATTCAAGTCTCTTCGCGCCCACAGAAACCATCCTTTCGGATTGTTTTTGATTCGTGTCACATTGAAATCCCCGAAAGGGGATGTTAAAGCCGGGTTCAAGTCTCTTCGCGCCCACAAAAAAAGCCACCGGTCAGGGTGGCATTTTGTTTTCTAAGGCAATAATATTTTCAATCGGCCGGGGAAAATCCGGTATTCCAGGTCCTGGATGCCGGTGGAGATAATTTCCCCGTCGGCGTGCAATGGGGCGGGACCCTCGATATGGATTTTCACCCAGGTTGCCTGGCGTTCCCACATGCCTTCTTTTTCCACGTAACTGCCTTCGCCAGGTTTCATCGTCAGCGGGAGCAGCTTGAAGATCTGGCCGCGCGTCTTGCGATAGCCGTAGACAAACGTCAGCTTGCCATCGAACGGGTCAGCGTGCGGAGCCATGTAGAATACGCCCCCTGTCCGGGGTCCGTTACCGACCGTGACAAGTGACACGGGTCCTTCGAAGACACCGTCGTCCCATGCGATTTTCGCCGTCCACTGCGGATTGTCCAGGATGCCACGCACCGCCGCCACCAGGTAGCGGATCATGCCCTTGATCCAGGTGATGCGCCTCTCGATCAAGGTGACGTACGGTTCCAAGCCAATGGCCGAGTTGTTGGCGAAATAAAAACCATTGACGCAGCCCAGGTCCATCAGGCGGGTCTTCCCCGCCGCGATCACCCGCGCAGCTTCGGACAGGTCCCTCGGGAGGCCAAGGTTATCCACCAGGTCGTTGGCCGAGCCAAGCGGCATGATGCCAAGCGGTCCCAACAAATCCTTTTCGGATTGTGCTGCATGTGCCAGCCCATTTACAGTCTCGCCGATTGTCCCATCACCACCGGTGGCAATGACCGGTGAAAATCCCTGGCGGGCAGCCTCCTCAGCCAGCCCGATAATGCGGCCCGGGCCTTCCGAGATGACCAGTTCGAAGTCCACGCCAGCGGCCTTGAGCGCTGATTCTGCCTCCGGCCAGCGGGCTTTCGCTTTCCAACGATTTGCATACGGGTTGAGGATCACTTTGGCAGTCATATGGCTCTCATTTTACCATTTCTAACCTGCACCAGCCCAACCGCAATCAGGATCAAAGCACACCCCACCATTTGTACTGGAAGAAGCATCTCATGCAGGAATATCCAGCCAAACAGAGCCGCGAAGACCGCTTCCAGGCTGAGGATCAGGGCGGCGTCACTGGGTGGAGTATGCTTCTGGGCAATCACTTGGAACGTGAATCCCAGGGCTATCGAAAAAACCGCTGTATAGAGAACCGCCGGTAGGACAAACAGTGCATCTGCCTGACTGGGACGTTCGATCAATGCACCTATGACGAGGTTCAACACCCCGCACAGGACAAACTGTCCCAGGGCGAATGGGAGCGGGGTGATCCGTCCCTGGGCCTTTGCGATAATGATCACGTGCATGGCCCAGAAAAACGAGCCGGCGAATACCAGCATGTCTCCAGGCTGGACCCGGAAACTGCCACCGGTACTGAGCAGGAATCCACCACCAATCGCCAGCGGGATGGCGGCGCCCATCAACGGAGAGGGTCGCTCGCGCCAGAAGATCCACAGTATGAGCGGAACAATGACCACATACAGGCTGGTGATGAAGCCGGCGTTTCCGGCAGTCGTTGTAACCAATCCGGCTTGCTGAAAGGTAATGGCAGCAGATAACGCCAACCCCGCCAGGGCAACAAATAACAGGTTGGAGCGATTGAATGCTCCCCTGAGTTTTGTCAGTGGCAAGAGGAGCAGGCCGCCCAGCAGAAAACGGGAACCATTCAGCAGAAAAACAGTGTGATACCCCGCGGCACGGCGCATAACGGCAAAACCACTCCCCCATATCACCGCGACAAGGAATAATTGAAGGTCAGCTTTGAGGCGCATAGAGAATAATGGGTCTTGGGGAGTTCTCGTAATGAAGGGAAAGATATGTGGGCCTTGGGCAGGCTTCGCCACCGCACCCACCCCCTCTATTTACTTTATCACCACGGCGATCCCAAAATAATTCGGGGCGGATCTTAGCCCGCCCGACCGGTCACTCCCCGTCTTCTTTCCAGGCTGATGTTTTATCGAGAGCAGTTTTTTCTGCAGGTGTGAGTTGCACATCCAATGCGCCAAGATTATCCTTCAACTGCTCGACTGAATTCGCTCCAATGATCGGGCTGGTGATGAGCGGGTCGGCCAGAAGCCAGGCCAAAGCAACCTGCGAGATGCTGGCATGTTTCTCTTTTGCCAGCGCATCCATCGTTTCAAGCAAGGCCCAGTTACGCTCGTTGAAATAGCGTTTCGCGCCGCTGGCACGGGCGCTGATCGGCACCAGGTTGCGGTGGTATTTTCCTGTCAGGAAACCTCCAGCCAGCGGGCTGTAAGGGATGACGCCGAGATGATAAGTTTTACAGACCGCAGCCAGTTCACGCTCGAACTCATCGCGATGGACCAGGTTATAGTGCGGTTGGAGACTATCGTAACGGGACAAGCCTATCCGGTCCGAGGTCCATAGCGCCTGCATCAATTCCCATGCAGGATAGTTCGAGGCTCCCAGGCAACGAACTTTACCTTGCTTGACCAGTTCGTCGAAAGCGCGCAGAGTCTCTTCGATGGGGGTTTTTTCATCCGGCCAGTGGGCCTGGTAGAGATCGAGATGATCCGTCTGCAAGCGGCGCAGGGAATTTTCCACCGCCTGCAGGATGTGTTTGTGTGAAAGCCCTTCATCCTCCGGCCCGCCGCCCATGTTACCGCGCACTTTCGTGGCAAGGACGATGCTATCGCGCGGAATATTATTCTGCTTCATCCAGTGACCGATGATCTGTTCGGCAACTCCACCAGGGTTGACGTCTGCCCAACGGGAATAAATATCAGCAGTGTCAATAAAATTTATACCAGCCTCGTATGCCGCTGTAAGGACGCGCTGCGAAATGGCCTCATCCGCCGTCCAGCCGAATTGCATAGTGCCCAGGCAAAGTGGTGAAACATTCAGGCCGGTCAGTCCTAGAACACGATACTCCATGAAATGCCTCCAAATTAATAACTGATAAAATCATTGCCAGCCTCGCATGGCCTTTCCCAATAAGTTTTGTATGACCTTGCGCATGCGCTCTTTCTCGGCTTCAGTCACAAAAGGCTGTTGAATAAGCGATTCGTAAATTGAGACCGCCTGATCGTTGCGCCCCAGCTGAGACAGGCATTGCGCTTTTTTCTCGACTGTGGCATAACGACAATAGTCTTGTTCCAAGGAAATTCCTTTCTCATACCAGGTCATTGTTTGGTCAGTGTTCCCCATTCGGTCATAAACAACTGCCAGTTCCGCGCATATGTCTGCCTTATCAAGATCCGAGATATCGCTCAAGAACAACTGGTAGAGGGCTTCCACCGCTTCCTTAAAGTGGGCGTCATGGATCAGTTGTGAGGTCAGCTGTACTTTTTGAATATATTCCTGATATTGCATAGTTGCTCCAATTTGTTAATTTTACTCTAATAATCAAGATATTGCTCCACGGGCAACTCCGCGCTATAATCTCTTCACAATAAGGAGTGATCCTATGGCTGAAACAACAGGACGTACATATAAACCATTTGAAGGTAAGATTCCCGAAGAGACCCGCCAGCACTTCCAAGCTGCCCGGGAAGAGTTCCACAAAGCCTTTGAAGGGATGTTCCCGCCGGAGTTATCCGAGCATCGCCGCAAAGCCCGCAAGGAAATGCTCCTGGCCTGGCGCAGTATGATCGACGCCTCGCTGGAACGGATGGATGAGCCGAAGAAAAAAGCTTAACGATAATTCCAGACCGCCCCGTATGGAACGGGGCGGTTCTTTCTTTAAGGGTGGAACCGCCGCGGACCCGTCCGGCTGAAAAATATCGTCCAAATCAGGGCCAATCCCGAACATCCAAACATAATATAAGCAGGAAGTTCTTTTGCATCACCATAGAGCATAATCCCGCTGATTAAAAGAGCAGTAAAAACGACGCTGCCGGTCAGCCGGTTGACAGCTTTTTCCAGGGAACTCATCTGGCGGCTGACCGTAGGCACCTGGACGGTCAGATCGCCGCGTTCCACCTGGCTCAGCACCCGTCCCATTTTCGTTGGGAGGGCGATCAATTCTTTGAGTACATTGCCAAGTTCATCCAGCCAAACGCGCCAGTTGGAACCAACCTCTTGGGAGACCAGCTTGGTGGCGTAGGGTGCAAGCTGATTCCAAAGGTTGAAGTCTGAGAAGAGGCCTGTACACATCCCTGATAAAATTGCCACTGTCCGCCCCAGCATAAGCAGGTTTTGCGGGAGTTGGAATGGCATGTTGTACATCAGGTCACGGAACCGGTCTGCAAACCGGAACATCTCTTCAGGGCTAAGCTGGCGTATATCGTCCATGGACTTGCCCCAGAACATGT
>Ga0209777_10002740_pt1 | contig 22737 bp, 21 predicted proteins | sample FrelakmetHBP12HB_FD_187147 | JGI IMG/M metagenome (GOLD analysis project Ga0209777, IMG submission 187147) | Freshwater lake sediment microbial communities from the University of Notre Dame, USA, for methane emissions studies -HBP12 HB (SPAdes)... | ecosystem: Environmental > Aquatic >...
TGTTGGACGAACAGCAGGTTGTCCAAAAAATGAAGGTGGCCTAACCTCATGATGAAACGAACCGCCACCCACCTTCAACTAAAAACGGGACATACTCCTGACAAGAGTGATATTTCTTTATCAACTGTTGCAAAATATTAGGTAATTTTTAATAAAAATAGTTAAAATATCATCAATTTCAATAAGTTATATCTGGTTGTCGCAATTTGCCACAGTACCGCAATAGATTGAAACAGGACATACTATTACTACCTCTTTACAAATGGGTGCCCCCATCCTAAAAGCAGAGCGTAAATTCGGGACACAAAAAGCGCATGTGTTCTGCCAGCAACCTAGGCCCTATTGCTTACGTCTTTCATGCTTTAATATGTGCCGCTCCCTGTCATTATTCCCGCACTATGTAGAACGGCGACGTCCAAGCGCGCTCTTCGCAGAAGGTTTTTGGGTCTTTCGGGTCTGTGTAGCAGGCGTCGGGGATGGACGAGAGCGGGGTGGGGGCGGCGCCGTTCTGGGGGTTGATCTTCTTTTCGATCTCGAGGGGGTCGGGGTCGTTCGCCTTGCAGGTCCTGCCCGATTCGAGGATGTAAGTCGGATTACAGTTATATCCCTCGGTCGGCTCCTGTATGATGCGGAAGTAATAGGCCACGCTTCGGCCCTTCGGCTCCTCCGTGAAGCGCATATCCGTCCATGACCACTCGATGGCGGCGCCGGAGAGTTTTTCGACGTAGTATGGGTCCATGATAAGTCCCTTGGGGTTGTCGGGGCTTCTGACCAGTTTTTTCATTTTGGCTTCTTCGGGGGTCATAGGCTGGAGTATCTTGACGACCTCGATGCGCGCGATTTTAAGGCGCCGGTCGGATATGCGGTAGCATTGGTTCAGGCAGACTTGGGCAAATTGCTCGCGGCTCAAGTGTGACGCGATGTTCGGTTCCTTCTCGAATGGGCAGTTCTGCTCCTCCGCGAAGGCGCCGTTTGCGCGGATGTAAAAAGTGGGGTTTTTCGCAGAAGACGTTTCGGCGCCCATGTCGGCGACCGCCGGTGCGCCGTTTCGCGTAAGTTCCGCCCTTGCCCATACTTCCATGCGCGGGCCGGAGGTCGAATACACGCGCCGCGCCTTGATGGCCTCCCACAGGTCGTCGCGGGAGCGATGAGGGCTGATGACGGCCACCAGGCTGCCGGGGTTCAGGAAATTGACGGCGCGCTCCCATCCCGGGTTATCCTGGAATCCCTGAGTTGTCTGCGCCGCCATCTGGGTTTTCACCTCCACGTATCGCTTGATCTCCTTGACCGACCCGCCCCATGCTGAATGGGTATCTGTGGAGCCGATGAAGCCAAAGTGGTAGTAATGCGGTGTTCCGTCGGGATCGAAATAAGCCGAGGCAAGCGCTTTCTGCACCGTGCCGTTGACTATGTAGTTATAGGCTGGCTGGTAGCAATCGCGGCACTGGCCGCAAGTCTGCCAGTCTTCCGCGGCGATTCTTGCGGGGTTATCGCGGAACTCCGGCTTTATCTCGAAGGATTTGCTTATGGGAACGCCGTTTGAAAAGGGCGCCACGGTCGCCCTTGCGAGCGCGATCTGGGCTTTGCAGAACTCGCCATCGGGGTTGACACACCGCTCGCGCACGATCTCGCCCGCCCTCCAGCAGCACGGCATGTAAGATTTGCTGGGCTCCTGACAGGCCTTTTCGCATCCGGGCTTGGGAAGCCGGAAGGTTTTTATCACTGTGTCCGGGTTCACCATTCTTTTGCCGATCTGATTTATCACGAAGTTCGTTCGGGCGGGCGCGGGTACGCTGCATTCCTCTTCGCTCGCCTCGATACCGTTTCTGAAATACCTGTAGTCAGGCGTAAAGTCCCTGAATTCTTCGGAATTGCCGTGCTTGGAGTAAAGCTCGATGAGTGTCTGGATGTTGGGGTCGTGTTGCTGTGCGTTGAGTTGTGCGTCCCAGTAAGTGTACATGGCCGGCGCCTGGCCCCAGGCGTTTCCGTGCGGGATAACGACGGCGTCGCAGCCGCTGCCGGTGTCATAACAATACTTGTGTAGTTTATCGAACAGGTCTCTGGGCCTGTAGGCCAAGAATGTCTCGTCCCTGCGGCCATATCTCAAGCCACGGAGCAGGTCGAAAACGGTGACTCCGTTCAACAGCTTGATGTGGCCGTGTTTGTTGAGGGCGTTGTCGGGGAGGAACGCGCCGGGAAGGGACCTTATCGGGGATGGTGGCAGCTTTTTGGGGTCGTCCCATTTCATGATAACGTTTTTATGGCCCCACGGCCCCTGCTGAGTCCATTCCCAGCCGGTGAAAGCAACGATCAAGGGGTCGCCGCGCGAGTCCTTGTTTGAAGCGCCGATCGCGTTCATGGCGCGCGCCGCTGCAATCGCCTCCGGCCAGTAATCACGCTCCGTCAACATCTCCGAGTGATCGGTGACCGAGTAGAAATCGAGCTTGGAGCAATATAGGGCGTATTGGCCCGCCTCCCTGGCGTACCGACCGTCCGTCATGCCGCCAAGATAGGCGTCGAGGCTGAACTGTGTATGGACGTGGAGATCGCCCCAGTAGATATTGGGAACTGGCCCGTCCCATACCCCGGCGCGGCTTGCTCCAGTGAGCAAAACAAACGCCACAAACGCAACCAAAATCATGCGTTTCATATCTGAATCCTCCGTCCCATTAATCGTGTTGAGGGTATTGTAGCCGAGGCATGCCAATTGGTCAACACTTAAAATGCATGGACGGATTGCGGAAAGGAGCATAATCGGCCATACTAATTAAGAGGAGGAAATAGGTTTGAGGATTGGACAAGGGTACGATGCGCACCGTTTGGTGGAGGGCAGGCCGCTGGTGCTTGGCGGGGTGAATATCCCATGCGACAGGGGTCTCCTCGGCCATTCAGACGCCGACGTTCTGACACACGCTGTGATGAACGCGCTTCTCGGCGCGGCGTCGCTTGGCGATATAGGCCATCATTTCCCGGAGACAGACGACAAGTGGAAAGACGCGGTGAGCGTCGAGTTGCTGGGGACAGTGGTCGAGATGCTCTGGAAGCATGGGTGGAGGGTTGAGAACGTGGACTGCACGGTGGTGACAGAGGAGCCGAAGCTTGCGCCTTACGTGCCGCGGATGAAGGAGAACCTTGCGGTTGTCATGAACCTGGAGGGCGCCCGCGTGAGTGTCAAGGCCACCACGACCGAGGGGATGGGATTCTCGGGGCGCGGTGAGGGCATCGAGGCTCACGCAGTGGCGCTGCTTGTGCGCAATCCCGTGGAATAATCCTTTCAGATTTTGGATTTTGGATTGAATCCCGATTTATCGGAATCAATCACGGTTCTTCAATCTAAAATCTAAAATCTAAAATCAAATATGCCGCCGTTTGATAAAGAACGAAGGTACGCTCCCCGCCTTGAAAAGAAGTACCAGGTATTTTGCCGCGCTCAAGGGCGCTCATCAGTTGGTGAAAGCCGTGACATCAATGAAAAGGGCGTCAGGATCGCCACGGGCATGGAACTGAGGCCTGGAGACCTTATCGAGGTTCGCATTGTCCCGGCAAACGAGATTTTTTCATTCACCAGCGAGTGCAAGATCATTTGGGTCAGGGAACGTGACGGCGCCAATCCGGTGGAGCGATTTGAGGTCGGACTGCAATTTCTCACCGGCCTCAAGGACTTCGCCGCCGATCAGCTTGTGGGCAGCCATGAGCACATAAGCCAGCGCCAATCCGTCATCATCAATGCTCCTCCGAAAGAATGTTTCGTCGCAATTTGCAACTTCGAGTCCTATCCTAAATGGCAACAAACAATCATAGAAGTGGACGTCATCGAAAAAGCGCCCGACGGCCGGCCGGCGGTCGTTGATTTCACTATGGACGCCCTGATTAAGAAAATCCATTTTATAAACCGCTACGAATATTTCGATAAGGACTTTATCCTGAGCTGGAAGGCGGTGGGCGGGGACATCAAGGTAAACGACGGGAGCTACGCGTTTAAGAAATTGCGGGAAGACCGCACAAACGCCGTCTTTTCCCTTTACGTCGAGCTGGGCTTCTATGCGCCGCGGCGCATTGTTGATTATATGTCCAATATAACCATGCGAAAATCCGTAATGGCGCTCAAGGACATCGTCGAGAAGGGTCTGGTCAAGTAGGATTCGGGGCTGAAGAATAATAGTGGATGTTGTTTTAAAGAGGGCTATCGTTGATGGGTTTGAATCTCGGGTGGATGCGTTGGGGTTTGCGCCGGTTGAGCGTTTCGGCGATGCGCCGGAGAAGCATCATCCATCGAGCCTGTGCAAAGACGCCCAGACGGTTATAGTGATAGGGAAAACCGTGCCGAAAGGCATGCTCCACTCGCCCGGCTACAGCCTTTATTTCACCCACAGGTCATATCATTCTGTATATCCTCTCCTGGACGAAATGGCGCTCGAGGTCTGCAACCTGATCGAAAAGCAGGGACATCTCGCCGTCCCGGTTCCTTCGTTTGCGCCTCTCACTTTCCATGGACCGGAACCATGGGGGATACTTTCCCTCAAGCACGCGGCGGCGCTTACGGGAACGGGCGCATTCGGCAGAAGCGGCATGGTCTACCATCCGCAATATGGCTCCATGCTGCGGTTTGGCGCAGTCGTCACAAGCGCCGTTTTGCCCGGCGATGAAATAATAAAAGACGACCCCTGCCCATCCAAATGCCGCGCCTGCATGGACGCCTGTCCCAGCGGCGCCTTCTCCGAAGATGGCTTCGCCAAAATGAAATGCCGCGCCTACACAATTCGACATGGAATATACCCCCTGGCCCTCAAGGATGAGGAAAGTCGTAAAAACGTCGAAATGATTATTAACACCGCCGGATATAATTACTGGCTCAATTGTATCGAATGCCTCAAGGCTTGCCCTAATAATAACCGCAAGCCCCGATAATCCTTTGAACGGGACATTTTGCCCATAATAATCGTCATTAAATCAACCAATCGCAAAATTCACTGTTGATCATTTCAAACTTATAGCTCCCCGATTTTCATCACCTCTTTTTTTCCAAGTACCAGTTGGTTATATCCGTTATAACTATTGGATTTTTCTGGCATTTGCATTATTTCCGGCTGGTGTTATAATAAAGTTCAACAGTAATAGCCTTTTATGCTGCATTATTAAACAGCTATGTTTTTCAAATTGCAAATAGTTAAGAAAGGAGGCACAATTTATGGCGGCGCTCTTACATCTTTTCACCTATGTCGCAGTGATTGTGGCCGCAGTTGCAATAGTGGCAAAGGCATACAAATGGGCAAGCATGCCCATACATCTGAGGTGGGAACTCTACCCAGTTCCTCAGGAAGCCGAAAAAGCTGAGCATGGGGGATCTTTTTACGAGGAACTCGACTGGTGGAAGAAGGATCGCAACGCATCCCTGGTCAATGAAATCATGGCCATGGCTATCGAGGCGCTATTTATCAAGGCGCTGTATGAGAACAACCGCAAATTATGGTACCGCTCTTTCCCCTTTCATTTCGGGCTTTACCTTCTTATCGGCTCAGTCGGCCTTGCGGTTCTGGCATCTTTAATGGCGCTTGTGGGGTTTTATCCTGTCCTGTTTGGGGGAATACTCATTAACCTGATCAAACTTACGGGTTTTCTCGGCCTGGTGCTTTCCACCATAGGCGCCGCCGCCCTGCTGCACAGGCGATTGACGGACGAAGAACTCATTGATTACACCGCCCCGCGCGATATTTTTAACTTGGTGGCCTTTCTTGTCGCCTTTGCCTGCGCATGGATATCCTTCGCGTTTTCCAACGAAGGAACCTTATCGTTAAACAGATACATTTATAGTATTGTGTCGTTCAAGCTCTCCACACCTATAGGCGGCTTCTTCGTAGGGCTGACTCTCCTGCTTTTCAGTTGCCTGATAATGTACGTCCCGCTCAGCCACATGTCACATTTCGTGGGCAAATATTTCATGTGGCACAAGGTGCGCTGGGACGACGTCCCCAACCTGCGAGGCAGCGACATCGAAAAGAAAATCTTGACTTGCGTCTCCTACCCCGTTTCCTGGTCGGCCAGGCATCTCAATGCGGACGGCAAGAAGAACTGGCTTGACATTGCAACGGAGGATTTGCCGCAAAAATGAAAAAGCATGTGAAAATTGAGGACATAAGCAAGCCCGGCAATCAACTAACACACGTGGATCAGAAGGACATTCTCCCCCTTCCTGCGCCCTATAACGACCCGGCGAACAACCCGCCGTGGAAGCCGTTGACGGACAAGCAGCGCGAGTCGTTCGAATCGTCGCTGGACGATACTATCGCCGTGGGCGTTCCCAAACCGAAGAGCAGGGAGGAGGAGCAGGAGCTTGTGCGCAAGTTTCTCTCAGGCCTCGAGAAACTTTTCCAGAAGGAAAACAACTGGACATTCCTCCAGCCTTTCATGCTCAGCATGGAACACTGCGCCAAGTGCCAGACTTGCAGCGAGGCGTGCCACATTTACGAAGCGAGCGGCTTTAACCCGGTCTATCGCCCCACCTATCGCTCCGAAGTCCTTCGACGCATATACAACAAGTACATAAAGCCCGGCGGAAAGACATGGGCCAAATGGAGACACGGAGACATTGACCTGAACTGGACGACCGTCGCAAGGCTGCTCGAGCTAAGCTACCGCTGCAACCTGTGCCGACGCTGCGCCCAGACGTGCCCCGTCGGCGTGGATAACGGACTCATCGCCCATGAAATCCGCAAGCTCTTCAGCCAGGAGCTTGGCATCGCCGCCAAGGAGCTTCATGAAAAAGGCTCCGTGCTTCAACTGAAGGTCGGCTCATCCACCGGCATGAACCCCGAGGTCGTGAAGGACAACATTGATTTCATAGACGAAGACATGCGCGACAAGACAGGGCTTGACATACACACACCGTGGGACAAGGAAGGCGCGGACATCCTCCTCATTCACAACGCCGGCGAAATAATGGCATGGCCCGAAAACCCGGGCGCCTTTGCCGTCATCCTCGAATCCGCGGGCGTGAGCTGGACCCTGTCAAGCGACCTCGTGGCATACGACGCCATCAATTACGGCCTCTGGTACGACGACTTCATGCTTGCCAAAGTGGCGATAAAGCATGCGGAGGCGGCCAGGAAGCTTAAAGTCAAAAAGATAGTCATCGGCGAGTGCGGACACGCTCACAAGGCGCTTACTGTCGTCGCCGACCGCGTGCTGACCGGAGACCTCAACATCCCCCGGGAATCAAGCATGACTCTGTTGCGGGACATTGTGATGAGCGGCAAGTTGAAGCTCGATCCCAACCGAAACGATTTCCCCGTAACACTGCACGACCCGTGCAACATGGTTCGCCTGATGGGGGTGGTCGAGCCGCAGCGCGAGATTATAAGAAAGATCGCCCCGAAGTTCCGCGAAATGCATCCCCACGGCGTCAACAACTACTGCTGCGGCGGCGGATCGGGATTCGCCATCATGTCTCCATTCAACTTCACCGATTGGCGGTTCAACGTAAGCGGCCGCAAAAAAATGGAGCAGGCGCTCAACGCCTTCGCCGACAACCTCGGCCCCGACAAACACAACTACCTCTGCGCCCCTTGCAGCAATTGCAAGGGCCAGCTCCGCGATATGCTATTCCACTACGACGCCTTCAATAAATGCGGCATCCTGTACGGAGGACTCGTCGAGCTGATCGTCAACGCCATGACAGACGCCAAGCCCGGCTTCATCGAGTGGGAATGGCATTGAGAGAGGCGGCAGGCTGTAGGCATCAGGCGGACGTTGGGGCGCTTGGTAATGAATCCTTGACATGTATCGAATACCTACTTACTATAAATAACAAAGTGATTCTTAATGCTGATTGAAGAAGAACTTAGAAGAATTGCGAAAGCGCGACTTGACGATGCCCAAGCTCTTCTAGACGCCCGTAGGTATGATAGCGCTAATTATCTTTGCGGATATGCGGTTGAATTGGCTTTGAAAGCTAGAATATGTAATACGCTGAGTTGGGAAGGCTACCCGTCAACATCAGCAGAGTTTAAGAATTACCAGACTTTCAAGACCCACGACTTCGATGTTTTACTTCACCTCACGGGGCTTGAACGTGAAATAAAAACGGATGAGAGAATTATGAGGGCATGGTCGGTAGTTGGGGAATGGAACCCTGAAGTCAGGTACCAGCCCATAGGAACAGCCACAAAAGAGGCCACTCGCTTGATGGTTGATGCAGCTAAAAAGCTGCTGGAAAAGTTATGAAGGATCTCATCGAAAAAATCAGTAATATGTTGGAGAAGCGAATGAGCTTAGTGGTTAATGCTCCAACCGGAAAAATGAAAGAATTTCTAGAAAAAATCAGAGCAGTGGAACAAGAAATTGCCGAGGAAAAAGGAGATTTTCTGCTTTTCGGCCTTTTCCTGCGAGAGGACGCGCCTGATGTGTGGGATCTTCTTGTGTCCGCGCCATGGATTAGTCAGAAAAAGAAATCCGATGCTCTAGATGACATAATAGCCAAACTTCGGGGTAAACTTAGCGATAACGAAATGATCAAATTATCGCGAATAGTTATTATCGAGAAAGATAATCCGGAGCTAGATGCCTTGCAGCCATTAATACAGACTAAGGGCGATATAACAGAAATCAAGGACAGCAATTTTTTCGGCTTGCCTATTAAACATGCTTATCTAATAAGGGGCCAAAAAAAGAATAGGCTCTCGGGGCCGCCCCTTGATTGGAGAAAAAACAGCGTCAAGGCTCGTCATCGTAGAAATAGCAAATAAAACCCTATATTCTCCCGGCGTGATAATACTTTCGGCGAACCATGCTATAATATAACTATGTTAAAAGACCCGGCTGCCCCGGTGCGGAACGAGCCGGAGGGCACGCGCTATCTTTCGCTCCTGCTCGATATCACACGCCGCTGCACACTGCGCTGCAAGCACTGTTTCTACTACCGCGATGAGCGGGCAAAGGGAGAAGACCTCCCTTCGGAGATTTTTCTCGCCCGCGTTGATGTCCTTATCAAGCGTTACGGCGCAGTCGCCGCGCTATGGGAGGGCGGAGAGCCGATGCTCAGAAAGGACGTGCTCGTCCCCGGCGTCGAGAAATTCCGCTTCAACGTAATCCCGACAAACGGCACCATTCCGATCCCGCCCCTCAAAAACTCCATAGTCGTGGTCGCGCTTGATGGCCCGGAGGAAATCAACGATATGATCCGCGGCAAGGGCAGCTTTCGCCGGGCGATTAAAAACACGGCCCGTTGCGTCTCCGAAACCGACAACCGCATTCACTTCCAATGCACAATATGCAAACTGAACCAGGATCACATCGAGGCCCTGACCGAAGACCTCATGAAACGGAATATCACCAAGCTGCTCTTCACGTTCTATGTCCCCGAAAACGGCGAAAAAGGCGGCCTCGGCTGGGACTCGAACGATGAGCGGGACCAACTTGTCGAGAAGGTCCTCGAGCTGAAAAACAAGTTCCCCGATTTCATCCTGAACACGGTCCCTGAAACCGAGCGGATGCTCTCCGACAAATGCGCAAAATACACTTCAAGCTGCTTCCTGAAAAAATACGTCCTGCCCCTCAAGGCCAGCCTTGATGAGCGCATGTTCTGCTGTTACGGCGATAACCCCGAATGCCTTCGATGCGGGTCATGGGCGGTGTTCCATTACCTCGCTCCGCCAGCGGGCAAGGGTTAGAGCAGTCCAAAGAAGCCGGACGGAGTCTGCCCATCTTAAGTGCAATGATTAACAATAAGTTGAGCGCTGAGGAAATTATCAAACTGCTTGACCTGAAGCCGCATCCGGAGGGTGGATTTTTTCGGGAGACCTACCGGAGTAATGAGGGGATTTCAGCAAGCGCCCTGCCGCCCCGATACGGTGAAGACAGGGATTTTGGCACTGCCATATTTTACATGCTGACGCCGGGGACCTTCTCCGCAATGCATCGCATTCGCTCGGATGAGATATTCCATTTTTTCCTCGGGGACCCCGCGACGATGCTTCAGCTTCATCCGGACGGGCATGGCGAAATAATCGCCTTGGGGCATGACATCGAGGCCGGGCAACGTCTCCAGGTTATCGTGCCGCGCGGCGTCTGGCAGGGGATGTTCCTAAACGACGGCGGTCAGTTCGCTCTCATGGGAACCACCGTTGCGCCGGGATTCGATTTCAGAGATTTTGAAATAGGCGATCGGCAGGCATTAATCAAGGAATTCCCGAAATATGCGCAGCTTATTAAACGTCTTGGCGGGAAATAAACTTACAAAGGTTTAATCAAAACCATTCAAGCGGCGCCATCCGTACCGAAGGCGCCGTCAAGGTTGCTTGACGTGAAAGAGGTGGAAAGCGCAAATATCTCCGGTACTTACAAGTCAACCGGGAAAGAGCGGCGATTCAGGATGCCGTTGAAGAGGTGGATGTTGTTTGCACTTGTGCTGACAGTATTTATTCTGCTCTACTCGAGTATACATTATTATATTTATCGGCGGGTCGCCTGGGCCTTTGCGGCAGAATCCGCCGGGGCGATATGGGCGCTGAGGGCGCTTATCCTTTTACTCGCCTTTTCGTTCCCGACGGCCGAATTTCTGGCCCGTTCCAGCATAAATCAGTTTTCGGTCTCGTTGAAATGGTTCGGGTCTCTATGGATGGGCCTCGGTTTTTACATGTTCGGGACGAGCGTAATTGGGCATATTCTCTGGACGGGATTTCGCGCTTCCGGCTTCGACCGCTACCTCTTCAATCACGGCGCCAATCCCCGCTTTGCGATATTCTTTCCTCTTCTCGGTCTCGCCTTGCTGTTATCCGGACTGGCCTTTTATGAAGCGGAGCGAGAGGTGGCCGTCACACAGATTGAAGCGCAAATGAAGAACCTTCCGAAGGAGCTTGACGGATTATCCGTCGTGCAGGTTTCAGACCTTCATCTCGGGGTGGTTGTCGGCAAATCCAGGGCGAAAAAGATGGTGGATCAGATCAATTCCCTAAGCCCCGGCCTGATTGTGATAACTGGGGATTTTGTGGATGAGGAGCCGGGGCAGCTCGGGGATATTTTCCCGGAGTTTGCACGGCTGCGCTCAAAATATGGGGTGTACGCCTGCACCGGCAACCACGAGTTTTACGCGGGGGTAAGGGAAGTGGCCGCGCGCGCCGCGGAAATTAACATCAAATTTCTCCGAAACTCAATGGCCACAATTGGGGGGAGTCTGCTGCTTTACGGAATTGACGATCCGGCAAGGGCGGAAGTGGGCGGAAAAACGGCGCCTTTTGAATCGGTTATCGGCCCCGAAGCGAAAACTCATCCCTCGATTTTACTTTACCATCGGCCCTCGAAAAGACTCAGCCGGGCGGCGGAGCTGGGAATTGACCTTATTCTTTGCGGGCATACTCATAACGGCCAAATTTGGCCCTTCCGCTACATTGTGCGCCTGTTTTTCCCGCGCATAACCGGGCATTTCACCGAGGGCGCCTGCCACTTGTACGTCTCAAGAGGCCTGGGCACGTGGGGGCCGCCGATGAGGCTTCGCTCCATACCCGAGATCGTGAAAATAATTCTCAGGCCGGCGAAATAATCGCCCCTGATTTTTCAATTTCTACTTTTGGATTTATTGCGCATCTTCTTCAATCTAAAATCCAAAATAGCGTGGGGAGGACATGCAATGTCGGACGCAAAGGAATTGTTAAAACACATCCCGTATCCGCTGGCGCTGTTGACCGTTCGCAAGGGCGACCTGAAAAACGGCATGCCTATAAGCTGGGTGGCTCAGGTATCGAGCGACCCGCTCCTTGTCATGGCCGCCGTGAAAGGTGTCCGATACAGCCACGGGATGGTCAAGGAGAGCGGGAGATTCGCCCTGGTTTTCCTCGACGCCGATCAGATGCATCTGGTGTCTAAATTCAAGGACAAGGGCCCCGATAAGGACAAGAAATTCGAGGGACTGAAGTTGGGCGAAACGCCTTCGGGATGCCCCGTCCCCGAGGATTCTCTGGGCTGGCTCGATTGCAAGGTCATAGATTCGATTTGCCCCGGCGATCATACGCTCTTTATCGCGGAGATAACCGCTGCGAAACAAATCAAAAAAGGAGAGGGCCTGACATTAAAGCATTATGGGAAAGATTATCACTACGGTCTTAAATAGAGGCATTAGGCATTAGGCCTTAGGCATTAGGCAGTTATGAATTATGAGTAAAGAAAAGAGTGGACGGTTGACAGAAGACAGTTAAGTGAGTAACTAATTACGCAGTTTCTTACTGTCTACTGTACACTGTCCACTCTTTATGAATAATTCGGCATTTTCTTCAAGCCTACCGCTTACAGCCTAAAGCCTAAGGTCTAAGGCCTAAAGCCAAAATTTGACATGCCGCTTTTATGTGCTATATTGTTAAGCATTGAAAACCGGCCGATGGAATCTTCCGTCTCAAGCTCATACCTTAAAAAGGCTTTCGCTTCATGAGAGAAGCGGTAATAGTGGACGGTGTACGTACGCCGATAGGGCGCGCTCATCCGCGGAAGGGGTGGTTGCGCACAATGCGCCCGGACGACATGATGGTGACGCTCATCCGCGCGCTGATAGACCGCAATCGGATTGAAGCGAGACAAATCGAAGAGGTGATCGTCGGTTGCGCGAACCAGACGGGGGTGCAGGGAGGGCTGGGACTTGCCCGTATAATCACCCTGCTCACGGGTCTTCCCCATGATGTCGCCGCCTGCACCATCGAGCGTCAATGCGCATCGGCGATGACCGCGATTCATTACGCCGCCATGGCAATACGCGGAAACATGGGCGACATCATGATCGCGGGCGGCGTCGAAAGCATGAGCATGGTTCCCATGGGCGCAAACGCCGTTATAAACCCGAAACTCGCCCTCTCCTTCAGCATCGCCGAACTGCCGATGGGCGCCACCGCCGAAAAGGTCGCCAGAAAACACAAGATTTCACGTAAGGACCAGGACCTGTTCGGCCTCGAAAGCCATCGAAAAACCGCCGCAGCTTACGCCGCCGGAAAATTCAAAGACGAAATCATACCCCTGGAAGTAACCTACGAAGACGGCTCCGCCGCGCTCATTTCAAAAGACCAGTCTCCCAGGGAAGACGTCTCGATGGAAGTGATGACCGAGCTGAAGCCTTCCTTCAGGCCCGGAGGAACGGTCACTGCGGGGAACAGCTCCCCGATCAACGATGGCGGCTCCGCGGTGCTGATGATGACAAAAGAGAAAGCCAAAGAACTCGGGCTTACACCCCTTGCCACTGTTCGCTGGATGGCCGTTGCGGGCGTGGACCCCACCGAAATGGGGCTTGGCCCCATCCCCGCCACAAGAAAATGCCTCGCGCGCGCCGGCCTCTCCATAAACGACATGGACCTCATTGAAATAAACGAGGCGTTTGCAAGCCAGACCATCCATTGCGTCCGCGAGCTGGGCATGGACATGAAAAAGGTCAACGTTAATGGCGGAGCGATCGCTATCGGCCATCCTCTCGGCAGCTCAGGCTGCCGCATAATCGTCACCCTCGCACATGAAATGAAGCGGCGGGACGCGCGCTTCGGACTCGCAACCCTCTGCGTCGGCTTCGGCCAGGGCGCCGCTACAATCCTCGAGCGGGAAAAATACTGATCAACAGTTAATGAAAAAAATGACGAGTGATGAGTAGAGAATGTCATTCATCATTTTCTTTGCTCATCGCTTCAATTTTGATTGGAGCTGGTCCAAGAACCGCGCCTCGCAGGAATGATCTGAGGGAATCTTCATCCACCTGCCCTGATCGGTGTCCTTGATGGGCGTGAATTCCTCAATAATGCAGCCCACCGTGACGAGCGTGCCGTCGGGCGCTTTTTTGATGTTCACATTAACCTGAATTCTCTTGTCCTTTTCCTTATTTTGTCCTTTGAACGTTTTCCATCTGGTAGACAGGTAGCCCACTTCGCCGTCGGCGGCCAGGGGGGTGTATTTCAAGTCATCGAACAACAGCCGCACAGCCGCGTTCCAGACCTTATTGTAAGGTTCCTTATAAGTCCGGTATGTGGGGGGAAGCGGGACGGTTTTCTGCTTCAGGTTCGCTGGAGAGGCGGGCAAAAACGCGATGAGCGCCGCAAAGGCGCACAATCTGAAATTGCGAATAACAAAGGCTGAATTGCGAAATGCTGTAGGTTGTAAACCAAAGATCAAAGACCAAAGACCAAAGACTTTACTCATAATATGAGACTATAATCTCAGGCTGTCTTTTTCAACCAACCTCCCTGTGTTCTGCGCTGCATTCAAAATGGTCTCGCAGAAACACTTCAACGCGGTAATTCACCGCAAGTGGGTTTTCGATAGGGGTTGCATGCGTCCCGAAGGGTATGATTGTTAGTTCGGAGCCGGGGATGAGCCTGTGCATTTCCTCCTGATGATGAAGGGGCGTCCACGTGTCCTTCTCGCCTGCGATAATCAGGACCGGCGCCTTGATTGTGGGAAGCACATCAATTGCGGTGTGCTCGTTCATCTTTTTCAACGCATGGATGCCCAGCGGCAGGTTCACCTCTGCCAAATGGTCGAAATATGATTGCATGTCCTTCCTTTTCACCCGCCAATCCACTTGGATAACCTTTGCGGCGTGAAAAGACAACGGCGATCTCATCGCCCATCTCAACGCCGGTTTGATTACTTTTTGCATTCTGAGCGCCACGTCGAGCAGGCCGACAAGACCATTAGCCAGAATTTGCGATCCGAAAAAAACGTCATAGGGTTTCCCGTATGGGCCGCATACCGCCACGATGCCGAGAGTCCTCTGGGGGAACAAGCGATAAAACTCGAACGCCACCTGCACACCCATCGAGAAGCCGAGTTGAACGGCCTTTTCGAACCCGAGGGCGTCCATGACCGCGGCGTCGTCCCGCGCATGGTTCTCCACAGTGACGCTCTCGAGGTCTTCCGGAACAGGTGATTTGCCATGCCCCCGATAGTCGAACACCACGATGGGATACCTGCCCCGGAAATGCTTTATCAGGTAAATCCAGTAAGTTTCGATACAAACCACGCCGTTGGAGAGAACCAGAAGCGGGTTTTTGGTTTTGGCGGGATAATAGGTATAACTGATTTTCGCGCCGTCGTATGATTTCGCTATTCCGCTTACTTCCTTTTCCATTCAATCTCCTGCCGTTATTATTTACAGTACCCCGTGATGCGGATCCAGCGCCATTTCAGCTTTTTCAGGGTAGTTTCGCCATGAAATCTGCGCAAGCCCGTACGAGCAAGCTGAGGGCATAACCAGCTACAGTCTATGAGTAAGTCGCTGGGTGATAAAATGCCCGATGTCCTGGAAATATCGGCCCCTGACCAGCTTCGATCCCATGGCGGCCAGCAGGGTCGGGATGTATGACCTCATGAAGGACGCATCGAAAAACGGGCTAGGGATACCCATGTTATTGCGGGTGAAAAGGAACATATCAGACGCCGTTGTAAAGCACTTGTCAATGTGGACCGCCTTTTTCGCGTTAAGCAACTCGGCCTTCGCGCAGCTCCCGAAAAGCCATGCGATCTCCCCCCGGCAGTCTATCGGCCTGTCTATGCGGCCTATTATAATGCTCTGAGGTTTTGCCTTCGCAAACGCCTCGGCGCCCGCAAATTTCTCGATAAAGGCGAGGAACATCTTCACGCCCATCACGCAGCCGGTTTCACACTTTGCGTCCGATGAGGCGGAATGAGGCCCGTGATAAAACTTAAGCGGGCTATTCATGCGCTTGAGTTCCTTTGAGACGTCCTGCCAGCGGTAAAAGTCGTCATCGTAGGGTTTTACACGATTTGCCGCTTCATCGAGGGCTTGTGCAGACGTCAGGTCGCCGACCAGCTCGATGTCCTCCAAAACATTTGGCCGGTATCCTCGACTGAATGCCTCGGCCAGGTACGGTACCTCATCGGGGCGGAGGCCGAGGAGCCTTGCGCCGACTATATCCGCTGAGAGCGGCGAGAGCGCCATTATAATCAACCCGAGGTGTCGCGGTATGGGAATCGCCTCATTGCCGACACCGACCGTGATGGCGTCTGTCACGACAAGGTGCGGCATGCCGGGAACAAGCAGATCGACGATTTTCTGGTTAAGGAGGAAATCGTGCCTTATCGAGCGCTCATCGTCGCAGAGTATGCCGATGTTGAGCTTGACCGCGCCTGTCATCTTGCTGACACAATGGCATTTCAGCTTGGGGAGGTACACGCGCGTGTTCGCCTCGGCCATCTGCCGGTTTATGCGAACCCTGTCATGAACCGCCCCGCCCACAAACATCATCGCCCGGCGCTCTTCTTCAATGCACACCGCCTTTACAGGAACCTTGCTCGACGCCGCTACCCTTCGCGTAAGGTCGAAATACCCCGATTCCTTGAAAGACAGCCTCGTCGGCAAACCGACAGCGGACTTTTCGCCCAGCGTCACCCGTGTCACATTCGGATCGTTAGATAATACACTAAGCGCCGCCTCAACAAAAGCGGGCGCCGTGTACGCATGAGGCCCGTATCGCTCCGGACTTACCGCAAAAACCACGTTGGGCTTGACAAACACCTTCCCCTTCGGCGCAAACCCAAGCTCCCGCATGCCGCGCTCGATAACACTGCGGATTCTTGCAACGTCATAATCGGGGCACTCCGCGACGAAAACCTTTTCACGGATACTCATAATAACTCACCTCATTCTCCTGCTTAATTTCATTCCGGTTGCTGCGTGTCACCTAGTTTCATTCCCATGCCTAGCATTGCGACTGGCTCGTCAATAAGATAATCCCACATGGTTGTGGGAATCTCGAACAGCACCTTGAATCCCATATGCTTATAAAAAGGGACCGCGATTTTGTTGTAGGTGGTTGTGACAAGATGAATGGCGGGGACCCCATGTTCCTTGAGGTGATCCAGCCATGCGATCATCATCTTTTTTCCTAACCCGATGCCGCGATAGCCATCGAGGATATTTGTGTGGAGATGTGCCGGGTATTCGCGGCCCAGGTGAGGAAGGTCAAGCTCGCCGCGGCGATAACTCCTGAACACCTGCTTCACATAGCGGCGCGTTTTGCGGCTTTTTATACACTCCGTGGTAAACGCTTTATAAAGGACTCGGGGAAAGAGTTTTCTGAACCAGATTCTCTCCTGCCTTTGAGTATCCAACCCCCCGAATATGTAACCGACAACCTTACCATCAACCTCAGAAACCCAGACGTGTTCAGGCTCGTAATCGGTCCAGTAGGCGGCCCAGAGGTCAGCAAAGACCTCGCGGCCCTCCATAAACCTCTCCATCGGCTCGCCCATAAAGCCTGTTTCACAGCAGATAAATCTTACCGCTTCCCGGTCGCGCGCCTCGTAAGCTCTTACTATACCGTTCATGGTTGCGCTAAAAGCAGCGTTTTGACGGACTGAAAGTCCGCACGGACGCGCCATTATGAAGCCTTCACCTCCCGGTAGAATTCGAAATGTTTCGATCCCGCGACTCGCCGGAATTTAAAATATTTGTGCGGCAACGCAAGCGGGATCATGCTCAATAATATCCTGTTCAACCATCTCTGGCTGTGATGCATGGCGAGGCTCGTTGATTTCCTCTCTTGGTATTGTTCAACGGAATATATATGAGTGGGGTCGAGCGGATGAAAAAAGCGCAGGACCGGCTTTTGAGGTAGGCCGTTCCATATTTCCCAGACCGCCCTGCCGAGGTTGAGGTGATCGGGGTGAGGATACGGCGAGCGGTGAAATTCGGGCGCGTAGATTATTTCCGGCTCGAAGCGGCGAATGAGGTCCGATATAACACCGCGGAGGCGCTCGGTGTTTTTCAGGGCGGCGTCCTGAAAATCGAAGAAGAGCACTTCCTTCATGCCCATTACAGCGCCACCCCCTCGCCCCTCCCTTTCGCGAATCGCCGCCAGGGACGGGCCTCGGCGGCTCTTTCGGAGGGCGCCTTTCTCCCCACGAGTCATGATCGCTTCATAGCAGAGGTCTCCCGCGGCGGAGTGAGCCACCGCGGCGCCACCCATCACCGTTTCGATGTCGTCCGGATGCGCCGCCAGAAATAGAATCCGCTTGGGCATGGCAAGATCAGGTTATTTCAACGGGGAATGATCGTCAAGCGCAACCCAACTCGGCATGTCATCGCTTGACCAGCCAGGCAGTGGCACAGGCTATGCTCTTGCCAAATAAAAGAATCAACTCTAATATTTGTAGAATCGCCCCGATTTTCGGGACAGATTAACGCATATTTTTTGACATGGTGTTCTGAGCGCCTTTGTGTTTGAGTTCTTTTTTAATCTGTGAAATATGCGCAATCTGTGGTTATTTTCTTACAACGAAGATGGGAGGAGTAAAAAAATGGCGAAGATAATTGTCCTGGGAGGCTGTGGCGCAGTTGGAAGCGTGGCGGTAAAGACGCTTGCGCGGCTCGAATATTTCTCCGAAGTGGTCATTGGCGACATGAATCTGAAAAGGGCCAGGGAAATAAAATCCGAGCTGGGCCTCGATAAAATATCCGTCGCAAAGGTGGATGTCCTCAACCCCAAAAGCCTTGCCAAAGCTATCGCGGGTTGTGATATCGTATTAAATTGTACAGGCCCCTTCTACAAGCTGGTGCCGGCCATCATGAAGGCGGTTATTTCGGCGAAAATAAATTATGTTGACATTTGCGACGATGTTGACGTGACCCTTGAAATTTTAAAGATGGACAAGGCCGCAAAGAAAGCGGGGATAACCGCCGTAATAGGCATGGGCAGCTCGCCGGGAGCAACCAACCTGCTCGCGAAATTCGCGGCGGGAAACCTGCTCACCGAAACGGATTCAATAGACATTTTCCATGCGCACGGAGGCGAGCCGATCGAAGGAGAAGGGGTCATTGGCCACCGGTTCCACTGCATGACGATTGATATCCCCATGTACCTCGATGGGAAACTGAAATACGTAAAATATTTCGGGGAGGATGGGATCGCGCTCAGGCAGACGTTCGATTTCCCCGTCATCGGCAAGGCGCCTTTGTATCCCTACCCGCACCCGGAGCAGGTCACTTTGCCGAAATACATCAAATGCAGGCGGGTCACAAACAAGGGCAGCGTTCTGCCTAACGAATATTACGACCTCATAAGGGACCTGTGCCAGCTGGGCCTTGCCGACAAGGAGCCGCTGGATGTCAAAGGGAAAAAGGTGGCGCCTTACGATTTTGCGACGGCCTATGTAATCAAAGCGCGGGAGCGCATCCTTAAAGAGACGAAATTCGGCCCTCAACGCGGATGCGCCAGCGTGGTGGTCAAAGGCAAAAAGGACGGCAAGTACATGGAGTACCGCTTCCACATGGCGTCGCAAAGCCAGGCCTTGGGCGAAGGCACCGGCATACCGGCGGCCGCCGGGGCGATCCTGATGCTTGAGGGCAAGGTTTCAGGAAAAGGCGTGATGCCGCCGGAGGCCTGCATGAACCCCCTCGATTTCATCGGCCTCATCCCGCAGGTAATGAAGCTGGACAAGAAAAAGGAAGGGGGAAAATCTTTCGGCGGAGTGATCATCGAGCAGGTTGATGAAACGGGGCAAATTAAAAAGCTGGACATTTGAAAAATGGCAAAGCAGGGCGCGGATAAATACGTAGTGGCCGTTGATCACGGCACTTCGGGGGTAAAAACCTCGCTGATGAACTTTCATGGCGAGCTGCTCGACGTTGAGATCGAAAAGACCCCGATTTACTTTTTGCCCGGCGGCGGCGCGGAGCAGGACCCACAGGATTGGTGGAACGCCCTGATAAACACCTCGAAAAAGCTTGTCGCAAAACGCCTCGTGCCGGTGAGCGATATAGTCGCTATTTGTTGCTCCTCAACATTTTCCTCGACCGTGGCGGTGGACTCGGCCGGAAATCACCTTGCCAAATCGCTGACGTGGATGGATTCGAGGGGCGCGCCCTATGTTAAAAAAGTGGTTGGGGGATTCCCGAGCATAGACGGATACAACGTGTTTACGATGCTGCCGTGGATATACAAAACGGCGGGCGGCCCACAACTTTCGGGCAAGGACGACATAGCCCACGTCCTGTTATGGAAACACGAATATCCCGATATATATGCAAAAACTCACATGTTCCTCGGCAGCAAGGACTACCTGAATCTCAAACTGACGGGCAAATTTGCGGCAAGTTACGATTCCATGATGCTGTTCTGGGTCACCAACACGCGCGATATCAACAACGTGCGCTACGACGATCAGCTCATCAAAAAGCTACAGATAGACAAAAATAAACTGCCGCCTTTGCGCACATCCATCGAAACGCTCGGCGCGATCCTTCCGGCTGTGGCCGATGAGATAGGCGTCGAAAGGGGCGTAAAGGTTGTCATGGGTTCCCCCGATCATCAATCTGCCTGCATAGGCTCGGGCGCGGTGCGGGATTTCGAAGGGCACATCTACATCGGCACCTCGTCATGGATTCAATGCGTGGTGCCGTTTAAAAAGACGGACATGTTTCACTCCATCGCTTCCCTCCCGACCTCCATCCCCGGAAAATATTACTGCGCAAACGAGCAGGATATCGCGGCGGGCGCCCTGGCGTTCCTGGTGGAAAATATCCTCTATCATAAGAACCTCCTGAATACCGAAAATCCGCCGGAGGATGTGTACGAGCTGCTGGGCAAAATAGCCGCCGAGGTCCCCCCCGGAAGCAACAAGCTGATATTTGCTCCATGGCTCAACGGCGAAAGAACGCCTGTTGACAATACCACAATACGCGGTGGGCTATTTAACATCTCGATGACCACCACGATTGACTGCATCGCGCGCGCATTTATGGAAGGCGTCGCTCTCAACAGCCGCTGGGCGCTTAAATACGTCGAAAAATTTATCGGTAAAAAGATGGAGACTCTGAACATCATCGGCGGCGGCGCAAAATCGGACGTCTGGTGCCAGATATTCGCCGATGTGCTGGACAGGGCCATCCGACAGGTCAAAAACCCGATGCAGGCCAACGCGCGCGGGGCGGCCTTTATAGCCGCCGTCGCTCTGGGCTATATCGCCTTCGACGACATCCCGTCATTGATCCAATATACAAATACCTTCAGGCCAAACCCCGATAACAGAAAAATATATGATGAATTGTTCGGGGAGTTCCTCCAGATTTACAGGAACAACAAAGCGATGTATCGGCGTCTCAATGGCGTAATATTGTGAGCATGAATTATGCCCGGAATAACTTCCCCGCATATTGCACCTGAGCTTGGGATGCTTTTAAACAAATTGGCGACGGAAGCAATACTTGAAAACGACCCGTTATTTTTCCCACACAATTATGCGGACCGCGGCGATCGGGAAATTGCGGCGTTTTTTGCTGCGATATTGGCGACAGGGAATCGCCGCGCTATCCTGTCAAAACTTGAAATTCTTTTCAAAACAATGGGGCCATCGCCCGCATCCTTCGTAACAAATTTCAAAATAGCAAAGGGGAAAAAACTGCTTAATGGCTTTAAGCATCGTTTTTACACCACCAATGATATAATTGGATTGATCTTTGCCTTGAAAAAAACTCTCAAGAGGTATGAGTCGCTTGAAAATATATTCGCTGAAGGATTAAAAAACAACGATACGGAGCAAAAAGGGTGCGTTGACTATTGCCGCTTAAAAGGCGCTATAGCCTATTTTGTAAAATACTTAAAAAAATCAGCCGAACAATATGGTTTTCCAATCAAGTCAAGCCTGTTGCCCGACCCGCAAGGAAATTCTGCATTTAAAAGAATAAACCTGTTTCTTAGATGGATGGTCAGAAAAGGCGGGTTCGATCTGGGTCTCTGGACCTGCCTAGGACCGGAATCGCTTATTATTCCCCTTGATATTGCGGTGGGAAGGGCTGCAAATTGTCTTAAGTTAACCGAAAAAGTCACCAACACCTGGCGAAAAGCTGAGGAAATCACAATCTCGCTTTTAAAATACGATCCCAAAGACCCGGTGCGATTCGACTTTGCGCTTTCTCAGTATTGTCGGGGGGAAAAGTTTTGCGCCGAATGTCTATTAAGACAAGTGGCTTAAGCCCTCTATCGTGTTCGTTGAATCGCGGATTTAAACCACGGGCTTCTCGTAAGTCCTTGCTTTTTTTCTTAACTTAAAAAGAATGAAGTGTTAAAAAGGCGCATCTCTTGATTGCCTGTTTTACTGCTAAACCGGCGTCGCTTCCAGATCATAGGGAAGGGCATCAATTATTCTGACTTTCAGGAGCGACCCCGGTGGCAGTGATTTCTCGATGTTTACGCCCGCGTCAACCTCGGGCGCATGATAGCGGGAACGCGCCAGGGACCATCCGGGCCGTTCGGGATCGGGGCCATCAATGAGAACGATCATCTCGCGGCCAACCCAGTCCTGCTGTATGTCCCAGCTTATCTCCTGTTGAAGGCGCATTACGATATCGAGCCGCCGCTGCTTGACATCTGCGCGGACTTGCCCCTTCATATCGTGAGCGCGAGTTCCCTCTTCGCGGGAATATGGGAAAGCGCCGAGCCGTTCAATGCGCATCCGCTCCATAAACCCCGTTAATTCCTTGAATTCCTTATCGGTTTCTCCGGGAAAGCCAACCATCACTGTGGTGCGCAAGACGACGTCGGGAATTTTTTTGCGTATGAGGCCGATTAATTTTTCCAATTCACGCGCCGAGCCGGGCCTGCCCATGCGTTTCAGAACTGAGGTTGAGGCGTGCTGCATGGGAATATCCAGGTATGGGCACACATTTTCATGCTCGGCGATAGCATCGAGAACGTCGGCGGTCAGATGCGCGGGATGAGCATACATAACCCGCAGCCATGTCTCGGGAAGGCGCATCTGACC
>Ga0209777_10002741_pt1 | contig 22734 bp, 14 predicted proteins | sample FrelakmetHBP12HB_FD_187147 | JGI IMG/M metagenome (GOLD analysis project Ga0209777, IMG submission 187147) | Freshwater lake sediment microbial communities from the University of Notre Dame, USA, for methane emissions studies -HBP12 HB (SPAdes)... | ecosystem: Environmental > Aquatic >...
CGGCGTCACGGTGCGGCGCTTCGGGTGCCATGGCCTGTCGCACTCCGGGGCCGCGCGGGCCGCCGCCCTCCACCTGGGCGCGAGCTTCGACGCCCTGCGGATCATCACGTGCCACCTCGGCCGGGGCGCCTCCCTCACGGCCATCGACCACGGCCGCTCGGTCGACAACTCGATGGGTTTCACGCCCCTGGAAGGCCTCGTCATGGCCACCCGGCCGGGCGACGTCGACGCGGGCCTCATCCTGCACCTCGTGCGCCGGGGGGTCGTCACCGCCGACGAGCTCTACCGGCGCCTCTTTGCCGAGTCGGGCCTCCTGGGCCTGTCGGGGATTTCGGGCGACGTGGTGACGCTGACCGAGGCCGCCGAGAAGGGGAATCCCGAGGCGCTCCTGGCCGTCCAGGTGTTCTGCCAGCGGGCCAAGAAATATCTGGCTTCCTACATAGGGTTGCTCGGAGGGGCCGACGCGATCGTCTTTACCGGCGGGGTCGGCGAGAACGGCCCCGGGGTCCGGGCCCGCATCTGCCAGGGCCTCGACTGGATGGGCGTCGTGCTGGACGAGGGGCTGAACCGGTCGGCGCGAGTCGGGCCGGGCGACGCCTGCACGATCTCGGCCCCCCACTCCCGGGCCCGCGTCCTCGTCGTCGGCAGCGACGAGGAACGCACGATCGCGCGCGAAACCGTCCGCGCCTTCTCGCACGCCCGCGTCACCGAGGTCATGCGCGGCAAGCCCCGCGAGATTCCCATCGGCGTCTCTTCCCACCACGTCCACCTGACGCCGGCCCACGTGGCGGCCCTGTTCGGCCAGGGACACACGCTCACGTGGTACGCCGACCTGACGCAGCCCGGCCAGTATGCCTGCCAGGAGCAGGTGTGCCTGATCGGCCCGAAGGGGCGGATCGACCGGGTCCGCGTCCTCGGGCCCGAGCGGCCGGAGAGCCAGGTCGAGATCGCCCGGACCGAGCAGTTCAAGCTCGGCATCGATGCCCCCCTGCGGATGTCCGGAGACCTGGACGGCTCGCCGGGGATCACCCTGGAAGGGCCGGCCGGACAGGTCCGGCTGGCGGCCGGCGTGATTTGCGCTATGCGGCACGTCCACATGTCGCCCGCGGACGCGATGGAGGCCGCCGTCCGGGACCACGACGTCGTTCGCGTCCGGATCGCCGGGGAACGGTCACTCATCTTCGGCGACGTCGTGGTCCGGGTGGACCCGAATTTCCGGCTCGACATGCACATCGACACGGACGAGGCGAACGCCGCGGAATTGAGCTCCGGCGCGGTCGGGCAACTGGACTCCATCCAGCAGCGCGCTTCGGCCTGAAGGCGACCGTTTAGCCTCGTAGGGGCGGCCCCATGTGGCCGCCCGGCTGTTGTTTCCGTTTTGGGCGGCGGCGCGCGGCCCCACTGCCACGTCAAGGGCCGGGCGGCCACATGGGGCCGCCCCTACGAACGTCAACACCTGCCCGCACCTGCGCGAAGACGGCCCTTGTCCCCAGCCCGCGTATTCCGTATACTAAGCCACCGATCCGTACAGGGCGGGGCTACAGGTCTTGGCCGCCGGCCCCGACCCGACGAGACACCCTCGGGAACGCCAGCCCCATGCGCGAGAAAACGGTCGACGAAAAACGCCGCGCGGCGGAGCCGCCCGATCCCGAGATCGTGTCGTTCCTCGATCAACTTGCGGTCGGGCCCGCCTCGAACCTGATCGCCGTGCTCCAGCAGGTCCAGGGCCGCTTCGGGTATCTGCCGGCGGCGGCGCTGCGCCAGGTCGGCCGCCGCACGCGGATCCCCCTGAGCCGCATCTACGGCGTCCTCTCCTTCTATGCCCAGTTCTACACGGAGCCGCACGGCCGGCACACGGTCCGCTGCTGCCGCGGCACGGCGTGCCACGTCAAAGGCGCCGGCCGCGTGCTCAACAGCGTCGAGCAAGAGCTCGGCGTCTCGGAGGGCGAGACGACGCCGGACTTCGCGTTTTACCTCGAGACGGTGGCGTGCCTGGGCACGTGTTTCCTGGCCCCCGCGATGATGATCGACAACCAGTATTTCGGCCGCCTGACGCCCCGGCGCATCCAAAGCATCCTCCGCACTTACCGGTCTGAGAAACCATGAAGCGGATCGAGTCCGTCGGGCAACTGGAACAGGTTCGCCGCGAGCTCCAGTCGCGGCCGCGGCCGGCCACGGTCCTTCGCGTCTGCGCCACCGGCTGCCGGGCCCTGGGCGCGCTGGACGTCTGCGAGGCGCTGGACGCCGAGATCGCCCGGCGAGGCCTGGGCGACCGCGCCCAAGTGCGGCGGGTCGGATGCCACGGCTTTTGCGCCGGGGCGGTCACCCTGGTCATCGATCCGAAGGGCATCTTCTACCAGGGCGTGACGGCCGACGACGCGGCCGAGATCGTCCAGGAGACGGTCCTCGGCGGCAAGGTCGTCCGGCGGCTCTGCTGGTCGGGCGACGGACGCGTCGTGTCCCGCCAGAAGGACGTCCCGTTCTACAAGCACCAGATGCGGCGGGTGCTCAAGAACTGCGGCGTGGTCGACCCGCGGAGCCTCGAGGACAGCCTCGTCCACGGGGCCTATGCCGCCGCCGCGACCGTGCTCGCCTCCAAGCGGCCGGAAGACGTCATCGCCGAGGTGACGAAGTCGGGCCTCCGCGGACGCGGCGGCGCGGGCTTCCCCACGGGGCGCAAGTGGCAACTGGCCCGGGACGCCGCCGGCGACACGAAGTACATCATCTGCAACGCCGACGAGGGCGACCCCGGGGCGTTCATGGACCGGGCGGTGCTGGAGGGCGACCCGCACCTTGTGGTCGAGGGGATGATCCTGGGGGCCTACGCGATCGGCTCGCACCACGGCGTCGTCTACGTGCGGGCCGAGTATCCGATTGCCATCGAGCACACCGAGATCGCCCTCGCGCAGGCGCGGGAGGCGGGCCTCCTCGGCAAGAACATCCTCGGGACCGGATTCGAATTCGACCTGGAGATTCGCCAGGGCGCCGGCGCGTTCGTGTGCGGCGAAGAGACGGCCCTGATCGCTTCGGTAGAGGGCCAGCGCGGCATGCCGCGCCCGCGGCCGCCCTTCCCGGCCGCCAGCGGCCTCTATGCCCAGCCCACCAACATCAACAACGTCGAGACATGGGCCAACGTGCCTTACATCATCAACGAGGGCGCCGCCGCCTACGCCAGCGTGGGCACCGCGGGCTCCAAGGGCACGAAAATCTTCGCCCTCGCCGGCAAGGTGCGGAACACGGGCCTCGTGGAAGTGCCGATGGGGGCGACGCTGCGGCAGATCGTGTTCGACATCGGCGGCGGGATTCCGCGCGGCCGCAAGTTCAAGGCGGCCCAGATGGGCGGACCGTCCGGCGGGTGCGTCCCGGCGCGGTACCTCGACCTCCCGATCGACTACGACTCGGTCCGCGACGTCGGAGCCATCATGGGCTCCGGCGGCCTCATCGTGATGGACGAGGCCACCTGCATGGTGGACATCGCGCGGTTCTTCACCGACTTTTGCCAGAAAGAATCGTGCGGCAAGTGCGTGCCGTGCCGCATCGGCACCCGCCAGATGCTCAAGACGCTCGAGCGCATCACGGAGGGCAAGGGCCGCCTCGAGGACCTCGACCTCCTGAAGGGCCTCGGCGACACGATCAAGGAGGCGTCGCTCTGCGGCCTGGGCCAGACGGCGCCGAACCCGGTCCTGTCGACCCTGCGGCATTTCCGCGACGAGTACGAGGCCCACATCCGCGAGCAGAAGTGCCCGGCCCACGCCTGCGAGGCGCTGGCGCCGACGGCCTGCGCGAGCGCCTGCCCGGCCCACGTGAATGTTCCGGAATATGTAGCCCTGATCGCCGAGGCAAGGTTCGCCGACGCGCTGGAGGTCATCCGGCGGCGGAACCCGTTCGCCTCGGTCTGCGGCCGCGCGTGCCATCATCCGTGCGAGATGTTCTGCCGCCGCGGCGACGTCGATGCGCCCGTGGCCATTCGCCACCTGAAGCGCTTCGTGACCGACCGCGCCAAAGGCGACGCCTCGCCGCCGCAGTGGATCGGCCCGCGGCGCGGCAAGGTCGCCGTCGTCGGGTCCGGCCCGGCCGGCCTGACCGCGGCCTACTTCCTCGCCCTGATGGGCCGCGAGGTCACCGTCTTCGAAGCGCTCGACGTGGTCGGCGGAATGCTGGCGGTGGGCGTTCCCGAATATCGCCTGCCGCGAAGCGTCCTCAGGCGTGACATCGATTACATCAAGCGGGCGGGCGTCCGCATCGAGACCGACCGGCGGATAGACTCGCTTCGGAAGCTCCGCGACCAGGGCTTCGAGGCCATCTTCCTGGCGACCGGCGCCCACGCGGGCCTGCGCCTGGACATCCCCGGCGCCCAGACCGAGGGCGTCGAGGACGCCATCGCGTTCCTCCGGAAGGTGACGCTCGGCCAGACGAAGGCGATCGAGGGCCGCGTGACGGTGATTGGCGGCGGCAATGCGGCCATGGATGCCGCGCGGGCCGCCCTGCGCCTCGGGGCCCGGTCGGTAACCGTTCTCTATCGCCGGACCCGCGAGGAGATGCCCGCCCTGCGCGAGGAGATCGAGGACGCGATCCTCGAGGGGGTCGACATCCGATACCTCGTCGCACCGGTGGCCGTGGAGGGCGACGGCCGGGTCCGCGCGGTGCGCTGCGCCGAGATGGTCCTCGGCGAGGCGGACGAGAGCGGCCGGCGGCGGCCCGTCCCGAAGCCGGGCGCCGAGCAGCGGATCGAGTGCGACCGCGTCATCGTGGCCGTCGGCCAGGCGCCGGAGCTGGAATTCGCGACGGCCGAGGGGAAGATCGTCGTCGCCAAAGGCCAGGTCCAGGTGGATCCGCTGACGCTACACGCGGGCGGCGGCGTTTTCGTCGGCGGCGATGCGCGGGCCGGCGCCGCCACGATCGTCGAAGCGGTGGCGGCCGGGCAGCGCGCGGCCCAGGCCATCGACGTATTCCTGGGCGGCGAAGGCGAACTGCCGCGCGACACGGGCTTCGCCTCGCGCGGCAAGCCCGCGGAGTCGGAGACCGAGGAGGCCCAGCGCCCGCCGATTCGCGAGAAGCCCCTGGCCAAGCGATGCGGGAATTTCGACGAGGTGGTCCTGGGATACTCGCTCCAGGCCGCCTGCGCGGAAGCGCGGCGGTGCCTGCGCTGCGACCTGGAATAAGGGCCTATTGTGGCACCGCCGCCCTCGGCGGTGCAGAAAGGAAGCTAGACATTCGCACCGCCGAGGGCGGCGGTGCCACAGGGCTTCCTAGAATAGCTTCTGAAGGCGCGCGAGAGGCCGTGTCATGGCTGACGAGTTGGCGCTGACCATCGACGGAAAGCCGGTGTCCGTGCCGAAGGGCACGACGGTCTTCGCGGCCGCGCGCCGCCTCGACATCGACATTCCGCACCTGTGCTTCGACCCGGCGCTCGGGCTGGAGCCCACCAGTTCCTGCCGCCTGTGCCTCGTCGAGGTCAAGGGCGCCCGCGCGCCGGTCTCGTCGTGCTCGTACCCGGTGGCGGCGGGCATGGAGGTCCAGACCGACACGCCGCGCTTGCGCGACATTCGCCGCATGGTTGTGGAACTGCTCCTGTCGGACCACCCGGCCGATTGCCTGACGTGCGAGAAGTCCGGGGCGTGCGACCTCCAGAAATACGCCTACGCCCTGGGCGTGCGGCAATCGCGGTTCCCGAGCGAGCGCACGGCCGTCGCGCCGGTCCAGGACGGCCCCGCGATCATCTACGACCGGTCGAAGTGCATCCTGTGCGGGCGGTGCGTCCAGATGTGCCAGCGGGTCCAGGTCTCCGGTGCGGTGGACTTCCTCGGCCGCGGCTTCGAGACGAAAATTTCGCTGCCGCCGGGCGTCTCCCGGGAAGAGTCGGTCTGCGCCGAGTGCGGGAACTGCATCGACATCTGCCCGACGGGCGCGCTCACGTACGCGGGCGCCGCCGGCCGGGGCCGCACGTGGGAGTTCGAGCGGGTCGCCACGATCTGCCCGTACTGCGGCTGCGGATGCACGCTCGTGATGAACATCCACGACAACCGTGTCGTCTCCATCACCGGCGAGCCGGGGCTTGGCGTCGGGAAGGGCCTCCTGTGCGTCAAGGGCCGGTTCGGCGCGGACTTCATCGGCCACAAGGACCGCCTGCGGACGCCGCTCGTGCGCCGGGACGGCGAACTCGTGGAGGCGACCTGGGACGAGGCCCTCGGCTTCGTGGCCGCCCGCCTCCAGGAGATCAAGGCCAAGGCCAGCGCGGACGCCATCGCCGGCATGGCCTCCGCAAAATGTACGAATGAAGAAGACTATGTGTTTCAGAAGTTCATGCGGGCCGCCGTCGGCACGAACAACGTGGACCACTGCGCGCGGCTGTGCCACGCCTCGACCGTCGCCGGACTGGCGAAGGCATTCGGCAGCGGCGCGATGACCAACTCCATCGAGGACTTCGACCGGGCCGACGTGATCCTCATCATCGGCTCCAACACGACCGAGTGCCACCCCATCATCGGGTCCGCGATCAAGCGGGCCGTCCTCCACCGCAAGGCCGCCCTCATCGTCTGCGACCCGCGGACGATCGAACTGACGGAGTTCGCCCAAATCCACCTGCGCCACCGGGGCGGAACCGACGTGGCCCTGCTGAACGGCCTCATGCACGTGATCCTGGCCGAGGGCCTCGAGAACCGCAAGTTCATCGCCGAGCGGACCGAAGGGATCGAGGACCTCCGCAAGGCCGTCGAGCCCTACACGCCCGCGATGACCGAGAAGATCACCGGCGTGCCTGCCGAACAGATCGTCGAGGCGGCCCGCCTCTATGCCCGCGCGCCGGCCGCGTCGCTCGTCTACTCCATGGGCATCACCCAGCACGCCACCGGCACCGACAACGTCCTCTCGACCGCGAACCTCGCGCTCCTGACCGGCAACCTCGGCAGGCCCGGCACGGGCGTCAACCCCCTGCGCGGCCAGAACAACGTCCAGGGGGCCTGCGACGTCGGGGCCCTGCCGAACGTCTATCCCGGCTACCAGCGGGTCGACGACGAAGCGATCCGCGACAAGTTCCAGAAGGCCTGGGGGGCGGCCCTGCCCGCCCAACCCGGCCTCACGATCGTCGAGATGATCAACGCCGCCGCCGAGGGCAAGCTCAAGGCCCTTTTCGTGATGGGCGAGAACCCCATGCTGAGCGACCCCGATTCCACCCACGTCGAGGAGGCCCTCCGGAAGCTCGACCTCCTCGTCGTCCAGGACATCTTCCTCACGGAGACGGCGCGCCTGGCCCACGTCGTCCTCCCGGCGGCCGCGTTTGCCGAGAAGGACGGCACCTTCACGAACACCGAGCGGCGCGTCCAGCGGGTCCGCAAGGGCGTCGAGCCGCCGGGCCAGGCGCGGGCCGACTGGGAAATCCTCTGCGACCTCGCCCGCCGCATGGGCTACGCGATGGCGTACCCCGACGCCTCCGCGATCCTGGACGAACTCGCCTCCGTGACGCCGATCTACGGCGGCATCCATTTCAGCCGCCTCGACGCGGGCGGGCTCCAGTGGCCGTGCCCGACGAGCGACCATCCCGGCACGCCGGTCCTCCACCGCGAGCGGTTCACGCGCGGCCTCGGGAAGTTCCACGCCGTCGCGTTCATCCCGCCGCAGGAACTCCCGGACGCCGAGTACCCCCTGGTCCTCTCGACCGGGCGCATCCTCCAGCATTTCCATACCGGCACGATGACTCGCCGGTCCGAGGTCCTCGACCACCTGGTCTCCGTCGGTGCCATCGAGATCCATCCGCAGGATGCCGAGCGCCTGGGCGTCGCGGACAGCGCAAGAGTCCGCGTCTTCTCGCGGAGGGGAAAAATCGAGATCCCTGCAAGGGTGACGGACCGCGTCAGTCCGGGGACGGTGTTCCTCGCGTTCCACTACCGCGAGGCGCCGGCCAACCGCCTCACGATTGCCGCGCTCGACCCGGTGGCGAAGATCCCCGAGTTCAAGGTCTGCGCCGTCAGGATCGAGCCATGCCCGTAAAGCGTACGGTCCGCGTCTGGCGGGTCGGGCCCGGGGCGGCCAAGGACACGGTCGTCGAGGAATCGGTCGTCGCGCTCGTGCTCGGCGGCCGGCTTCTCGTGCGGTCCAGTTGCCTGCCGGAGGCGCTCGAGGATTTCGCGGTCGGCTTCCTCGCCTCCGAGGGCCTCGTCGATTCCCTCCGCGCGGTCGAGGCGGTGGTCGTCTCGCCCGATGCCGCGCGGATCGACGTCCGGGCCGACGTCGATCCAGACCGCATCGTCCTCTTCCGCGAGCGTCTGGCCCAGAGCTCGGGCTGCGGCCAGGGCACGTCGCAGGCGTCGGGCGACTTGCCGCACGTCGCGTCCGACGCGCGGTTCCGCGTGGAAGACCTCCTCGCGCGAATGAAAGACCTGGAGCACGCCTCCGCACTGTTCCGCGAGACCGGCGGCGTCCACGCGGCGGCCCTCACCGACGGCCGGTCGCTCGTGGCCTTCGCCGAGGACATCGGCCGCCACAACGCCGTGGACAAGGTGATCGGCCGCTGCCTGCGGGCGGGGATCCCGCTCGGTTCCCAGGCCGTCCTCTCGACCGGCCGCGTCAGCGCGGACGTCCTCGCGAAGGCGGCCCGCGTCGGTGTGCCGGTGGTCGCGAGCCACGGGGCCGTCACGTCCCGGGCGATCGACCTCGCGCTGGCCGCCGGCGTGACCGTCGTCGGCTTCGCCCGAGGCCAGCGGATGAATGTGTATACATCGCCATGGCGACTGGGCCTGGCGGAGCCGCCGGGGCCCGGCGGCTAGCGACGAGGCAAGCCCGCATGATCGGACCGAACGAAGCGCTGGACATTGTCCTCGGGAAGACGCGCCGGCTCGAACCCGCCGAGGTTCCGCTCCTGGAGGCGGTCGGCGGCGTCCTGGCCGAGGCGGTCCCGAGCGACCTCGACCTGCCGCCGTTCGACAAGAGCGCGATGGACGGGTACGCCGTCCGCGCCGCCGACGTGGCCCGCCTGCCGGCGGACCTGGCGGTGGCCGAGGAGCTTCCCGCCGGGACGGCCCCGACGCTCGCCGCCGCCGAGGGCCGGTGCGCCAAGATCATGACCGGCGCCCCGGTCCCGGCCGGCGCCGACCTCGTCGTCCCGGTTGAGGACACCGAGAGATTGCCAAATGGCCGCGTGCGGGTGCTGAGGGTCAACTCCGAGCGGACCCATATCTGCCTCCGCGGCGAGGACGTCCGGAAAGGTGCCGTGGTGGCGCCGGAGGGGCGCGTCATCCGTCCCGCCGAGGCTGGCCTTCTGGCCTCCGTCGGCCGCAAGTGCGTCTCGATCTACCGGCGACCGACGGTCGCCGTCCTCGCCACCGGCGAAGAACTCGTGCCGATCTCGGCCGTTCCCGGCCCGGGCCGGATACGCAACGCCAACTCCTGGAGCCTGCGGGCCAGTTGCCTTCGGGCCGGCATCGCGGCCGACGACCTGGGCGTCGCGCGGGACGTCCAGCGGGACCTGGCGGCCAAGATCGCGAAGGGACTCCGGCGGGACGTCCTCGTCGTCTCCGGCGGCGTCAGCATGGGCGAGTGGGACCTCGTCCCGAAGGTCTTCGAGGAACTGGGCGTCCAGATCCATTTCGCCAGCGTGAGCATGAAGCCAGGCAAGCCGACCGTCTTCGCCACGCGGGAGGGCGGCCTCGTCTTCGGGCTGCCCGGCAACCCGGTCTCCACCCTGGTGACATTCCGCCTGCTGGTCTGGCCGGCCCTGCGAAAGATGATGGGCCACCCGGACCCTGCACCGGCCCCGCTTGACGCGGCGCTCGCGAGCGACGTGACGTCGAAGGAAGGCCGGACCTGGTTCATGCCGGTCATCCTGCGACGTGAGGGAAGCCAGTGGCTTGCGGAACCCGTCACGACGCACGGCCCCGCCGACCTGGTCGGCTTCTCGCGGGCCGACGCGCTGGCGGTGGTTGAGCCCGGAACGCACAAGGCGGGCGAGCGTGTCCAGGCCCTGCCGCTGGAGATTTGAGCAGGACGGGGCGCCCACGTGTTCGGCGTGAGGGTGCGCCAAGACTTTCTGGTAGACTCTTGCCATCCTGGATCGGGTTCCATCGCCACACGGGAGATCGCATGAACAGGCTCGTACTGGCAGTCCTGCCGCTCCTGCTGCTTGCGTTCGGCGCGGGCGCTGCCGGCTGTAAGGAAGAGGCCGACTGGAAGACTCTCACCAAGGAGGCCAAGGCGCTCTACCGGCAAGGCCACTATGACGAGGCCATTGTCGTGGCGAAGGAGGCACTTGAAGTCGCCGAGAAGGCCAAGGGGCCCGATCATCCCGACGTGGCCACGAGCTTGAACAACCTCGCGGCGCTGTACGACAACCAAGGCCAGTACGCTCAGGCTGAGCCGCTCTACAAGCGCTCGCTGGCGATCGACGAGAAGGTGTACGGACCGGATCATCCCGATGTGGCAACAGACCTGAACAACCTCGCCGAACTGTACAGGACCCAACGCCAGTACGCGCAGGCCGAGCCGCTCTACAAGCGCTCGCTGGCGATCATGGAGAAGGCCCGCGGCCCGGACCATTCCGATGTGGCCACGAGCCTGAACAACCTGGCGGAACTGTACAGGACCCAAGGCCGGCACGCGCAGGCCGAGCCGCTCTTCAAGCGTTCGCTGGCGATCAGGGAGAAGGCCCTCGGACCGGATCATCCCGATGTAGCCCAGAGCCTGAACAACCTCGCGGTGCTGTACGACGACCAAGGCCGATACGCGCAATCCGAGCCGCTCTACAAGCGCTCGCTGGCGATCAAGGAGAAGGCCCTCGGCCCGGATCATCCCTCTGTGGCCACAAGCCTGAACAACCTCGCGGGGCTGTACTACTCCCAAAGCCAGTACGGGCAGGCCGAACCGCTGTACAAGCGCTCGCTGGCGATCCGGGAGAAGGCCCTCGGCCCGGATCACCCCGCCGTGGCCACGAGCCTTGAGAATCTGGCGAAGGTATACAGGGCGACCGACCGGGTGAAAGAGGCCGAGGCCCTTGAGAAACGGGCGGCCGCGATCCGGGCGATCAAGCGATAAATGTGAGCAGACATCTCTATGATTTTAGGCTTCGCTCCGCCTGGCGGGCCAGGTCTTCCGGCGTGTTCACGTTTTCCCAGGCCGCGGCCAGGTCGGCCGGCGGCGAGGGCGTCAGGACCTTGGGGTGCTCCGCCAAGAGCGAGGGGCCGAAGCGGCCCTGGGCGGCAAGGGCCTGCAGGGGAGCGAGCGAGCGGAAGTCGTAGTGCGCGAGGAGCGGCTCGACGCCTTCGCGGCCCGGGAGCCGCGGAAGCGTGGCCCAGACGCCCGGGGCTCGCGTCGAGAGAAGCCACGCCAGCGCTTCGGGCCGCAGGCCGGGCAGGTCGCAGGCCGAGACGAGCCACGAGGCATGCCCCGCCCAGCGCAGGGCCGCCAGGAGTCCCGCCATGGGCCCCCGTGCGTCGGGCACGTCCGGCAGACGCGCGAGGTCCGCCAGGGACTCGGGCACCGCGCCGGCGCCGAGGATGACCACGCGCTCCGTCGCGCCGCGCAGCAGCCGCGCGGTCCGCTCGACCCAGGTCTCGCCGCCCGGCGCATCGCCCGTACACGGCAGGAGATGTTTCGGCGTGCCCATCCGCGTGCTGCGCCCGCCGATCATAACGCCGCCATAGACGGGCGTCTTCAGCCATCGCCGGGAGAGCCAGGGATCGAGGATGGCCCAGGCGGCCTCGGCCCGGTCGATGTCGCGGCCAAGGACCGCGAGGATCCCTGTGGCTTCGGGCGGCGGCGCGGCCTCGCCCTCGCCGAGCAGCCAGAGCCTCTCGCACTCGATCTCTCGGCGGCCCTCAACGAGCACCAGGTCGTAGCGCCGGGCCAGGTCGACCAGGCGCGGGGCAAGGGCTTCCCCTTCGCCGAGGTGGAACCGGGCGAAGCCCTCGGCCTTGCCGGCCATGAACACGTCCGCCCCCGCCTGGTAGAGGCGGTCGCTGTCCTTGCCCGGCCGATCCACCTCGATGCGGCTGCCGTGGACCTTGGCCACCGTGACCGCCAGTTGCCGGGCCAGCAGCCGCGGCAGAAGCTTCTCGATGAGCGTGGTCTTGCCGGACTCGTGATGCCCGAAGATGCCGAAGATGGGAAGGTCAGCGAGCATCCGTGCCCCCTGAGGCCGGCGGCCGGCCGCAATCCGACGGGTCGCCGCGGAGCTTGGCAAGGCCGTGACCGAGCGCCGGCAGGATCACGTCGAGGTTCTCGCGGGCCGCGCGCTCCGACCCCGGCAGATTCACGATCAGCGTCGAGCCGCGGGTGCCCGAGAGGCCGCGCGAGAGCATCGCGTGCGGGGTCTTGGCCAGCGACGCCGCCCGCATCGCCTCGTCGAAGCCTGGCGTCAGGCGTTCCAGGACCTCGCGGGTCGCCTCGGGCGTCACGTCCCGCGGCGCGAGGCCCGTCCCGCCGACCGTCACGACGAGGTCGATCGAGTGCCCATCGGCAAAATGCCGCAGGCGCTCGGCGATCAGGGGCCGCTCGTCCGGAATCACCGCCAGGCGGTAGACGTGGGCGCCAAGGGGCTCTTCGAGGCGCCGGGCGACGGCCGGCCCGGCCGTGTCCTCGGCCTCGCCGCGCGAGCACCGGTCGCTGATCGTCAGGACGACCGCCTGGATCCGCTCGCGCGGCACGAGCGCGAGCACCGCGGCCTCGTCGCCGACCCGGACCTGGCCGCCTGATTCGACGCGGGCAAAGAGGCCCAGGCGCGGCATGATGCAGTCGCCCGTCAGGCGGCCGATCTCGCACGGCGCGTGGCAGACCTTGCCGATCTGGGTGATCGATAGGACGACGCCCCGCCCGAGCGCGATACGCGTGCCCAGCCCGATCGGCGAGAGGTCCAGCCGCGAGAGGACGACGTTCTCGGCAAACGCGCCCGCGGCGAGGTCCGGCAGGCCCGCCCGTCGCACGGACTCGATGTCCTCCGCGGCCAGGAGACTCACCTGCCGGTGCCACGGGCCGGCGTGCGCATCGCCCTCGATGCCGTGGCCGGCCCGGAAGACAGCCTCGGGTACGGGGACTTTGCGCTCGCCCTTCTTCGCACCGATGCACAGGGCGTCGACTCGAGCCACCTCGTCCCTTTCCCGGTTATTACTACAACGCAACTTGCGCGGCGGGTCTCCTGACCCGCCGCGCGGCGTGCGTGAGTGTAGGCCGGGGCGTGCCCCGGCTTCCTTATCAGAACCACCACAGCGCCGGGGCACGCCCCGGCCTACATGACGTCCCCGTACGTTCGGCGCGGTGGGTTAGGAGACCCACCGCGCAAAGCGGTTAGAACTTATCCGCCCACGCGTACCATGAGCCGGCCGTCCGCAAATCGCCGAACGCCCTGCTTCAGTCCGAGCGCCGCTTGGAGGGTCCCCGCCAGGCCTGCCTCGTCGAGGGGCCGCTGCCCCCGAAGCAAGCCGCGCACGTCGAACCCCTTTTCCTGGGCCAGGCACCCGAGCAAGCGGCCCGTGGCGGTCAGGCGCAGGCGACGGCATCCGCGGCAGAACGGCTCGCTGCACGATGAGATGAACCCGACCGTGCCGGAGCGGCCCTCGGCATCCTCCGCCAGGTAGTCCCGGCTGGAGCCCTCGGCCTGGGCCGCCAGGGGTCTGAGTCTGAAGCTCTCGGCGAGGACGCGCCGGACCTGGGACGAGGGGACGAACCATTGCTCGAAGTGGCCCGTTGCCGCGCCGATCGGCATGAGCTCCAGAAACCGAACCGCCAGGCCGCGATCCAGGGAGAACCGGGCCACCGCCCCGGCCTCGTGGTCATTGACGCCCCGCAAGACAAGCATGTTCAACTTCACGGGCACGAGGCCGGCCTTGAGGGCCGCGTCGATGCCGGCCAGGGTGCGCGCCAGGTCGCCGCCGCAGGCCAAGGTCCGGTAGGTGTCCGGATTGAGCGTGTCGAGGCTGACGTTCACGCGGCCGAGGCCGGCCCGCCGCAGGTCCGCCGCCATCTCGGCCAGGCGCTGGCCGTTCGTGGTCAACGCGACGTCGGGGATGCCCAGGCGCACCAGTTGCTCCACGAGGACCGTCAGGCCTGCCCTGACGAGGGGCTCTCCGCCCGTGATCCGGGCCTTGGCGAGTCCGAGGCGGCGGTGGACGAAGCCGGCGAACTCGGCGATCTCCTCGAACCGGAGGACCTCCTCGCGCGGCGCGAGCGGGACGCCCTGCGGCGGCATGCAGTAGGCGCACCGCAACTGGCAACGGTCGGTGACCGAGATCCGCAACGACACGGGCTGGAGTTGGCCAACCTGTTCCATCCGACCCTGCTCTTCAACCCAGCCGCGGTCCCGGCCGACTGAGTGGGCCTGTGGAAATGCAGAAACGCAACTCGCCGAAAGGCAGAGGAATTATACGGGTTGACGGAGGGTCTCACAAGCGGCTGGGACGAGTCCTGACGGTCCGTCACGCATCGTCCGACGGGCGCCGCGGCGGCTTACTTGTCGGCCGCCAGGGCGGCCAGCAGGGCTTGCACGTCGATGCTGTCATGGATCAGCCGCTTGGCCGCCTCGATCTTGTCGGTGTCCTGGGGACTGATCTTGAACCGCAGCTCCTTCAGCTTGGTCGCCACGATGTAGGTGTCTTCCTGGCAGAGCAGGACGGGGATGCCGGCCATCTCCAGGAGGGAGATGATGCCCACCGGGGGCCGGATCCCGCCGGTCACCACGAGGCCGCTGATGTGCTCGGTCTCCCCCAGTTCCGCGGGACACGCCAGGGCCGAAACGATGATGTTGTCGATCCGGTCGCCGGGGGTGACCACCAGGGTGTTGCCGGTGATGCGCTCGCAGACGTTCTGGGCCGACATGGCGGCCACCACGGTCCGGAAGACGCGGTTGCCGAGCGATTCCTCGCCGCAAAGCACCTCCGCGCGGAGCTGGAGTGCAATCTGGTCCAAGCGCGGGAACCCGAGTTGTTCGCGGTAGGGGACGACGCCGAGCAGTTGGGTCCCGAGGTGGCGGAGGCCTTCGGCCACGGTTCGCTTGACCTTATCGAGTTTCTCTTCCAGGACCTTGTTGAGGACGACCCCCAGGACCTGGACGCCGTGCTTCTGGAACAGGTAGAGGTTGGGGGCGGTCTCGTCAATGGCCCGTCCGATCCCGCCCTCGACGACGATCACGACGGCCGCCCCCAGCAGCGCCGCCACCTGGGCGTTCGACAGGTCGAAGCAGGACCCGACGCCTGCATGTCCGGTCCCCTCCACGATGATGAAGTCGTGGGCGGCGCGCAGCCGCTCGAACGACGCCAGGACCTTCGATTGGAGGACGGACGGATCGCGGTGGAAAACATAGCGTTCCGTGAACCCCCGCTCAATGACCACGGGGCTCATGTCGCCGGCGTGGTCCGTCAGGCCGAAGGCGCGGCGAGCCAGGACGGCGTCCTTGTCGACGCGGAGTCCTTCGTACTCGACGAAGACCTGGCCCACCGGCTTCATGTAGCCCACGTTGAGGCCGAGGTCGCGGCAGGCCTGAAGCAGGCCCAGGATGAGGGTGGTCTTGCCGATGTCCTGCATCGTGGCACTGATGTAGAGCGGCTTCACAGTGCGGTCCTCCTGAATCCCCCGGCGCAGCGCCCTTTTCGTTCCCTCTCCCCTTGTGGGAGAGGGAAAACAAAGGCATGAGGAGCGCCGAGCCGGGCTACCGCTGGGCGCCGGAGATGCTTCGGTAGGCCTTCAGGAAACTATCGGAGTAGATCTGCTTGTTCATGAGCATTTCGGCCGTGGCCACGACGTCCACCAGCGCCGTATCCAGCACGTCGACGATGGCCGAGTCGCACCCGTGGCCGATGGCCATGGCCAGGAACGTGCGGTTGATGAGGCTTCGCTGGGCGGTGCCCTGGCTGAGGTTCGAGAGGCCCATCGTGATGTGCGGGGAGGGGTCGGACATCAGCTTGATCTGGTCGATGGCCGCCAAAATACTGGTCGGCTGCTGCTGCGCGCCCGGCACGTTGACGGGCAGGATGATCGGGTCGACGAAAAGCCGATCGGGCGTCAACCCCAGTTCCAGGCACTTCGTGAGGATCTCGGCGGCCATCTCCACCCGCCGATCCACGTTCTGGGGGACCCCTTCGGCGTTCATGGTCAGCGTGATCAGGCTGCCCTTGGACTCCAGGGCCATGGCCACGTACTTGGAGAGCACCTCCGGGTCGCTCTTCTTCGAGAGGGGGGAGGAGTTGAGGAGCACGCCCCGGCTGGTGTCGCACACGGCCAGGCCGGCCCGGATGACCGCCGGCTTCTGGCTGTCGAGGCACAGGGGCGTCTCGACGGCCGCCTGGACCGTCTCGACGAGCCACTTGATGACGGATTCCTGGTCGGCCGCCGCCGTGCCGACATTGATGTCCAGGTAGGAGGCGCCGGCTTCCGTCTGCCGATGGGCCAGTTCCACAATGGGCCGCGGATTCTTGTCGACGATGGCCTGCTTGACGTCCGTGAACATGCCGTTGATGCGCTCGCCAATGGCGATCATTAAGTACCTCCTTGCCTGAGTGGGTTAGCTCCACAAGCTCTCGACATAAGCCTTGACCGTCGCCACGGCTGAAGGATGGCGCAGGCGGACCAGGTCGACCCCCGATTGGAGGAGGGCGATGGCCGTCGTGGCCTCCCAGATCGGCCCGCGCCGGGCGGCATCGCCCCAGGCCGGGGCCTCGTCGGCCGAAGCCTTCGCTTCCTTGGCCCGCCACGCCTCGCTTCCCACGTCGCAGACGACGGGCAGGGCCATCAGCTTGTCGCCCGCGAGGGCCGCCAGGCGCTCACGCTCCTGGACCGAGTAGACGTATTCCATGCCGTAACCCAGCGCCCCGGTCGTCTGGAACATGATGAGCCGGTCGAGCGGGAACCCCATGTCGGAGACGAAGATATTGACCTGCTTGGCAATATTGATGTCGAGCGGCGCCTGGGCGACCAGGAAATGGCCGTCTGCCAGCGCCGTCGCCGTCAGGCTGCGGTAGTTGTCCTGCGTCACGGAGGCCAGGACCGCCTTTTCGCCCTTGGCGGCCTGCGACACTTTCGGCATCACGGCATTGTCCTTCTCGTCGTTCCCACATCCCCAGAGGATCAGCGGGACGCCGACCGCCTTGAGCACTTTCTCGGTGACCGCGACCGCGTGATCGGCGCCGCGGTTGCCCTTGTCGGGATGAATGCCGTCGAACCGGACGCACACCAGGTCGGCCCCGAGTTCCTCCACGGCCTTCTTCGCCCAGGCGGCGGGATCGCCCAGCACGTTGCCATAGGCCTGGGCCAGGACGGGCGGCCATTCCTCGGGCGCGGCGTCGAGGACGTCGATGGCAATGGCGGGCTTCGCCCCGCACGCCTCCCGGGGACCCCCGTAAACCACGGTCTTGGCGCCGCCGATGGTCACCGTGGTCTTTCGCGTGCCGCCGCCCAGCGTGATCGCGTGCACCTGGCCCGAGTACGCTTCCTGAAGTGGCGGAAGAGGCATGGTCTCTCCTATCCTAGAGTTCCCGGCTTCAAGTCTCCCGCCATCGCGCCGGCGGGGCGTTTCTCCGCACTCGGGAACCTCGACAGGTCCGTGTGCGGCAGGAAGTTCGCCTGAATAAACGCTTCCATGTAGTGCGGGTGGTTCATCAGGTCGAAGTACGTCATGCGGCCGGCGATCTCTTCGGCCGTGGCAAACGCCTGGCAGCTCAAGGCCGCCATCTTGGCGCCGGCCAGCGACGTGTTCCCGACAAAATGAATGCGCTCGATGGGAACGTCGGGCAGCAGGCCGATAGCAATCGCCTTGCGGGGGTCCAGGTAGTTGCCGAACGCGCCCGCGACGTAGAGGTTCTCCAGCGCCTCGACGGTGGTGCCCGTCGACTCCAGGAGGACCTGGATGGCGGCGTAGACCCCCGCCTTGGACCGCACCAGGTTGGAGACGTCCGCCTGGGTGATCACGATCGGGCCGCGGCCGTCCTGGGCCGGCACCAAGGTGCACTCCAGCCCGTCGGGCCCTTCGGCGAGGCGGGGATCGGCCGTCCGCACGAACTTCCCGCCCCGGTCGATCAGGCCGGCCTCCAGCAGGCAGGCCAGGGCATCCAGCAGGCCGGTGCCGCAAAGGCCGCGCGGCGGCTCGTGGCCGATCGTCTGATACTGGAACTGGCCTTCGGGCGTCAGGGTCAGCCGCTCAATGGCCCCCGGCGCCGCCCGCATGCCATGCTTGACGCCGGAGCCCTCGAAGGCCGGCCCGGCGCTGGACGACGCACAGACCATCCACTCGCGGGACCCGATCACCACTTCTCCGTTGGTGCCGATGTCAATCAACAGGCTCAAGGCCGGCGCTTCGTACAGGCGGGTCGCCAGGACGCCGGCGACGATGTCGCTGCCGACATAGGCGCCGACCGCCGGCAGGACGTACAGCAAACCGCGCTTACTGATGCGGAGGCCGGCTTCCGCCGCCCGGATGGGGGGCACCCAGGCGGCCGTGGGCACATAAGGCGACCGACGGATCCGGCGCGGGTCCAGGTTCAGAAGGAAATGGATCATCGCGGTATTGCCGGAGCAGACGACGGCCGAGATGCAATGCAGCTCGACCCCGCGGCGGATCGCCATGGTCTGGATGAGGTCGTTCATGTCGCGGACGACGCGCCGCTGCATCTCGTCGAAGGCGTTATTCTGCTCGGCGTAGATGATGCGCCGGATGTAGTCCTCGCCGAAGTGCATCTGGGAGTTGTACGTGGCCTCCGAATCCACGGTCGAGGCCGTCACCAGCTCGACCAGGTGGGCCACCACGGTCGTCGTCCCGACGTCCACCACCACCGCATAGTTACATCGGGCGGTGTTACCCGGCTCGATGTCGACGACCTCAATCGTTCCCGCCCGCTGCGCCAGGAGCACCGTCACGCGGTAGCCGGCTTGCTGGAGGACGGCCGGCAACTGCTGGAGAATCCGGTAACCGGTCTGCATGACGGGGGCGTCGATCCGCCGGCGGATGGCGGCATAGAGCCGCTCGTGGTCGGCCATCTGGTCCTGTTCCGTCGGGGGGTCCATTTCCAGATACAGCTTCTGCACGAGGGGGGCGTGCACGAAGGCCCCCCCGGCCACGCCCTCCGAGGAGAGCTCGCTGAAACGATGGGCATCGCTATCGACGAGGATCGGGCCGCCGTCCAGCAAATGGCTCCGGGGGACCGTCACCGTCAGATCGGTGAGGATGTGCGTCTGGCAGGCCAGGACAACGTTGTCCCGCGTTTCCTGGGGCGACAAGAGCGCGGTGGGCGGGGCCTCCACCTCGCCTTCGTCGACGACGGCCCTGCACTTCCCGCAATAGCCGTCGCCGCCGCAGATGCTCGTCAGGTAGACGCCGGCCTGCCGGGCGGCTTCCAGGATGGTGGAGCCGCGCGCCACCTCGGTCTTCAGGCCCGCGGGCTCGAAGCGAACGGTCAGGCGAACTGGTTTCTTGTCGGTCATAGTTATGTGTGGCACTGGTGGCTTGTCCACCAGTGGCTTCTTGTCGGCTTGGCGACGAAACGTCAACGCACATGGTCAACAGCACCATCATGATCACTGGTGGACAAGCCACCAGTGCCACACGCCTACTTCGCCCAGACCTCGCGGAGGTACCGCGGGATGGCGCTCGACTCGCGGGGCCCCACGAGGATTTCCCAATGCGTTTCCTCTTCCAGCTTGCCGCTCATCACCGCCACGTAGCCCGGGATGATCAGCTTGCGATGCTTGACGACGGTCTCCAGCTTGGCCGCCTTCATGGCGTTGGCCACCACTTTTTCGTTGAGCTTGTCGCCCGAGTAGGCCGTCAGAACGCTCGTGCCCTCGGTATCGACACAGAGGATCCAGGCCGGCACGCGGCTGGACTCCACGTCACCTTCCACCGTGTAGTAGGTGAGCGAGAAGTTGGTGGTGAAGAGGACCGGGCTCTCCGGGCCCGCCTCGCCGACGGCGTACAGCTTCGCCTCCACCTGGACCGGCTTCTGCGGATCGGTATAGAGGTTCTGCCGCGTCGTCAAGAGCGCCAGCAGGGCCCAGGGCTCGAGGGTTTCGACGACGACGATGCCCGCGTACTTGCAGATCAGGGACGCCGCCCGCGCGACCTGGGCCTCCGGGGACCCCGTCACGGCGCACGCGATCATCGGGTAGCCGAGCGGCCGGAACGCCTTCTTGAGGGCCAGGCGTCGGATGAGCGTCAGGCCGGTCATCTCGGACCAGGCGTCGGGGGCATCGAGGAAGAGCCCCAGGTCCTCACAGCCCGCGGTCTTGAGCTTCTCGGTCAGGGCCGCCAGCGCCTCGGGATCCTTCGCGCGGGCGACCAGCGGGCACTGGGCCTCCTTGGCCAGGGCGGTCATCGCGTCGGCGTTGGCCTCCGTGGCGCCGCACAGGAGCGGCTTAGTGTCCTTGACATGCGCCAGCGCGGCCTTGGCCGCCTCGGGGTTCTCGGTCCCCAGGATGATGGCCTTGCCGAGGCCTTTCGCGAATTCGGCGGTGGCGGCAAACCGGCCGGGGTCGCCGGAGCGGTCGAGGACGGCCACCGCGTTGATCGGCATCGGCTGGCCGATCCGCTCGAAGGCGAAGCCCTGGATCGCCTTGCCGCGCGCCGCCAGCTCGCCCGGATCGAGGTCATCCGGCAAGGCGATCGCAATGACCGTCGGGCTGTAGAACTTCTCTTCGTGCCGGAACAGGACCGTTTCCTGGCCCGCCTTGCAGGCGGCCGCCCCGACGCCGAACGTCAGGAGGCGCATCGGGGGCGCGGCCGCGGCAGCCAGGGCCTGCCGTGCGGCAGGGCTGGCATCCGGGCACTGGTCCAGGCTGGCCTTCTTCTGGGCCAGGGACATGGCAAAGGCCAGGCAGGTCGGCTGGCCGCACTTCTTGCAGTTGGTCTTCGGCAGCAGCTTGAAGATATCGAGGCCGCTCAGCGCCATCGGTCCGGCCCTCCTTCGTTAGAACATCGGAGCCAATTGCGCCACCGGGTGCTCCACTTTGGCGACGTGTTCGGTCACCTGTTCCTCGGTGGTGGCGATCTTCTCGTCGGCGATTTTCGCGAGGAACGCCTCGCCGTCCATCCCCAGGGCCTGGGCGCGCTTCACGATCGCGTCGTGCAGTTCCTCCTTGAGCATCGAGGGCATCCAGACGATCCGCTGGAATCCGCCGTCGGCCCGGATAAACTTCGGGCTGGTGATGTAGTGCTTGGAGTGGCCCACGAAGCCCGGGACCTGGCGTCCGCCGCCCACCGTGCCGGCCAGGGTCGAGAACTTCATGCCGCACGGCGTCATTTCGGAGAACTCGCGATTCACGATCATGATGCCGCCGGTCGAGGGAAGCACGGCCGAGATGCATTCGAAACACCCGCACGACGTCATCGGGTCGGCAATCATGGAGTAGGCGCTCATCCGCTCGATGCTGCCGTTGCTCTTCTTGGAGATGAACTGGTTGATCTTCTCCCACTGGCCGATCTTCTCATCGACGGCGGCCCCCTTCTGGATGGGCTGGTTGGCGCCGGCCGGGTTGATCTCGTAGGCCGCGCGACCGTCGAGCCAGTTATAGGCGCCGCAGAGGCCCGAGCGTTCGGGCGTGATGACGCACAGGTGGTTCGGCGCAAACGACTGGCACAACGTGCAGGAGTAGAAGGTGTCCACCGACTCGTCGGTCATGTCGGCCAGCCGCGCATCGCGTTCGGCGTTGACCTGGCGGGCCTGGGCCATCACCTCGTTGACCTTCGCGGCGTCCGTGATGATCTTGACCTGGACCTTGTCGAGGATGGCCGAGAAATGCTCGTGCAGCGTCGCGTGCAGAATCTTGCCGATATGCTCGAGGCGGAAACCGGCCTTGAACCCGTCCTTCGAGACGCGGACCCAGATGGTGTCGCGCTGGCCCATGTGGAAGAGGCCCTGCGCGTGGTTCAGATACGAGTGGATCTGCCGCTCCAGGACCGGCTCGAATTCCGGCTGCATCTTGCGCCCGGAGACCTCGACGACCACGCCCAGCGGCAGGCGGCCCCCTTCCTTGACCGTGTCGATGTCCGGGCCGATGACCTCGACCTTGCCGTCTTCCACCTTGTCCAAGGGAAGGCTGGTGAGCCACTCGAAGGCCGGAGATTTCTGGCCGCCGAACTCGACGTGCATGTCCTCCTTGCGAATCCGTTCGCCCTCGAACGCCGGGCTGAACGCCACCGGGATCGGCACCGTCGCGACTTTGATCTTGAGGCCCCGGACCTCGATCGCCTTCTGGACCATCTCGGCGTGCGGAATGTTGGAGACGACGTGTTCATACGTGCAGACGCCCGTCGGCAGAATCTGCGGGATGTCCGTGTCGGCGATCACCGGGAACCCGAAATTGATCGCGCCGGCGGCCGTGGCGTACCACTCCTCGGTGACCTCGCCCATGGCCAGCACGAACGCGAACACGCGGTTCTTGTTGTAAAGAAGGTTGCGGCGGAAATCGCCCGGCAGGACGCCGCCGAAACTCATGGCCGCGCGCACCGCAAAGCCCAGGGCGTAGACCGCGGCCGAAATGTCCGGGCCGAACGGCACGAGGCGCGTATCCCACCCAAGCTGGACGCCGCCCTGCTGAAGTTGCTGGGCGAACGACACCCCATCGTTGTTGGCCGCCATGAACACGTACAGGGCACGCTCCTGGCACTGGCGGGCGATCTTGACCGCCGTCTCGACGTTCGGCGCCGCCCCGACGATCGCCGCGAAGCCCGGCGCCGTCCCGTCCACGAACTGGATGCCCCGCTCGCGCAGGATCACGTCGTCGGCCGCGCCCAGCCAGATGCCTGCGACCGGCGACGGCCCGATCAGGTAT
>Ga0209777_10002742_pt1 | contig 22732 bp, 20 predicted proteins | sample FrelakmetHBP12HB_FD_187147 | JGI IMG/M metagenome (GOLD analysis project Ga0209777, IMG submission 187147) | Freshwater lake sediment microbial communities from the University of Notre Dame, USA, for methane emissions studies -HBP12 HB (SPAdes)... | ecosystem: Environmental > Aquatic >...
GCGGACATCCTCCGGTGATCTTATTGTCATGGAACACGCTCTTCACCAACGGGATGAACGGTTTCCAATCGATTTGTTGTTTCATCGGTTCTAAACGATCTCCGAGTCCCTTTACTTTTTGATACTGCTGTTTCAAAATAAATTTGTCAAAACTCACCATCATCACTCCTTATGTATCAGGAATGATGAAGGGGCAAATAGAGGTTTCTATGAGGGGTTTTTCAAAACCCTCAATATAAAAACAACAATGTACAAAGGAAAAAAGTCAAATAAAGAACTGAGCGTTATAGTGTTGTGAAATCCATGACAAAAAAAGCGGTCATTTTAGCGGCTGGCGAAGGAAAACGACTTAGGCCTTTTACCGAGACCATGCCCAAAGTCATGCTTCCTATTGCCAATAAACCATTGCTCGAATACGTGTTTGACGCGACGAGGAAAAGCGGGATTGATGAAATCGTCGTGGTCGTTGGCTATAAAAAAGAAGTCATCATGGAGTATTTCAAAGACTATAAGAATATCAAAATAACCTATGTCACTCAAGATAGACAACTCGGAACCGCCCATGCACTCCTTCAAGCAAAGAAACATATCAAAGACTCATTCATCGTCCTTGCGGGAGACAACATCGTCGACCCAGACAGCATCGTAAAGCTCCTAAAAGATCAGTCAGAATATTCACTGCTTATCAAAGAACACCCACATCCATCAAAATATGGGGTAGTGTTTTTCGAAAATCGCAGTATTAGACGAATCGTGGAAAAACCAAAAGAAGACGTCGGTAAATACATCTCTACCGGTATCTACAAACTTCCTCGCTCTGTGTTTACTGATATTGAACGATGCGCCTCAGAAGGCACTCATGCTCTTTCATCGGTCATCCAATCCCTGGTCGATAAAGGAAAACACATCAACACTGTTCTTGCGAAATCATGGATGGATATCGTCTACCCATGGGATCTTATCTCCGTTAACGAAGTGATGATCCAAGGAATAGCCGCATCTACCAGCGGTGTCATCGAAAAAGCCGTCACCCTGAAAGGCCCAGTGACAATAGGGAAAAACACCAAAATCTACTCAGGCTGCTACATCGTCGGACCGGTCGTCATCGGCGACAGCTGCGAAATAGGACCCAATGCATGTATCTTCCCCTCTACTAGCATCGGGAACAATACTGTGGTTCACCCGTTCAGCGAAATACGAAGCAGCGTAATTATGGATGATGTACATATCGCATCAAACTCACATATTTCACACACCGTCATTGGCAAAGGATGCATCATTGGGGATAGTTTCTCGACGATAACAGGTAAAACGATGATAGAGGTTGATAACGAGTTCAAGAGGCTTGAAACACCGATCGGAGCCATGGTTGGAGAAGATTGCATCATCGAAAGCCACGTCGTGGTTGACCCCGGAGAAATCATCGGCAGGAAATGCAAAATCAGCCCCATGAAACATATCATAAAAAACATCCCAAGTGAAAGTAAAGTGATGTAACGTGTGCGGAATCATAGGCTATGTAGGATTTCGAGACGCACGAAGCGTGCTGCTTGAGTCACTGAAACGACTTGATTACCGAGGGTATGATTCAGCTGGCGTTGCCATTATCGATAAAAAATTAGCAGTCTACAAGGAAGTCGGTGAGATTGTAAATGTAGAAAAAAAAATCCCTCTTCTCAAAGGAACCACCGGTGTTGGTCATACTCGATGGGCAACTCATGGGAGCGTTACTAAAGAAAACGCCCATCCGCACGTCAGCTGCGATAAAAAAATTGCGATCGTCCATAATGGAATCATTGAGAATTTCAGCAAGCTCAAAGAAGAACTAAAAAAGAAAGGGCATACATTCCTCTCCCAAACAGATTCAGAGGTCATCGCTCATCTCATTGACGATGCATACAAAGGAAACCTAGAGGATGCAGTAGTCTCTGCGGTGAAAAAGATCCAAGGTTCCTATTCAATAGTCGCCGTCAGTGAAGACGAGCCTGAGAAAATTGTAGGTGTACGAAAAGAAAGCCCGCTTGTCATCGGTGTTGGAGATAGTGAAAATTTTCTTGCCTCCGACATCACCGCATTTCTAAAATACACAAAACAGGTGATATTCCTTGACGATGGAGAACTCTGTGTGCTCACAAAGAACTCCATCAGTGTTTTTGATAAGAACAGAAAGTCGATTAAAAAGAAAGAAAATCTTATCACCTGGGATGTGAAAGACGCAGAGAAATCAGGGTTTGCGCATTTCATGCTTAAGGAAATCTATGAGCAACCAGATACAGTCCATCAAGTTCTAAGAGGACGTATCTCAGAAATCGAAGAAACTATCGCGTTCCCTGAACCTGTCGAAAAGCTCTTGAGTAAGGAGATTAGCTCCGTTCACATCGTTGCCTGCGGCACTTCATTTTATGCTGGTCTTATTGGCAAATACCTGATCGAACAACTAACGAACATCCCGGTGTTCGTAGAGCTTGCCTCAGAGTATCGATATTTTGGGTCAAGAAATGAATCCTCACTTGTAATCGCAATCACACAATCCGGGGAAACCGCTGATACACTTGCTGCGTTACGCGAGGCACAGATGTCAGGGTGTAAAACACTCGTGGTAACTAACGTCATCGGTAGCACAGCAACCCGTATCTCTGACGGTTATATCTTGCAACAATCAGGACCGGAGATTGGTGTTGCTGCAACTAAGACATTCACCTCTCAAATCATTGTTCTGTTCCTCATTGCCCTCAAGATGGCATTGCTTCAGAAGAAGCTTGGGTCTGATGAGCTGTACAATTACATTTTCCATCTGAAAGAACTCCCACGGCAAGTCCGAGATGTATTGGAGCGAAGTAATGACATCATCGCTATCGCAAAACATCTTAAGGATGCCAAATCCGTTTTTTTTATTGGAAGGGGCATCAACTACCCACTCTCCCTTGAAGGAGCGTTGAAGTTGAAAGAAATCTCATATATCCATGCAGAAGGGTTTGCTGCTGGTGAACTGAAACATGGACCGTTTGCACTGCTGACAAAAGAAACACCGGTTGTCGCAATCGTCACCCAAGACGAAACCTATGAGAAGATCCTTGCAAATATCGGTGAAATTAAAGCACGAGGATCTACCGTTGTTGCGATCGCAGAAGAAAAAGATATCGAAATCGAAAACCATGCGGACTTTGTGCTGCGTTTCCCCTCAAGCTCTCATGTGCTCCCTTGTATTGCTATCACCGTTGTTCTTCAGTTACTTGCTTATCATGTTGCTCTTCTCCGGAAATGCCCGATTGATAAACCACGGAATCTTGCAAAATCAGTAACCGTTGAGTAAGGAGAAAAAATCATGAAATGCGTGATTCTTGCTGCAGGTGAAGGAAATCGGATGCATCCTCTTACCTATACAAGACCAAAGGTGATGCTTCCAATCGCAGGCAAGCCGATCCTTGAATGGAACCTTTTGAATGCTCGTGCTGCCGGTTTGAAAGAGTTCATTTTTGTTGTGAGTTATAAAAGCGAGATGGTACGAGAATATTTTGGTGATGGGAAGTCATGGAACGTAAAGATAGCCTATGTAAATCAGGGAAAAGCTATGGGAACTGCACATGCGATCGGAATAGTCGAACCATTTGTAAGCGACTGTATCGTTCTCTGTGGTGATACGATTTTTGGTACCAACGACATTAAACAAATCGCAAAGAAAGGAACCAGGATAGGATTAGTAAAGATTGACAATGCAATAGATTACGGTATTGTGGAACTCAAGGGAAACCATGTGGTGAAAATCTACGAGAAAATGGAACATCCATTATCCAGCGTCATCAATGCAGGCATCTACCATTTCAACAAACATATCTTTGACTCGATTCGAAAGACGGAAAAATCACCACGAGGTGAATTTGAAATTACTGATTCTATCAATATATTGGTTGGTAAAGAATCAATGGAAGGCGTATTCCTCAAAGAATGGCGAGATGTTGTCTACCCGTGGCATCTGCTTGTTGCAAATGAGGAGCTATTGAAGAAGTTGAAGACAAAAATCCTGGGAACTGTTGAGAAGAATGTGACAGTGAAAGGAATCGTTGTGGTGGGGAAAGGTACGGTGATTCATTCCGGTACCTATATTGAAGGTCCGGTAGTGATTGGTAGTAATAGTAAAATCGGACCGAATTGCTACCTTAGACCGTATACTACTATTGGGAATGACTGTCATGTTGGAAACGCCTGCGAGGTGAAAAACTCTCTTGTCATGGACCATAGTAATGTTCCGCATCTCAATTACGTTGGTGACTCCATTATTGGACAGCACTGTAATCTTGGAGCAGGAACCACGGTTGCAAACCTTAGGCTTGATAAAAATAATATTGTTGTTACCTTGAACGGAAAGAAAATTGATTCTAAACGACGGAAGCTTGGGATGGTCATGGGAGATAATGTTCAAACCGGGATTAACTCTATTATCAACGTTGGCAGCATGATTGGTAACAACGTGTTCATTGGCCTTGGAGCTACGGCAAAAGGGGAAATAAAACCAGATACAAGGATATTATAATGAGATATGTTTATCGTCGTGCATTATCTATTTAAGATAAATATCTAATTCACCAAGCATATGATTGCACGAAAATCCTTGCTTATTGTCATCGTTCAGTTCCTTACCAGATCTCTTGGCTGGGTAGGATTAGTTGTATTAGCAAAGCTGTGGGGAGGTTTTGCACCTGAGGCTCTTGGTGTCATTGGTTTTGCCATGTCTTTTATCGGAGTTTTTAACATCGTTGCTGACCTGGGTTTTGGTCAGGCTCATGTGAAGAGAATATCTGAGGGAAAAGATCTTGGAACTTGCATTGGAACTTTTTTTACTATAAAAATGCTCCTTACCGGTGCAATGATAGGAATCGTGTTTCTCGCCATGTTTTTTTTGGAAAACGTGCTTCATAAAGGCTTCCTTGATGCAACAAAACAATCGGTTGTTTTCGTGTTTCTTATTTATTACGTATTGCTCAATATTCAACAGATAGCATCCAGTACGTTTAATGGTAAAGGCGAAATAGCAAAAATGCAAATCACTTCTGTTTTTGAGAACATTGTGAAAGTACCTCTTTCGATTCTTGTTGCTTTGGCGGGGGTTGGTGTAATTGGTCTTGCTCCGGTTGTAGAGTGGCCGGCATTTCTTTCTCCAGTTCAACAATTTCTCGCAGGTCATCCAATCGGATCGTATGCAATGACGTATGTATTTGGGATAGCAACAACGGTAATCGTTGGGTTTTGGTTGATGAGGAAATATCCTTGGAAAAAACCGAGTTTGGAGTTGGGAAAAAGTTATTTTATCTTTGCTATGCCGATATTTATCTTTTCAATTGTCTCGACGATATCGATAAACATTGATGAGATCATGTTAGGATATTTTTGGACAGCAACAGAAGTTGGATATTATTTTTCTTTACAACAAATACTGCAAATCATCCTCATTATCTCTGTCGCATTTACCACTGTTCTCTTCCCGGTCTTCTCTGGATTTCACACCAATAAAGATTTTAAAAAAATAAACGACACAACTCGTGTAGTAGAACGATACATCTCCATGGTTATTATTCCTCCTGTTGTTGTAATTATACTTTTTGTTAATTCGGTAATTAGTATCATGCTAAACAGCGCGTTTTTACCAGGGGCATGGACGCTCGTCGTGTTAACAATTTATGCTGTTCTCGTAAGTTTTGTGACCCCATATTATTCGTTATTAGCTGGCATGAATAAACCAGGTATTTATGCAAAAATTGGTTTGGGGATGAGTCTTATCAATATCGCTCTGAATTTTTTGTTAATTCCGCAATGGGGACTTCTCACCCCACTTGGGATTAATGGGCCAACGGGTGCGGCAGTTTCCTTGGTGTTATCTAATTTTGTTGGTTTTGTATGGATACGACTTTCGGCCAAGAAGTTGACAGGAATTAAGCTCTTTCAGACTCATACTCCGCGACATATCATTGCTGGAGCAGTGATGGGTATTATTTTATATTTCACCGCGTTTCGCACTGGATTTTTCCCGGTTATTCGTTGGTATCATCTTCTTCTTTTTGCAGGACTAGGATTGGCGATCTATCTAATGATTTTATACGTATTAAGGGAATTCACAAAAAAAGATTTCCATTTCTTCTTAGAGTTATTAGATCCTAAGAAAATGTTTCACTACATAAGAAGCGAAGTAAAAGAAGAGGGTTTTTCCGATAAGAAATAACAATAGTGGCTGCACCCCTATACCTCCTTCCGCCTTCGTTCCTCCGCAAGCATTTCGTTCTTTTCTTTCTTGTTGGAACTGAAGTAATCTTTGTTGTCGATTTTCTATGATAGTGTTTTTCTTAGGATATGACTACACCTTCAGTTATTAATAGCGGAAAAAACGTCGCGGAAATGTATGTTATTAGAAAAAAGTGAAATGAAGAGTGATTACTCCTTATCTGTGATTGGTTAAGGATCTCTGACGAGGCATTTTTATCTTATATATCTTGCCTCCTCATGCCGGGATGTAAAGTGGTAAAGAAAAATCATAAGAAAAAGGGAACATCAACCCCATATTTTAAAGCAGAGGGAAATAAACTATTTTCACCAGAATGGCTTCGGAAGACAGCAATGAAAACAGATCGTATCAAACAAAAACCGAAAATAGACTAGGTGTGAATGTTCTGTATGCTCATAATGGGTCTCAGTATACAACTGCAGAGGACACTCACAAGTCTGTTAAAAGCAGTATGAAGACCTCTACTACTCTTTCAGTTGAGAACAATGCTACACTGCATGCTGTTTTGTAGCTGAAATCTGTGTTTCATTTTGTGTATCAATTTTAAGGAGAAAAATGTAACAGTTTTTGTAACAAAAAAGAATAACAAGTATCTATAAGGATATTGAGAATTATTAGAGCTTATTCTTGGGAGAGATTTTTTTTCATAGGTAGTCCCGACACGGAACCATGATTTTATATACTTTCAGTTTGATGGATACATACAGTGCTAAAAAATGACCACTAGTGACAAAAAAATACAACAAATCAAGAACTATAGAAGTCAGGGATGGCCTATTCGCGCGATTGCTGCTAAATTGAAGATATCAGAAGGGGCGGCTTTCAAATATTCAAAGCAATATCCAAAGATCAACTTGCCCGGCCGAATTTCATTCCCTCAGAGAATGACAACGGATTTCTCTTTGGTTCAGCGTGCTCCTTCTGAGCTAGTATATTATTCCCCGCAACGCCAGGGTGAACCCATATCACCTGAGAGGCCGGTGTATAATCAACCAGGGTATTATTACCCGGACCAAAATCCATGGTGGAATGAGGCACAACAAAGAAGACAGCAGGCAGAACGGCGCCAGCAGGATGAGTCCCAAAAAAAACGTGAACATGAAGAACGGATGGCTCAGATAAGACGAGACGGTGAACTATTACAAAGACAAAAACAGCAACAAGAGGAACAATCCGAAAAAAACAGATTGTTACGTAAAATCGAACAAAACATAAGATACAATAACCAGTTGAAAGAATCGATACAGAAGTTACAACTCGAGGGAGAGAAATCAAGACAAAAACCGGTGCAACGAGAAACACCAGTGCTCCGAGAAGCAACTCAACCTACTGCCTCGTCTCCATTACCTCTTATAGAAAAACAAAAAAACAACACGATAATCCAGAAAGAAACTGTTGCCGAAGAAAAACAGACTAGAACACCATCAGAAAACAAGCCAGACCCTGGCTCTAAACCAAGAATTACAAATCATGGTACTACACCCCAAAACAGGAGTACTGATACCCAACTAGATATCGAACCCATACTATGGGGATTACTAAAGGCAACACCTAAGATCATCGAGACCTACAGGAATATACAAGAGGCTTTACAGACCGGTGTCTATCCAGGCTTACCAACAGGGGGACAATCTAAAAATGAAGATGTTCAGAATATTGAGTAATAAGAAAAAAGAATGAAATGTTCACCCTGAATTGATCGAGGTAACCTCATAATCATTTTGCGATCAGAATAACTCAGAATCAGATAGATGCGGAATTTCTTCTTTTCTACATTCCCATTCTTCTTTTGAAATTCGCATCGTATAGACATTGATCTGTTTTTTATCTCTTATGAGTTGCTGCGAAGTTTTTTGATCCTTTATAAAACCAAATTTTTCGTACATATGAATAGCAACAGGATTGTTTTCTAAAACAAATGTCGTCATCGTGTTAAAATGGAGTTTCTCAAAAACGTACTCCATGAGTTTATACAATGCTGTAGAGCCAATGCCTTTCCCTCGAGCAGTTTCATTTGCGATGTAAAACCCCCATTCCGCTGTTTTTTTTGTGTAATCAATATGGGGGAGAGACACGATGCCAACTGGTTTTCCCTTATATCGTATCAACCAAGCTTTTGCAGTATTTGTTGTCCGTAATTTTTCTATCCATCGCTGATGTTCTTCGATTGTTATATAGTGATTCGTGATCATATAGCGACTTACCTGATTGCTATTTCTCCAGTTGCGCACGACCTCGATAAGTTCTTCTGAGGTATCTATAATATTTTGAAATTCTATTGTCATTATGAAATCACTTCTGTCGTGGATGTAATAGATCTAAATATCGTCCCAGGTGAGCCACTGATCCTTTTTGATATTTTTATTTGCTTTTCTCCCAATAATCATGTCAATATATTTTGGTTTAATGCCATATCCTGGTCGTTTTACTAGTAATATATCTCTAGTGAGTTTTGTCCCTTTTTTGATATGTTGGGCAGCAATGATGCTTCGTCGTCCTTTTTCGTACATCTCTTGTTCTTGTGGTGATCGTTCTTTGATTCCTGTTCCAAGCGCTTTTTCAACATCGCGAATATTTCTGACCATCTGTTGGAGTTCCTCGGGTTCTACTGCAAACATATGATCAGGACCTTTCATATGTCTATCAAGTGTAAAATGTTTCTCGATAACAGCTGCTCCTTTCGCAACAGCAGCTATAGGAATATGAATGCCCAACGTATGATCAGAGAATCCAATAGGAATTTTATATGCCATCTGAAGCGTTTGTATCACATTAAGATTCACGACATCAATAGGTGAAGGGTATAGCGATGTACAATGTAGCAAAATGATATCATCGTTTTTCTCAGAACGAATGACGGTTAACGCCTCTTCGATCTCTCCCAGAGTCGCCATTCCCACCGAGAGAATGACAGGTTTCTTTTTTTTTGCTATATATCGTAGAAGTTCTAGATCGGTAAGCTCAAAGGATGCGACCTTAAAAGCGGGAACACCCACATCATCGAGTTGGTCAACCGCTTCATAATCAAACGGTGATGATAAAAAATGCAATTTTTTACGCACCGCATACCGGAATAACTCCCGGTGCCACTCCAGGGGAAGCTCATTTGCCTTGATCAAATCAAAGGGCCTCATCGTATCTTTCGAAAACCGAGGTGCATTTTTTGAATACAACGTCTCTGCTTTGTACGTCTGGAATTTGACAGCATCAACACCAGCGTCAGCAGCTTTGTCAATTAGCTTTTTTGCGATTGTTTTATCCCTGTTATGATTCGCCCCAACCTCAGCAATGATATACGTCGGGTGACCCGAGCCAATTTTCTTGTCTCCAATCTTTACTTCTCGTTTCAAGGATATCTCTCCCTATAACCAACAATTCATCTTTTTATACAGATTAAAACCATCTGTTGAATCTCATTGGTTTTCATGGTAACAGATTGTCTGTGAATTCTTTAACCTTATTCTTTATGCGTTATTACCACACCAAGAAGTTCTCCTCTATATAAAATACTAATGTTTCCTCAGATGATGTCAAGGGAAAGAGTTTTTTTCTTTACAGGAAGGAAAATATTTATTAGGATATCTATTCATGGGTTCGTTTATTATACACTGAGGAAAGATAGATTTTTAGATTTACATAGCGATCATGAGTAGAGTGCATCGTATCAATTTCTGATGAATTGATCTCTGCCTCTACTTTATCAAGAAATGACAGAATTTCTCTATCAGTCACATAGTTATGATACTCGAATGCCCATTTTTCCTTCAGCAACTCCCGGTTGAGATTGGGAGATGGGATTAATGAAGTATTTAGATTAGGGGCAACTGAACCTTTGATGACGGACAACCATAACTTTTTTAACTTTTTGAATATGTTTTCACCGAAAATAATTCTACTCCACCGACCAACGATTAAGAAAAAGAACATTTTTAGATAATAAGAGTTAAGCTCCGCTGCTGACAGTCTTTGTCTTGCGCGAGAAGATATTTCATTAAAGCGTTGTTTGGCCTTACTTGCAAAGTACTGATATACCGGAAGTTTTGTTAGAAAAATATCTTTTAATGGCACCTGATAATTGAAAAGAAATTTGGTACCTGGGCTACCAATCATCAACCAATTGACCTGATTGCCGAAATAGAGTTCAGACTGCGAGGCATTTCTTGTCGTTATCATTTGAATGACGTAATTAAAATACCAGGCACGAAAAACATGGCTGCGGAAGGCGCCATCTTGCCGGCTAAGGATATCATCCTGAGAGAAATTCGCGCAAGCAATTGTTTGGTCAAGTTCTTTTTTAAAGACATCGAGGAGAAGATCCTTTTGTGTCTCAGACAAGCCGTCCACATGATAAAGTGCTTGAATCGGCTTGAAATCTGTATAATGTGCAGTAGGGACTGGACAGCTTAAAAGATAGTTGTAGAATGGATGATTACGATGGTATTTTGCCGGAATACGGTGAAATAAAAATACTGTCTCGAGATGTTCAAGGAAAAAGCTTGTGAACCTGAGTCTTTTGCTCCATCCTTCCAGATACGTATAGTAAAAATTGTAGCCGTAGTGGAGTGAGGTAGAGTACGATTGTCCTAGACCGCATAAATCACCGAAAAAAATTACCGCGCTTCCTTTATCCTGTTGTTTTTTGTTAACGGCCAGAGCAACGTTAAAATCTGTCCTGAAGGTTGTATAAGGGCAAAGGATCGTGGAATATATATCCTTGAGCAAAGAGAAATTTTGCTTATACGAATCAATTTCCTCGATGTAGTTGTCTTCGATATTGAAATATTTTACAGTCTCCCTGGTGATCTCTGCTTGTATTTTATTATTGGCAACATGAACAACCAAGGGAGTCTTCCATTGAAGGAAGGCAGCCAGCACATTTGCACTATCCACACCTGATAAACTCACATAAAGCTGTTCACCGGACTTGTCATTACTCCGGCAGATTATTTCAGACGCCTCGTCCATACAGGCGGCATACCCTTTTATGGAATCGGTGGGCACAAACTTCTTATTAAAAATCTCTCCTTTTTCAGTGAAATAGAAATTAAGTTTGGAAGTAAAATTTGGCATTATCTGCAACCAATGACCACCAGGCAATCGTTTGATATTGTCGAAAAATGTGTTGTAAGGCAGATGTCGGCCTGTGCATACATACGCAAACACTATGCTCTGATTGAGGGTAGCAAAAGTAGCGCCCATATCATAAATTTGTTTCTGGTGTCTGGAAAAATAAACTATGTCTCCCTCTTGAAAATAATAAAAGTCAAGAGATGGAGAAGTAATAACATTGAGGGCACCGTGCTTATCAATGAACACGCGAGCAAAATCACCTATGAGTGATTTGAAAAATTCCAAAAGCAAATCAGTCTGATCGTTAAATTGTGTTTGCAGAAACTCTTCAGTTGACATCTCTGGATGCGATGAAACCCCAAAACCGTGCAAACGACCAATATTTAAAAAAGTAACATGCTTTTCAGAACCATCTACGATGAATTTCTTCTTGGAAAAATCATAACCGAAAACACAAAATACGTTCTCGATATCTGCAGCCATGGCTAACTCCATACAACCTCATTTTCCTTCATCAAATCAAACAGGTCGACATCATCTTTAAAAAATTCTAGAGCATAATTCGAAGATAATTTCTCTGCTTTGTAGGTTTGAAATTCAACGGCACCGACATCAGTTTCAGCAGTTTGGCCAATCGACCTTTTTGCACTCTTTATATCTTGATTATGCATTGCTCCATCCCTACGATAATATACGACGGATGACAAGAACCAGTGATCTTATGTTCGATATGTACTTCTCGTTTCACTCCTCTCGCTCTATGCAGTCAACAATACGTTTTTTTCCATTTCCATCAATCAGGTTTCTCTCCTGTTGGCTCATCTGTTTTCTCAAGGAATGATTCTCTATCAATACTTTAATCTTATCTTCGATGACTTCTGGCTTCACTTGGTGTTTCATCCCAAGGTACACTCCGAGTTGCTGTCGGTGAAACTCTTGAGCGATCCCAAGCTGATTATCAGCAATCGTGATGATGACATTTGGTATGCCGAAATATGCAAGCTCATAACAGGAGCTGCCGCCAGCACTCACCGCAAGATCAGATTCCAAATAGAAATCAACCATTTTCTCGGGTGAGGTAATCAACGTGATATTTGCACTTGATTGTTTCACGTACGATTTCAATTGGGAAAGAAACTGGTTGAAGGGGCCGATAATGGCCTGAACATCGACCTTTGTTGCTACGGCATCTAACGATTGTAAAACCTTTAAAAGATAGTTATCAGGATCTGATCCACCAAGTGTTATTAAAATCTTTTTCACGGAGTCATGGTGTTTTTTCTTCTCTCGAACTAAGAGTTCATCTCTGAGCATCACATAGGCAGGACCACGTAACAACATGGTGTAGGGCTCTATTGAAAAGGTGAGGTGTTCTGCATTGATATTCTGGTTGACGACGATATCTGAAGGATAGTGCATCTGTGAGGTGTCATCTATTGAGAGCACGTGGAACCCCTGTTTTTTTATTTCGTTTATGCAGGTTGTATCGATACTGTAATGATCAGTGACTATCCAGTCAATCTCATGTTCTCTGGAAAATTTTAGGAGTGTTTGTAAATCTTTTTTGAGAGATACATTGGCATCTATATTCTGAACATCAACGTGAAATGCTTTGATTCTTTTGAGTAAATCACCGTTATCAATTTTAGAAAGAATACTACAGATATGTCCTCTGCGTGTGAGTTCTTCTGATAACGCTAAACATCGCATCAGATGACCGATGCCTATTTGGGGAGAGGCATCAACCCGAAAAGCGACCTTCATAGGAATAAATCTCGTTATTGTAGACAATTGTGTTTATATAACCTTTATCGGTGGCTCTCCCTCGAGCATGGTTGCAACAGTTCCTTTCTTTTCCGCATCAGTAGTGACCTGTAATGCTTCATCAAACATTTTCAGGGTATATTCAACGTCTTTATCACTGAGTTTATAGGAGGGGAGCATGTTCCATACAAAGAAAATACCTCGTTTAACGACTTCTTGCATGAAGAGTGTCTTCACCTGAATATCCTCTTGGCCATTGATGTTTCTATAGTGAAAATCAAGCCGAGGCCCAAGTCCAATACACTCAATTTTACTGCCATGTCTCCGAGCGAGTTTATTAAAGTCTTCCTTAATTCTATTGCCTATCGCGAAAATTCGTTCGTACACTGATTCAGTTTTAAGGATGTCGACTACCGCAATAAACGCAGCAAGGGACAATAGCTCACCACCGAAGGTGGAAGAAACAAAGATTTTATCCCTTACCTTCTGCATGATTTCTTTTTTCCCAGCAACTGCAGATAATGGGAGTCCTCCACCCATGGCCTTACCAAAGACTGCGATATCTGGGGTGACTCCAAAATACTCCTGCGCGCCTCCTAATGCGAATCGAAATCCAGTGACGACCTCATCGTATATTAATAATGCACCATTTTGTTCTGAAATATCCCGTAATTTCTGTAAGTAGTTGTCTTTTGGTAACTCGGTTTCGATTGGTTCAATGATTACACAAGCAATCTCATCTTTATGTTGTTCAAAGAGTTTCTTCACTGCGTCAAAATCATTGTATTTAACCTCAAATACTGTATCTTTATACGTACGGGGTATTCCCCCGCTTTTCGTTGAATCCGCAAGACACCATTCATGCCATCCATGGTAATGTCCTTTAATGATTTTTTCTCTGCCAGTGTAGGCGCGAGCGATTCGAACCGCCGCCTGGGTTGCCTCAGAGCCAGTTTTAAGAAATCTGACCATTTCTGCGCAAGGAACAATATCAATAAGCGTCTCAGCAGCTTGTATTTCTAGTGGGTTTGGTAATGAAAACAGCGTACCGATCTCAAGTTGTTTTTGGATTGCTTTTTTAACCTTAGGGTTATTGTACCCAACGAAACATGGACCAAGGCCCATTGTATAATCAATGTATTTGTTTCCTTCGTAGTCCCATGCATAAACGCCGTCCGCCTTCACGAAAAAAATCGGTGAAACACCCTTCACGCCTACAGACGCCATCTTACTGTAGAGTTGTGTGCCATTCATAATGATGTCCTCTGCGTGTTTCCAGAGTTCTAAGGATTTTTTCACACGTGATTCTTTTACTGCTGCCATATCTTTCACCTTTTAACTTTTTTATCGTGTTTTAACGAACGGAGATATCCTTCGTTTCTTTGAATTCCTGCGTTTATTTCTTGTAGTTCAGGGTGTTGTTGTAAGAGTGGGAGAATATCCTCCATATAGAATATCTTTTCCTTCGTATAAAGTCTTTTAAAAATTTCCCGTACGAACTCTAAGTCTTCTTGTTGATCGACGGTCCAACGAAATTTCGAGAGATCAACAGAATTTTTAATATTGTAATGAGTAAATTGTTCAGGATGGTTTCTGATGTATGCGGTCACATGTTCTCTTTCTGAGGCAAGTGTTGCTTCGTTCCATGCTTTTTTAAGGGTTTTATAAGAGAAGACTTCAACGTCTAATCCATCAGGGTAAGTAGGTTGTAACGTGTTGGCCACATAATCATAGTGGTGTTGTAAGAAAACCTGTACGACGGTGTCGATTACACGAGGATCTATCAGAGGACAATCTCCGGTGATACGTACAATCACCTCTGCATGGCACTGGGTCGCTGCTTGGAAGTATCTGTCGAGGACATCGTCACAATCTCCACGAAATATCGATATACCTTGTGCTTGTACGAGCTCTGCAAGAGGCGTATCGATTGATCGTGTCGTTGTTGCAAGAACAACTTTGTCAAGTAATTTCGCGTATTGTACACGTTCAATGACATGAAGGATGAGCGGTTTTCCTTGAATATCTTTGAGTGCTTTATTTGGCAGTCTGGTTGAATCTGTTCGTGCTTGAATTATTCCGATGACTTTTGTCACAGTTTTATCGCCTTACCGACTTTCGCAGATTTTTTCGCTGCGAGGGCAATTTCCAACACTTTTTTTGCTGTATATCCATCGATTAACAGATTTGATTTTCCGTCGATGCAGTCCAAAAAATGTTTCATTTCTTCAAGGTACATATCATTTGGATCCGTTTGTATCGGGAATGTTTTCCATTGTTTTGTCTCTGCAGAAAATAGTTTTACAACATTCTCAGGGTAATCCCAGATGAGAGTTCCTTCGGTTCCGATGATTTTACAAGTTCGTGAATACACTCTTTGGATAAAATCAAGGTGTATCTCTGCAATAATGTCGTTTTCAGTTTTCAGAAGAATTTCTGCGGTGTCCTCAACGTCAACATCAAGAGTACTAAGTGTATCCGCAAAACAAGATACTTCCTTGATTTCCCCAGCAAACCAGCGTACATAATCAATTTCATGGGAGCCGTCAAGGATAATGCCCCCGCCCATATTTTTATTGGCGGTGTAATTCTTTGTATAATCCTGTGAAGGCCTCCAGTCAGGGAGATATTGACCAAATTCTGCGCGTATCGCTACTGTCTTTCCGATAACTCCTTCCTCAAGGAGCTTTTTTATAAGGCGTATTCCTTTATGAAAACGGAGATTATAACCGACAAAAACCATTCGTTTTTTCTTTTTCGCTTCTTTAAGAAAATCATCTACGTTTTCGAGGGTATGAGAGAGCGGTTTTTCGATAAATACATGAGCACCATGGTCAACCGCTTTCATCGCGATAAGTATATGCAATTGTGGCGGAGTACATACAAGTACAACATCAGGATGCTGATCAAAAGCGATATTGATATCATTGAAAACATCGATAGAATATTTTTCTTTTATTAACTGAAGTCGTTCTGGATTGATATCAGAGGCTATGATTGTGCAAGCAGAGAGATTTTTCAGATTTTTAATATGTCTTTCACCTATGGATCCGCAGCCAATCACAAGAATTTTCATCGTAGCCTCTACATCGTATGATTTATCGATTTTTTTTTTGAATCGTTTTCATCACATATAAGTTTTTTTTATTTTTCTTCAGATATGAATACCATCTATTACTTTTTAAGGGGTTTCAAGTTTAGAATATTGATAAGTGGTAATGGAATATCATTTTCAAGGTTCTTTCCGATTATTTTGTCATTATGGTGAAACCATGCATCCCCTTCATAGTCCGAAAATATATCATCTTGGACCGCATAGTTAAAAAATATATTATCTTGCATCATTTTTTCATCTTACCTATTTGGTACGATAAAATGTGATTATTTTATTTACCGCTTGAATAACATCCTCGATATCTTGATTTGTCATCTTTGGGAATAACGGGAGTGTGATCGCGCGTTCATAATATCGTTCCGCATTCGGAAAATCACCTTTTTTATATCCAACGTTTTGCTGATAATAGGGATGATAATGAACTGGGATGTAATGGACCTGTACACCGATGTTCTCTGCTCTGAGTGCATCAAATATTGTTTTTCGATCAGCTCGAAGTTTTTCTAACTGCAACTGGATCACATATATGTGATAGGCAGATCGCACATCCTTTTTCTCGTACGGTGTCACGATTTCGGGTAGTTCTTTGAATGCATCGTTATATTGATGAGCAATTTCTCGTCTTCGATGAATAAATTGATCTAGTTTTTTATACTGACTTATCCCAAGACCACATTGGAAATCTGTTAGTCGATAATTATATCCTAAGTCTTGCATCTCATAGTACCAGGCACCTTCGTTTTTCTGTAGTTTTTTTTCGTTTTTTGTGATTCCGTGTGTTCGAAACGTTTGGAGTCTCTCGTAGTACTCTTGATTATTGGTGAGTACCATCCCTCCTTCGCCAGTGGTAATTGCTTTTACTGGGTGGAAACTCAGGATTGTCATGTCTACAAGCGCACCGACTTTTTTTCCCTTGTACTCTGCTCCAAGGGCATGCGCTGCATCTTCGATCACAGGAATTTTTTGTTCATGGGCGATTTCATTGATTTCATCAATATCACAGGGTTGACCGGCAAAATCCACAGGGATGATAGCTTTTGTTTTTGAGGTAATTGTATTTTTGATTTTTTGTGGATCGATATTATATGTAGTAGGTTGAATATCGGCAAGTTTGACACTTCCCCCTTGATATAACGCACAGTTTCAATCAGCAACAAAGGTAATTGGCGTGGTAATAATTTCACTTCCGGTAGTGATTCCTGCAGCAAAAGCAGCAGCATGAAGCGCAGCAGTTCCTGAAGAAAAAGCAACAGCAAACGTTGCATGACAATAATGAGAGATAATCTGTTCGAACTCATTCACGATAGGGCCTTGGGTGATCCAATCTGTTTTAAGGACCTCGGTGACGGCTTTGATGTCATTGGCATCAATCCATTGATGACCATATGGTAAAAATTCTTTCCGAACCGGTACGCCACCGCTGATAGCTAGCTTTCCAGACATCCGAATTCCTTAATGATTTTCATTAATTGTTGTTTGGTAAGCCATTCGGTATTCTCACCGCTTGTATACCTGAAATTTTCAGGTAATGGTTTTCCATCAGTGATATGACGGTTACTCCAGAATGGATGCTCTGGTTCAATGACAAAGTACTCTGGAAATTCTTTGGCATGGCTCGCTTCTTCTTCAGTAAGGAGTATTTCATGGATTTTTTCGCCAGGTCGTATCCCGATGATCTTTCGTTTTGTTCCTGGTGCAATTGCTTCAGCTAAAACGGATATCTTCATACTTGGGATTTTCGGGACGAAAATTTCCCCGCCTTTCATTCGCCCAATGCAATTAATGACGAAATTGACTCCTTGATCAACGGTAATCCAAAAACGAGTCATTTTTTCATCAGTGATAGTAATAGTCCCTGTTTTTTTCTGTTCAAGAAAAAGAGGAATCACGCTTCCTCGACTCCCTATTACGTTGCCATATCTGACACAACTGAACTTCGTATTGACTTTCCCTGAATAAGAGTTCCCTTGAATAAAGAGTTTTTCTGCAGTCATTTTTGTTGCCCCGTAGAGGTTGACAGGATGCACTGCTTTATCGGTACTGATCGCTATAACACGTTCAATTCCGTTGTCAATTGCTGCATCAATCACATTAATAGCACCATCAATATTCGTTCGGACAGCCTCAATCGGGTTGTACTCACAGGTAGGAACCTGCTTGAGAGCCGCCGCATGCACAACAATATCACAGTTCGTCATTGCTCTACGAAGTCGTTCTCTATCTCGTACGTCACCAATGAAAAAACGTAATCGATCATCATTGAACTTGTTCATCATATCGAGTTGTTTTTTTTCGCCTCGAGAGAAGATTCGTATGGCCTGTGGATTATGTCGCGTGAGAGCGATTTCTGTGAATTTATTCCCAAAAGACCCTGTTCCTCCGGTCAAAAGGATGACCTTATCTTTTAATATATCCATGGAAGACGCCCCATAAGAATATTGTTATGGGACATGCTAGCGTCTTTTTAAAAACTTTCCCATAGATTAAATGTACTGAACTGCTAATTATTTAGCGTGCGATTATGGGTATAAAACGCTTGGAGTGATGTCGCTATTTGTGAGACGTTTTCTTCAGGGGAGATATTAACGATTTTTGCATATGAAGGTTCGACATAAGCATGTGTGCCCATCTCTTGAATAACTGAGAGGAAAAGACGAACATACTCATGGTCAACAGCGTATCCTGCTTGGATTTTCGAGAGAGCTGCTCTACATGCTTCAACGGATGGCACATAAAACACTCCTTCGCAGAACTTGTACCACGCGTGCCCATAGAGCAATACAGGCTTCCCTCGGACAACGGCCTCCCAGCCGGCGGTTCCTGTAATAGTGACTACTGCCTGTGCATGGTCAATTAATTCAAAATTTGGGGTTGATATCGGTACCAGTTGAACATTCGGCAGAGCAGCCACCCGGTCATAGAAATCAGGAGATCGAGAACATTCCCCGTGTAATTTAGGATGCCATTGAGAAGAATGTTCTTTGACGTAGATTTTCCAGTCAGCTGGAACACATTTTGAGAGCATGTCAATAATAAGAAATTGATCGACAAATGCTTCACCTAGAGGGCATGAGGTGTTTTCTGGTTGGTAATGGAGAGGAAAGTAGAGGTATGCTTGCTGAAATTCTGCTGGTTTTTCTAAATTATGGTAATAACGTTTTAATGCGTTTTTTTTTCTCATTCCTTCTATTTTGCAGAAAAGATACTCCCAGCTTTTCATGTTGGAGTCCTGGATGCTTTTTCCTGTCTGTTTTACATAATGACTTCTTGAGAATAAATACCATCCCTTATGAATCATCTCGGATAGATTGTTAGGGTTTGTAAGGAGTTTTTTGCCAAAGAATCGTATAAGGTTATTTTGTGCAAATTGATCTTTCATATAAAATGGAACAGCAACTGAGTACTCACCAGATACTCGTTTAAGATATGATTCTGCTTCATCCGATAACGAGATTTTTTTCAATTTTCCTAGTTCCCATGAATGAAGTAGTTCTCGATAACGATTTTTTAGTGTCGTTGACCCGGTTTCGAACTGTTCCTCAGGGTAAATCCATCCATCTAAAGATGTTTGTTCAAAGAGAATAGTCTGAATCTTTTTTCGTTTACAAAGAGAATATAAAACGTAGTCATAGACAAGATGAGGAGACACCGGGAATACAACAACATCTGGTGAAAAATGTTCTAACACGGCACTCCAATAACGGAGGTATTGTTTGAATAAATGCTCTCGTTCGTCAAAAGAAAAAATATTATTTCTATCCATCCTGTTCATCATATGCAAGGAGATCGATTGACAAAACGCAAGCTCCTCAAGAAGAGGTTGATCTAACACAGAGAGTTGGATGTTTTTACATTCAGGTGCAGGGATTCCTCGGATGGCGTCCAAGTTTGAATGAAAAACAACTTTAGGGAATTTGTTTTTCACAAGATCCCTAAAATCAGGATCGCCAATCCAATAGCATGGTTCCCATTCATATTGTTTTATAAGATTATCCACTACATCGATCCAGAACGGTACAGAACATTCATCGAAGATTGCTTTTATAGTCATATCTGCTCTATTCGGGATTATGCTCCATAGATTTATTTGTTCTTATATATGCGACCATTATGAAAAGAGTAAACTCTTTATTTCGTCTTTTAAAATCGGTTTAATATCCCTTGAGGAATACCTACTGAGATTACAGGGTCGTGCGTTAGGATAATCTGAAACGCTATAATTAATGCTTGGCATCTCCAGCTGTGGAGGAATAATCAACAGATCATCGGTTTCGTATGCTACAGCTGCTTCGGTCTCCGTCATGAGCTCTTCAAACATTTTCTCACCAGGCCGCAGTCCGATGATTCTTTTTTCAATGGTCTCTTTTTTATGATGATATTTTTCCGCATATGTTTCAATGATAATGTCAACAAGATCCCCAAGTCTGACAACCGGCATTTTCAGGATGAAGACTTCTCCTCCTTTTGCCAAGAGTGTTGCTTTGAATACCAACTCAATAGTATCAGAGACCGACATCATGAATCGTGTCATTTCTGGATTTGTAATCGTGATTGGTTTTTTTTCTCGAATTTGTTCTTCGAAAAGGGGGATGACAGAACCTCGTGAGAATGTAACATTCCCGAAACGTACTGAAGAGAAAATCGTTGGTTTGGATCCTTTTCCTTCGTTAGCATCGATGATCAGTTTCTCTGCGAGGAGTTTTGTTGCTCCCATAGTGTTGGCTGGGTTGACTGCTTTGTCTGTGCTGATACTAATGACTCGATCTACACGTGAGGCGAGTGCAGCTTCAATAATATTTCGTGTTCCTAGTACATTGGTTTTAATTGCTTCAAAAGGGTTGTATTCGCAGAGAGGAACGTGTTTGAGTGCAGCTGCATGGTAGACGATATCGATGTCTTCCATAGCAAGCATTACTCGTTCTTTGTCGCGAACATCTCCTATTAAGAATCTTTTGTTTGGGATTTCGTGCATCATTTTAACTTCGGTGTCATCGGTCTCATTCATCATCTGGAAAGTGGCGTTTTCATCGTTACTAAATATTCGTACTACCTCTGGTTTATATTTTAACACGCTTCGTACGATTTCACTTCCGATGCAACCAGTGCCACCGGTAACTAAGATTTTTTTTCCTCGAAAGATGTTTTCTAATTGTTTTTGCATCATGTTGATCTACATCCTTTTTCAATTACAGAAATAATACAATCCATTTCTTTTTTGGTTAATGCTGGATAGAGTGGGAGTGTAAGTACTTTTTCTGCCATTTCTTCAGTGATTGGTAAATCATTTTTTTTGTAGTGAAATTTTTTTATGTAGAATGTTTTCAGATGAATCGGCTCGAAGTAGACTTTCGTCATGATCCCTGCCTTGGTGAGGTGTTGCTGCAAATGGTTCCTAGTTTTTTTATCAGGTAGTTCGATGGTGTAGAGCTGGTAGACATGATACTCATCTTTGGATTCAGCCGGTGTCCGAATATTCTTTATCTTTGAGAGTTTTTTTGTATAATACACCGCTTTTTCTCTGCGCATTTGTATAATTCTATCAAATTTTTTAAACTGTGAAAGCACGAGTGCCGCATTAATACTTGGCAGCCGGTAATTATAACCTGCTTGGATGTAATCTAACTCTTGGGTTGTCGCGAAGTATCCCTCTTTGCTTTCGACACGACCATGGGAGCGAATCAGCTGGAGTTTCTCAGTAATAGATTTTGAATCGGTGACAATGATGCCGCCTTCCCCTGCGGTGATGACTTTGTTTTGGCAGAAGCTAAACATCGCAGCATCACCAAAAGTTCCTACGCGTTTGTTGTGTATTTTTGCCCCGAGTGATTCTGCTGCATCCTCGAGAAGTAAGAGATGATGGTCTTCAGCGATTTCTTGTAATGCTTTAATATTTTTACAAGGTCCTCCGCCATAATGAATAGGGACGATTGCTTTGGTTTTATTGGTGATTTTTTCTTTGACATCTTCAGGGTCAAGGGCATAGGATTGCTTCTCGATGTCGGCAAATACGGGCGTTGCACCTGTAAGGACGACCACGTTTGCAGTAGCGATAAAGGTAAAGGATGGTACAATTACTTGATCACCGTTTTTAATATCATAGGCGAGAAGTGTTGCATGGAGCGCTGATGTACCTGAATTATACGAAACTCCGTATTTTTTTCCTATAAAACTAGCGATGTTGTCTTCTAATGCTTGTATTTCCGGGCCCATGGTCCAGTAGGTTCCTCGTTTGATGACATTGGTGACTGCGACGATATCTTGTGTATCCCAGTACATCTTGAAGAGAGAAATTTTCCAATTCATTTTTTCATCCTTTTTCTGTTTGTTTTCTCGAGAGGTAATATTTTCAGTTCTTGGTCAGAAGGTCTCTGTGTCGGTTTTGTTGGAAGAACGTATCTTATATGTCTTCAGTCAAAGAGGACATAGGACATTATGGTTTGACTTCGCCGCCGTTTCGTAACGCCTCTTCTACATTCTTTCTCAGTCGCCATACACCGTCTCGCTTCTCA
>Ga0209777_10002743_pt1 | contig 22730 bp, 27 predicted proteins | sample FrelakmetHBP12HB_FD_187147 | JGI IMG/M metagenome (GOLD analysis project Ga0209777, IMG submission 187147) | Freshwater lake sediment microbial communities from the University of Notre Dame, USA, for methane emissions studies -HBP12 HB (SPAdes)... | ecosystem: Environmental > Aquatic >...
TCGCCGATAATCTCCCGCTCGAACTGGGCGAAGGACAGGAGGACGTTCAGCACCAGCCGGCCCATTGAGGTCGCGGTGTTGAACTGCTGGGTGACGCTGACGAACGAGACGCTATGCCGGTCGAGCGCCTCGATGATACGGGCGAAGTCGAGGAGCGACCGCGACAGGCGGTCCACCTTGTAGACGACGATGCAGTCGACCTTCCCGGCCTCGATGTCGGCCAGAAGGCGTTTCACCGCCGGGCGGTCCATGTCGCCGCCGCTGTAGCCGCCGTCGTCGTAGCGATCCTTGAGGCAGACCCATCCCTCGTTCTTCTGGCTGGCGACGAACGCCTCGGCCGACTCGCGCTGCGCGTCCAGGGAGTTGAAGTCCTTGTCGAGCCCCTCATCCGTGGACTTGCGGGTGTAGATGGCGCAGCGGACGGTCTTCGTGGCAGGTTTGATCACGCGTTGTCTCCCTTCTTGCCGGCGAGTCCGAAGAAGAGGTGCCCGCTCCAGTGGGCGCCCGTAACCTTCTGGGCCACGGCGCTCAGGGAGCGGAAGACCTCGCCCTCGTACTCGAAGCCTCCATCGAGCACGGTCACGCGGACGATCTGACGTTTGTACTCGCGTACAAGTACAGTCCCTGGCACTGGCAGGCGGCTGTCGGGCGGCGCCGCGACTTTGCCGCACACGGTCGGGCCAGCCCCGGCCGCCCTGACCCTCGGGCCGCTCAACCGCAGGTCGGCGTCTTTGGCGAGTTCCTCAGCCCGGCGCCGTGCCCGCTCTGAGAGGCCGCCTTCCTCATTCGCCTGCATCCGCCAGATGATGCGTTTCCACAGGAGCTGCTTGTGCCGCGACCGGCACTCTTCGCCGAACACCTCGGCGTACCGCGTTCGCAGCTCCGGGACGGTCATCGCCTTCAGGGCGGCGACCTCCTTCTCGACGTTCAGCTTCATCCCTTACCTCCTATCTTGCGCTCTCGATACCTGTTAACCACTGGCACCATGAGGGCTCGGGGCGCAAGACACCTCCAGTCAATTCCGGGAGAATTCCGGAGGTTCTTCGGAGGCCGGCGGCGGCTCGGCCTGCTCGGGTGGTTCCTCGGGCACGTACCCGCGTCGGCACTTCAGGCGCAGGAAACCCGTGGCGAGAATGGCGGCAAGTTCGCCGACAATGTCCTCGGCGGTGGTCACGTCAGGCTCACGTGTGGCGGGCATAGGCTTCTCTCCGTCGGCTGTTGAAGGCCCTATTAGTTACCTACCGGAGCCGGACGCAAAGCGCCGGAAACTACCGCCGAAAAATCCGCCCGCGGAGCGCCGAAAAAAAACTGGTGAGGGTCATGTTTTTTGCTTGGCGCGCGGGGGGCAGGTTTTAGAATCCGTTTAGAAAGCGCAACGAGTTCCCACATCGGCAGCTGAGAGAACAGGGCGTTCCCGGAATCTCCTGGCGCTTGCGCCATAACGCAACGAAAAGGCGCGGGCTACGGCCCGCGACACCATAAAGCCATGAAAACCCCAACGTTACCCGCCGTTCGTGGAACCCCGCCCTCAACGGGGTCCTGCCGTTGCCTTCCTATCGGATGCCCCAAGTCGACTCAGGACCAGTCTTCAGCCCGGAGCCCGGACGCAATAGTCGGGCGGCGCTAGAGCGGTTCTGACTCCGAGTTAGAAGACCTGGGGCGGAATCTCTCGACGTGTGCGCGGATTCCCTCCTCCTGACTTGGCTGGCTGGCGTCTTTGGGGCCATCCAAGCGGTCTTCTTCTCGCGAAGAACGGACCCACTCTAGCGGCCGCAGCCCTGCTGCGGCCGGCTCTCTTTCAGGGAGAGCCCAAGACCGGTCCGACTGCGCGCCGAGATAGCCCTTCGCCGGTTGAGCACGACCGCCTATGTCGTGGCTGAGCGAAGGCCGGGGGTCATCTGTTGTGCGTGTTGCAGGGGACAAGACCATGAAGACCGTGTCCGGAAGTGGTGATGAGTTCGGGATTCTTCCCCCCAGCTCCCAGCGTCTGCTCCGGTTGATGCAGGAGGTCAATCACGGGCGGATCGAGCGGCTGTTCTTCCGAAACGGCGAGCCGGTCTGGGACCCGGCGCCGAAGCCGTTCTACAGCGGGAAGGCCGGGGGCGAGATCGGCGTCCGGCCCGAGAGGGAGGCCGCCAACTTCGCGCTCAAGACGGCCGTGAAAGACCTGCGCAAGGACCTCGCGCGGCACGGGAGCGGCCTCGTGAGGTTCATCGTGGTGAAGAACGGGCTGCCGCTCGTCTGGGAGATCGAGAAGACATCGTAGGCGCAAGGGCGCCAAGATACATACAAACCGATAACACTAGACAACTGACTGGCCGCCAAGCGGAGGCAGTTGTGGGTGTCGCCGAAACCGGCGTACTCGCAACCGTCTTTGCCCCTGGTGCCGCGGCCGTCCTGGTGTTCGTCGACATCCGCAACGCCTCCCCGGCCAGGGGGAGGCGGACGTGGCGATTCAGGATGTCGGTCCCGAGGCCTGGGAGAGCATCCGGCGCGGAGCCCGGAAACTCATCGGCCACTTTGGATTCACGAAGTCCGATCGCGAAGAACTCGAGCAGGAGTTCTGGTTGGACCTCGTCGAGAGGCGGGGGAAGTTCAGCCCTGCCTTGGGCACTTGGCCAGCCTTTGCCGAGTGGGTTGTCCGGAAGAAGGCGGCGTCGATCATCGAGGCCCGGAAGGCCGGATGCCGGGACTATCGACGGCACGAGTGTTCCCTGAACGAGGAGCGGCCGGAAGGCGACGACGAAGTCGTCGAACTCGGTGACGCGGTAGCCGAGGCCGCCGCTCGCCGGCACCGGGACGTGGTCCCGCCCGATCCAGGACAGGCCTCGGACCTGGCCGCCGACCTCGCGCAGTTCGCTGCCCGCCTGCCTGAAGACCTGCGGGACATTTTCCTCCGCCTTCGTACAGGCACACCCACCCAAGTGGCCCAAGACCTGGGCATTCCCCGCGGGACCCTTTACGAGGCCCTTGAGGCACTGCGCCGCCGGATGGGAAAGGCGGGCTTTGCAGAATATTTGTGACCAACTCCCGGCGCTTTGCTCCGGCTTCCGGTAGGTACCCAATAGGGACTTGATCGACTCGCGGCGGGATTCGCGAGCCGGAGAATGGGAATTTTGCAGCAGGAGATTTGCAGATGGCCACCTCACACAGCGTGCCTACGGCTTCTGAGTTCCTGGACGATGTGACCCAGCGGCGTATTCGCCGCCGCGTTGCCCGCCTGGGCCGGAAGTTCGCCCTGTCTCGGGAGGACATGGAGGATCTCCGGCAGGATTTCCGCATGGCGCTGGTCTCGGCCCGGGTTCAGTACGACCCCGCCAAGTGCCCGTTGCGCCGGTTCATCACGATGGTCCTGAACCGGCGCTACAAGTACCGGGTCCGGCAGTTGTACCTGCTCAGTCACCACCGCGGGTTGACGCCGAACGCTATCCCCCTGGACGACCTCGCCCCCGACGGCGACGCCCCGATCACCGATCCACGGCTGGAAGCGGCGCTGGTCCAGGTGGAGCTTAGCCACGACATCGAGCAGGCATCCAAGGGGATGACGGACCTCGAGCGCGGCGTGTGTGCGCTCCTGATGTCCGGTCACACGCAGACCGAGGTGTCGCGGAGGCTGGGTGTCGTCCCGTCCACGGTGACGCGGGCTATGGACCGCATCCGCTGCCACCTCTCCCGGGCCGGCCTGAACCCGACCGCCTGAGATTTCACGCAAAAATTACACCCCGACCGCAAAAAGACATAGGTGGGGGAGACGCACAAATGGGGCCTCTCACAAGGAGCACACGATGACCCTGATGGACTCGTTGATCAGAACCACGCACCTTGCACCCCCGAAGATGATCGTCTATGCCCCGCCGGGCACGGGCAAGACGACGTTCGCCGCGTCGGCGAAGGCCATCCTCGTCGACTGCGAGAACGGGGCCGGTGCCGTGCCAAACCTGGCGCGGACGCCGTACCTGCAGAGCTGGCCGGAAATGCGGAAATGGCTGGTCGAACTGGCCTCGAAGCCGCCCGAGGGCGTCCCGGCCGTGGCCATCGACACCATCGACTGGATGGTCCAGCGGATCGTCGAGCACGTGGTGGTGGACCTGGACGGCAAGTCGCCCAAGGACGTCACGAACACCCTCGGCACGGCCCACGGCGGGTACTTCAAGGCCCGCGAGATCGTCCAGAACATCGTCTACCGCGACCTTCTGCCGATGCTCAATGCCCTGGCCAACAGCGGCTTGGCGATCATCCTCTTGGCCCACGCGGCGAACACCAAAATGACCACACCGGAGGGGTTCGACATCCGGCTGGCCGGCCCCGACCTGCCCCAGTGGATCGCCCCGCCGTTCATCGAGTGGGCCGACGCCGTGCTCTACGCCGTGCGCGACGGGGACCGTCGCATCCTGAAGACGGAAGGCTCGAACGTCATCCTGGCGAAGAACCGCTACGGCCTCCCGGCGGAGTTGCCCCTCTCGTGGTCGGCCCTGATGCAGGCGCTGGCAGGCAACCGGAACGACACAACGGGGCACGACCATGAGTGAGCCGTTCTCACAGCACGCCCTCTGCTTCACGTGGCGGAGCTACCACAACGACGAGCTGTCCGAGTGGGCCGTCGACTACTCCCCCTGCATGGGGGACGTCGAGGCGTTCGAGATCAAGACGCCGCTCGGCGAGTGCCAGATCGACGACCTGGATACCCTGCGGGGAATACACGCCATGCTCGGCGAGGCGATCAAGAAAGCCGAGGAACTGCACCACAACGAAAGGACGAATGGCAATGGCTAATCTGAACGGATTCAACGCGCACGAAGTCGAGCCGACCACCCCCTATAGCCCGGTCCCGGCCGGGAAGTACCTGGCGGCCATCACCGCGAGCCAGGTGAAACCCACGAAGTCGAAGGACGGCAGCTACCTGGAGCTCGAGTTCACGATCCTCGACGGCTCCTGCAAGGGCCGGAAGGTCTGGGACCGGCTGTGCCTGGTCCACACGAACCAGCAGACCGTGAAGATCGCCCGGGCGAACCTGTCAGCCCTCTGCCGGGCCGTCGGCGTCATGCAGCCGAAGGACTCGCTGGAGCTCCACAACCTGCCGGTGCTCGTGACGGTGAAGTGCAAGAAGCGCGACGACAACGACGAGCTCACCAACGAGGTCAAGGGCTACGCCCGCAAGGAAGCCGCTGCCGGGCAGCCGCAGCAGGCGGCGCCCTCCGACAACACGCCGCCGTGGAAGCGGTAGGAGGACACGATGGAAAAGGCCGGCGAACCTATCCCGGGCAGTAGATTCCTCCGCGCGTTCTGCAGTGTCTGCGGCGAACCTATGCGGGTGTCCTCGGATGCCTGCCGGGGAGGTGCCGCGCTCTGCTGTGTCGCATGCAGCCCGCCGCGTCCTCCTAACTTCGGTTGCGTGACGTCGGTCCGGGCGATTCGGCAGGAACAGGAGGAGGACGCCATCGCCGACATGCCGCGCGAAGAAGGCGAATGGGATAACGCCGTGCGAATGCTGGAGGACGCGAGTTGATATCCACCTTGCCGTGGCCACCGTCGGTCAACCACTACTGGCGCCATGTGGGCCCGCGCACCTTGATCAGCCGGGAGGGCCGGACGTTCCGCACGAACGTCTGTGCCCTCCTCGGCGGGGGCGGGCCCCGAAAGCCGCCGGCGGGCGGGCGCATCGCCCTGGCGATGGATGCCTTCCCGCCGGACGCACGGCGCCGGGACCTGGACAATCTCCTGAAACCGACCCTCGACGCCCTCCAGCACGGGGGCGTCTACGAGGACGATAGCCAGGTCGACCTCCTTCTGGTTCGCCGGTGCACAGCGGACCGGCCCCATGGCCACATCGAAGTCGCCGTCCGCGAACTGCCACTCGCACAGTGCCCGCTCTGTGGCGGGCCCATGCATAGCGAGAACTGAACCATGATCGCCATCCGACGCGTGTATGTCGCCGGGCCAATGACCGGCTACGAGGACCACAACTTCCCCGCCTTCCATGCCGCCGCCGACCGGTTCCGCCAGGCCGACTGGGAGGTCGCCAATCCGGCCGAGAACTTCGGAGGCCGGACCGACCTGCCGCGGGAATCGTATCTGCGGGCCGACCTTGTGCTCCTCGCGCGGTGCGACGCCATCGCCGTGCTACCCGGCTGGCAATCCTCCCGCGGCGCGCAGATGGAGTACCTCCTGGCCCGCGCCCTCGGCATGGCCGTTCTCGACGCGGAGTCGCTCGGGCCGCTGGCGAACCCACCTGACGCCGACGTCATGCTGTCGTGGGAGCTTCAGCCGGAGTCCGTCCTGGACGAGGCCAAGCGAATCACCGCCACGGACCGCCAGGCGTCCTATGGCCACCCCGTCGACGACTTCACGAAGACAGCCCACATGTGGACTGGCATCTTCGCCGGCCGCCTGCGCGAGGGCGCGGCCGTGACGCCGATGGACATCCCAATCTGCATGATCGCCGTGAAGCTCGCCCGCCAGGTCCACCGCCACAAGCGCGACAACCTCGTTGACATCGCCGGGTACGCCCGGACCGCCTCGATGGTGGCCGGGGACGAATGATGGCCAAGCCCGACGTGAAAACCGTGCTGGCCTTCGGTGACGTCCACGTGCCCCACCAGCACGCCGGGGCCGTCGAGGTGCTCTGCCACGTGGCCGAGCGCCTGCGCCCGGACCTCATCGTCTGCCTGGGCGACCTCCTGGACTGCGGGCAGTTCTCCATACACCCGCCGACCTTCGGTATGCCGGAGACGGACTACGCCGGGGACCTTCGCGTCGCCAACGAACTCTTGAACCGCCTGGAGGCCGTCTGCGGCCGGCTCGTGATCATCGAGGGGAACCACGAGTACCGCCTGGACCGCTGGGCTGCCGGCACGGCCGAAGGACGAGGGGCCTACTCGATGCTCGCGCCGCGCCTCCAGCTCATGAAGGGCCGGTCGCGGGCGATGTACGTCCGCTACGGCTCCGTCGACGGAGAGTACCCGCACTACCGGCTCAACTCGCGCGTCATCGCCGTGCACGGCTGGTCCTATGCGCGGCACGCCACCAAGCAGCATCTCCAGATCAGCCAGGGAATGAGCGTGCTGCACGGTCACACCCACCGGGCCGACGCCAGCATCGTCCAGAACATCTGGTCGCCCGGGAAGATCATCCAGGCCCGTAGCGCCGGCTGCCTCTGTAAGCCCATCCCCCTCTACGGCACGGGTCGGCCCGTCGAGTGGGTCAACGCCTTCATCCTCGGCTACCTCGGCCAGGGGAGCGACACGTTCTACACGATCCCGATCCTGGACGGCGCGTGCGTCCTGCCCGGCGGGGCCGAGGTGCGGGCATGATCACACTGCGCCCTTACCAAGAGAAGACCGTCGTCTCCGTTTACGACTTCCTCCACCGTCGGGACGGCAACCCGTGCGTCGTCCTGCCGACGGCCAGCGGCAAGACCCCCGTCATAGCCACGATCTGCCGCGATGCCGTCGAGCGCTGGGACGGGCGCGTGCTCGTCGTGGCCCACGTGAAGGAACTCCTCGAGCAGGCCGTCGACAAGCTGCACGTCATGGCGCCGGACCTCTGGATGCGGATCGGCGTCTACTCGGCGGGTCTCCGGAGCCGCGACACCGACCACCCGATCATCGTCGCCGGTATCCAGAGCATCTACCGCCGCGCGGCCGAGCTCGACCGGTTTGATCTTATTCTCGTGGATGAGTGTCATCTTCTTCCACCCGACGGCGAAGGCATGTACCGCACGTTTCTCGCCGAGGCGAAGGTCGTGAACCCCCAAGTGCGCCTCGTGGGCTTCACGGCCACGCCGTACCGCATGTCGAGCGGCATGATCTGCGGGCCGGACAACCTCTTGAACGAGATCTGCTACGAGGTCGGCGTCCGCGAGTTGATCGTCCAAGGCTACCTCTGCCCGCTGAAGACGAAGGCCGGCAAACGCAAGGTCGATACGGGCGGGCTTCACATCCGGGGCGGCGAGTTCATTGCCGGCGAGGTCGAGGCCCTGATGGACGACGACGCCCTGGTGCGGGACGCCTGCCACGAGATCGTCGACCACACGCAGAACCGCCACTCGGTGCTCATCTTCGCGAGCGGCGTTCAGCACGCCCAGCACGTCCAGCGTGTCCTCGGCGGAATGGGCCACGAGTGCGGCTTCGTCTGCGGCGACACGTTGCCCTTCGATCGCGCCGATACGCTTAAGCGGTTCCGTGAGGGCCTGCTCAAGTACCTGGTGAACGTCAACGTCCTCACGACAGGCTTCGACGCGCCGAACATCGACTGCGTGGCGATGCTCCGGCCGACGAACTCGCCGGGCCTCTACTACCAGATGGTCGGCCGCGGGTTCCGCCTGCACCCGTCGAAAGAGAACTGCCTGGTCCTCGACTTCGGCGGGAACATCCTCAGGCACGGGCCCGTCGACGCGCTCGAGATCAAGGATCGGCCGCCCGGCACGGGCGAGGCGCCGGCCAAGGAATGCCCCCAGTGCCAGGCGGTGATCCATGCCGCCTACACCGTCTGCCCGGAGTGCGGGTTCGAGTTCCCGCCGCCGGAACGTGAGAAGCACGACCGCGCGGCCAGCGCGGCCCCGATCCTGTCGGGCGAGGCCAAGACGAACGAGTATACGGTCTGCGAGGTCTCCTACCACGTCCACACCAAGCGCGACGCCCCGCCCGAGGCACCCAAGACCATGCGGGTCGAGTACCGCAATAGCTGGGACCAGTGGCGCAGTGAGTGGGTCTGCTTCGAGCACATGGGCTACGCCCGGGTGAAGGCCGAGGCCTGGTGGCGCCGGCGCTCGGATCTTCCCGTTCCCGAAGGCGCCGCTGAGGCAGTCAACATCGCTCAGGCCGGCAACCTGGCCGAGCCCGTCGCCATCACTGTTAGGAGCGTTTCCGGCGAGAAGTACGACCAGATTGTGGACTACCGCTTCGCCGACGCGCCAGCGACAGATGCCCCGTTTGCGCCCGAGGGCGCCGCCACGTCCGACGACGACAGCAACCTCGATCTAGACGCCGTTCCGTTCTAACGAGAAAGGACTCCCGCAATGACCCCTCATCAGCACGTCAATCACGGCCTGCATCACCCGGACGTTCACTACGCCTCGGGTCCCTGGTCCGAGGCCGCCACGCTGTACGTGGCGTCGGCCTACATCAACCCGCAGCGCTGGGAGACCCGCCGGCGACTCTTCAACAACTTCCGCCGCCACATGGAGGCGACGCCCAACGTGAAGCTCTACGTCGGCGAGCTGGCCTACGGCGACCGGCCGTTTGAGGTCACGCAGGAGAGCCAGCCCGGGGACTGTCAGTTCAGGACCACGACGGAGCTATGGCACAAAGAGAACCTGCTGAACCAGACCATCGCCCGTTTCCCGCCCGACTGGCAGTACGGGGCCTACCTGGACGGCGACTTCCACATGACGCGGCAGGATTGGGCGCTGGAGACGATCCACCTGCTCCAGCACTTCGACTGGGTGCAGCTCTTCTCCAGCTACTCGGACCTGACGGCCGATCACCGGCCGATGTCGGTCGTGCCGTCATTCGCGTACCACTGGGTCGAGCGGATGGGGCGCCAGCCCAGGGGTTACCAGGCCGGCTCCCCCGGCGGCGGCTGGGCCTTTCGCCGGTCGGCGTTCGAGGCGTGCGGCGGTCTCCTGGACATCTGCATCCTGGGGTCGGGCGACTGGTACATGGCCTGCGGCCTGGCCGGCGTCGCCGATCACCGTCCGGAGACCGAGCGATGCCGGCAAGACTATCGGCGGGCGATCCAGACCTGGCAGGGACGCGCCGCGCGTCTGCGGCAGAACATCGGCTGCCTCCGTAACCATGCCATCCACCACTTCCACGGCAGCAAGAGCCGTCGCGGCTACAGCAGCCGCTGGCAGATTCTCCGGGAGCACGCCTTTGACCCTCATACCGACCTCTACCGCGACTGGCAGGGCATCTACCAGCTGACGCCCGACAAGCCCGGCCTGCGGGACGCCATCCGGCGGTACTTCGCGGCCCGGAACGAGGACGATGTGTCGCGCGGCCCCGGCGACAGGACGCTCGTCTGACGAAGGTGCCGTCCCGTTCTGACCACGGAGAGCCGGTAACGCTATGCAGCAGTTCATCGAGACCATGTTCGGCGATGCGCTCGCGCCCGACCGGCGACTGTGCATCTTCACCACGCCGGACAAGCGATCCGCGTTCTTTGCCGATGCTGGTCAGGCCGTGGCCTATGTCCGCGAGCGGGCCGCCGCGCAGAACGTGTACTACGGCGTCGGCCTCGTCAGGGGCCAGCCCGCGGGGCGCGGCGCGGCCGAGGACGTCGCCGCCATCGGGGCGCTCTGGGCGGATATCGACATCGCGGGGCCGGCCCACGCGGGCAAGGCGCTGCCGCCGACCGTCGAGGACGTGGAGCGGTTGCTCCACCAGTTGCCGCACGCGCCCTCCATCTTGGTCCACAGCGGCCACGGCGTCCACGCCTACTGGCTCCTCAAGGAACCGTGGGTTTTCGACAGCACCGAAGAGCGCAACCGCGCCGCCCGCATGGCGAGAGGCTGGCACGGCGCCGTCTGCGCCATCGGTGAATCATTCGGCTGGCACATGGAGAACCTCGGCGACCTGGCCCGCATCCTGCGGTTGCCGGGCACGCTCAACCACAAGATCGCGCCGTCGGCCGAGGTCCGCATCATCGAGACGTCTGAGGACCGCTACAACCCGACGGACTTCGAGCCGTACCTGGCCAGCGACCCGTCGCCGCCGGCCACAGCCGGCGACCTCGTGCTCAGGCCGGACGTCATGCCGCCCCTCGACAGGATGATGGAGGCCGCCTCGGCCAGTCCCAAGTTCGTCGAGACCTGGCAGCGGAAACGCACGGATCTCTCGGACCCGTCCCAGAGCGCTTACGACCTGAGCCTGGCCACCCTCGCAGCCACGCTCGGCTGGGCGGATCAGGAGATTGCCGACCTCATCATCGCTGCCCGTCGGCACCACAACGACAAGCCCGACAAGGCCCTGCGCCGCGACTACATTGCCGCCACCTTGGCGAAGGCACGGCAGGCGGTTGCCGCGATGCCGACCGAGGGCCCCGACGTGGACCTGTCGGGCATCGTCGGCCAGGCGGCCGCTTCGAAGGCCGGCGTCGATCCCGCCGTCATGGTCGGCGGCCTACGCGTCGATGCCGTCTGCCTGGCCGACGTGGTGCCCGAGCCTGTCCGCTGGCTCTGGCCGGGCCGATTTGCCCTCGGCAAGCTCTCCCTCATCGCGGGCGAGCCGGGCCTCGGGAAGTCTTTCGTGACTCTGGACATGGCGGCCCGCGTCTCGCGCGGCGACGGTTGGCCGTGCAACGAGGGCGCCACGTGCGAGCCCGCCGGCGTCGTCCTCTTGAGCGCCGAGGACGAGGTCAACGACACGATCGCGCCGCGTCTCATTGCGGCCGGGGCCGATCGCTCGCGCATCCTGGCCATGCGGGCACTCTACAAGCCGGTGCTTAACCTCGGCGGCGAGATTGAGAAGTCCGTGCATTTCAGCCTGCTCGAACACATCCCCCAACTGGAGTCGCTGATCCAGCGGGCCGCCCCGTGCCGCCTGGTCGTCGTCGATCCGGTGAGCGCCTTCCTGGGCAGTACCGATTCCCACAACAACAGCGAGGTGCGGGCCGTCCTTGCGCCCCTGGCTGAGATGGCCGCCCGTAACCACGTGGCCGTCGTGGCCGTGACGCACCTCAACAAGGGCCAGGGCAGCGCCCTCAACCGCGTGATCGGCTCGATTGCCTTCACGGCCGCCGCCCGGGCCGCCTACGTCGTCACACGGGACGAAGACGATCCAGCCAGGCGGCTACTGCTCCCGGCCAAGAACAACCTGGGCCGCGATGAGGACGGCTTCGCCTACCGCCTGGAGGGCGAGGGCATTCCGTGCGTCGAGTGGGAGCCGATGCCAGTGACCATGACGGCCGACGAAGCGGTGGGCGTCGAGCACCATGCGCGTGGGCCGGAACCGGATGCACGCCACGATGCAGAGGCGTGGTTGCTGGACTTCCTGGCCGTCGGTTCGCAACCCGCGCAGGAGGTCTACGATGCGGCTGCCAGGGACGGGCACACGAGGGCCACCATCCGCAGGGCCAAGGCCACGATGAACATAGTCGCCACGAAGGACGGCTATCAGGGCGCGTGGACCTGGACGTTGCCGGGCTCGGGGCCGCTCATGGCTGTCAGTGAACCGCCCTCCGTCAAAGGTGCGCCCAAAGGTGCTCAAAGGGGCCTGCCATCAGAAACTTGAGCCTCTTGAGCCCCTTTGAAGAAACCTGAGCACCTTTGCTTTAGAGAGAGAGAATCCAAAGGTGCTCAAGAGGCTCAAGTTGTTTGGGGCAGGAAGGGCGTGAGCACCTTTGGGCGAGGCGTAGGTACTACCCGGGTACCGCCCTCGACGGTGGGCATAGGGAGCAGTCGGAAGGTTCCTTTTAATTTGTTGCGAGTAGCGAACACGGGGCCGCCGCTCCTTTGTCTGGAGCTTTGCTGAGCCTTTGGGAACTGGAATGACAGGGGATCGTATCAGCCAGGGAGGTGAACATGGATGGCGAACCTCACGGAATCGAGAGCATCGACCTCGGCCCAGGAAACCGTCAGGGGAATGACGGCGCAAGCGGCACAGCAAGTGGCGCGGCGGGGGTCTCCGTCGTGGCGCGCAGCGGCGCCCAGCCTGGTCGCGCGGCTGTGTGGGGATCGGCACAACGGCCTGATGCTGGCCGACCCCTGGTCACGAGCGGCCCACTGCATGGTACAGGGATGGGGAATCCGACTCAGTCGGGCGCCGGCCAAGGACAACGCCTCGATAAGGGCCCGGCCGAGGCCGACGTGGAAGGTGTTCGCCCGCCTAGCGGTGGGCATTGCCTTGCGGGCGGCGGACGATGCGAAGAGGAGCGACTGGAATCTCTGGGCCATTCGTCGGGGGAATCAGACACTGGCCGTCGGCGGTCGTTACATTCGCAAGAGCAATCGCAGTTGGTAAATAGCGCGGCCCCGCATGGCGCGGTCTCCACGGACAATGTGCTGCGCCTGCTGGATCACCAGCACTACCGCTGCGCCTTGACCGGCCGTTGCTTGACGCCGCAGACAGCCGCCCTTGACCACGTCATGCCCATGCGCCGTGGCGGCCAACACGCCATCGAGAACACCCAGGTACTCCACAAGGATGTGAACCGGGCCAAGGGATCGCTTTCCAACGAGGAGTTCCTCGCGATGTGCCGCGAGGTCGTTCAATGGACGGATTCAGCGTCGGAAAAAAGGAGAAGTAACCATGCAAGTTGAACTGCGAGACATCGAGAGCATCCGGCCGTACGAGCAGAACCCGCGCCTGAACGACGGTGCGGTCGAAGCGGTGTCGAAATCGCTGCGGGAATTCGGGTTCCGCCAACCCATCGTGGTCGACGGGGACGGCGTCATCATCTGCGGGCACACGCGGTGGAAGGCCGCGCAGAAGCTCGGGCTCAAGCAGGTGCCGGTCCACGTGGCGAAGGACCTGTCGCCGGCCCAGATCAAGGCGTACCGCCTGGCCGACAACCAGACGGCCACGCTGGCGGAGTGGAACTACGAGCTCCTGCCGCTTGAGATACGGGACCTCCAGGGCATGGACTTCGACCTGTCGCTGCTGGGGTTCGACGAGACCGACCTGGCGGAACTCCTGGCGCCGGCGGGCAACGACGGGCTGACCGACCCGGACGCTGTGCCGTTGCCGGGCGACGCCGCCATCACGCAGCCCGGCGACCTGTGGGTGCTCGGCAACCACCGGCTGCTCTGTGGCGATAGCAGCAAGGCCGAGGACGTGGACCGGTTACTCGACGGCGCGCCCATCCACCTGGTGAATAGCGATCCCCCGTATAACGTCAAGGTCGAGCCCCGAAGCAACAACGCCATCGCGGCCGGCCTCTCGTCTTTTCCAGGCGACGACCTCCAGCAGAAGAAGCTCCTGAACAAGACGTGCCGCATGGAGACCGCCCACCGGGGCCTCACGCACCACCAGTCCTTCGACGTGGCTCGCCAGGGCGTGAAGGGCGCCACGACCAAGAAGATGCGCCCCAAGGACCGGCCGCTGGAGAATGACTTCCTCACCGCCGAGGCATTCGACGCGATGCTTCTGGCGTGGTTCGGGAACATGGCTCGCGTCCTGCTGCCCGGCCGCTGCTTCTACATCTGGGGTGGGTACGCGAACCTCGGCAACTACCCGCCGGTCCTGAAGGCGTGCGAACTCTATTTCTCGCAGGGCATCGTGTGGGATAAGGAGCATCCGGTCCTCACACGAAAGGATTACATGGGTGCATTTGAGCTTGCCTTTTACGGGTGGCGCGAGGGCGCGGGGCACGAATACTTCGGCCCCAACAACGCGACCGACCTCTGGCACGTGAAGAAGGTGAATCCCGCCAGCATGATCCACCTCACGGAAAAGCCCGTCGAGCTCGCGGTCCGCGCCATCGAGTACTCGTCGCGTCAGGGCGAAAACGTGTTGGACCTCTTCGGGGGCAGCGGCTCCACGCTGATCGGGTGCGAAAAGACGGGCCGGCGGGCCTATCTCATGGAACTCGACGAGCTGTACTGCGACGTCATCGTCAAGCGGTGGGAGGAATTCACGGGCAGGAAGGCCGAGCGCGTCGCAGCCGAGCTGCCGGCCGTTGCGGAGGTGACCGCGTGACAATCGCGCGAGTGTTCCCCCGTCGCACGCGAGCCACGCCCGACGACGCCTTGGCGTTTGTCGGCGACCCGCCCCTCTTTCTGCCGCAGGCGGACGAGGTGCATGTCTCGTGCTGCTTTACGTGGGACCGCCCGGAGGCCGAGCGGCTCGGCCGGGCCTGGGCGGCGCAGGGGTACCGCGTCCAGCTGGGCGGGCCCGCCTACGGTTCCGCCGCCGGTGCCTTCGAGCCGGGCATGTACGTCAAGGCCGGCATGACGATCACGAGCCGCGGCTGCATCCGCCGCTGCCCCTTCTGTTTCGTGCCGGGCCGGGAAGGCAGGCTGTGCCTCCTGGAGATCAAGCCCGGCTGGGACATCCTCGACAACAACCTCCTGGCTTGCCCGAAGGGGCATATCGAGGCGGTGCTCGGCATGCTGGACGGGCAGCCGAAACCGGCCCGGTTCACCGGTGGCATCGACGCGCGGCTGTGCCGGCCGTGGTTCGCGCGTCGTCTGGCGCGGATGCGCGTCCAGATCCTCTACACCGCGTTCGACCACCCGTCGGCGGAACCGGACGTGGAGCGGACGGTCAGGATGCTGCGCGACGCGGGCCTCAGCCAGCGCCAGGTCGGCTGCTATGTCCTGGTGGGCTACGAGGGCGACACGACAGCGGCCGCCGAGGAGCGGCTCCAGTGGGTCTTCGACACGGGCGGGACGCCGTTCGCCATGTACTACCGCCCGCCCGACGACCGGCGGCCGCACATCCCGATGGCGTGGAAGGGCCTCGTGCGTCGGTGGGTCCGGCCGGCGTGCATCTTCGCCCGCCCGGAGACCGCCCCGGCCGAATGCTTGACCGGCGCGTAGCAGCCCAGCAGCGCAACTCATAGCTGTGATTGGGAGACTTGAGGGGTACCCGCATGGACGCCGACCGCCAGAATCCTGACAAGCTGACCCCCGCGGCCCTGACCGTGGCCGACCTCGCGCGCCTGGTGGGCCTACCGGCTGAGGCCGTCGAAAAGGACGTGGTCGAAGGGGCCCCCAGGAACGCCGACGGCAGCGTGAACCTCGTGCACTATGCCGCGTGGCTCAACCAGAAGGCTGCCGATGCCGATTGACATCACCAACCTGAGCCAGACGGACCTCCTGCAGCTCGTGAATGCGACGCCGCTGGGGACGGTTCTTACGCGCTCGCGTCTGCGCCGGCAGATGGACGCGGCGGCACTGCGGTTCGGCGACGGCACGCACGTCCACCTCGTGCGGTACGTCCGCTGGCTCGCCCAGGAGGCCCACCGGCCCCGGTCCAAGCCCATCGACTATGCGGAAGCCCGCAAACGCCAGGCCGACCGGAACCGGGCGGCCACGAAGGCCAGCCAGGATATCACGCCCATCCCCGAGGTTGAAGACTATCCCCGCCGAAGGGCCTGTGGCGAGTCGTTCCAGCAGTTCTGCGAGACGTACTTCCCGGTGGCGTTCCACCACGCGTGGTCCGACGACCACCTCCGCGTCATCGCCAAGATCGAGAAGGCCGTCCGGGAAGGCGGCCTGTTTGCCTTCGCCATGCCGCGCGGGTCGGGGAAGACGACCCTCGCGCGGACGGCGGCGCTCTGGGCGGTGCTCTACGGGTACCGGCCGTTCGTCTGCCTCATCGGGGCGGCCGACGACCGGGCGAAGGAACTCCTGCTGCCGGTCAAGAAGCACGTCCTCGAAAACCCGCTTCTCCTCGCGGACTTCCCCGAGGCCGTCTACCCATTACGTTCCCTGGAAAACTCCTCGAAGCGCCAGCTCCAGCAGCATTGCGGGGGGCGGCTGACCCACGTCCATTGGGGCCAGGAGAAGCTCGTCTTTCCGACCATCGAGGGAGAGGAACTGCCAGCGGCATTGCGGCAGGAAGGGCTCGAGGCCAGCCCGTCGTGTGGCTCCATCATCACGACGACCAGCCTGGACGCCAACATCCGGGGCCAGCAGCACACCCGGGCTGACGGCTCGATCATCCGGCCGTCGCTCGTCCTGCTCGACGATCCCCAGACCCGCGAGGCGGCAAGGTCGGTCGACCAGACCCGGAAGCGTCTCGAACTCCTGAACGGCGACGTCCTCGGCATGGCGGGGCCGGGCGAACAGATCTCGGCGCTCATCACCTGCACGAAGATGTACGAGGGTGACCTGGCCGACACGATCCTCGACCGGGAGAAGTCCCCGGAATGGGATTCGGAATGCACCCGCCTCGTCTACGCCTTCCCCGTCAACGAGAAGCTCTGGGAGGACTATGCCGAGATCCGCCGCACGCAGGGGAAGGACGCCGCCACGGAATTCTACCGCCGGCACCAGGCCCGGATGGACGAGGGCGCCCACGTGGCATGGCCCGCGAGGTTCGATGCGAAATCCGGCGAGGTCTCCGCTGTCCAGCACGCCATAAACTTGCGCCTGAAGGTCGGGCTGGAGGCGTTCGCCGCCGAGTATCAGAACGAGCCGGCCGTGCCGCAGATGAGCACGGCGGTCCTGACCGTCGACGAGGTGATGGAGAAGACCAGCGGGTACCGGCGCGGGGATGTGCCCCTGGCGGCAACGAAGCTCACCATGTTCATCGACGTCCACGACCGGCTGCTTTTCTACTGCGTGTGCGCCTGGGAGGAGACGTTCACGGGGTACGTCCTCGACTATGGCACCTTCCCCGACCAGCGCCGCTCCACATTCACCTTGGCCGAGGCCCAGCGGACGCTGGGCCGTGCCTTCCCTGGTGCCGGCGTCGACGGGGCGATCCACGCGGGCCTCGAGCAGCTTGTCTCCACGTACCTGGCGAAGGAATGGTCGCGCGGCGGGGGCCTGATGAGGCTCGACCGTGTGCTCGTCGACATGGGGTACAAGCCCGGCATCGTCGCGGACGTGAAACGCAAAGTCGGCGGCTCGGCCGTGATGCTCTCGAAGGGCATCGGCATTCGGGCGAGTCGAAAGCCTATTGCCGAGTATGCAAGGAAGCCGGGTGAGACCCTCGGGCACTACTGGTACATCCCCAACGTCCGGCGGACGGGTCAGTTCCCCCATGTTCTGGTGGACGTGAACTACTGGAAACGGTTCGTTCACGGGGGTCTGGCGACGGCCGAGGGCGACCGGGGCTCGATCAGCCTGTTCGGGAAGGATGCCCGCCCGCACGAGCTCTTCGCTGAGCACGTGGCGCGGTCGGAGAAGTGGGTCGACGTCACGGGGCCGGGCGGCGCCGTGCGGGAATGGTCGTCGATGCCCACGCGGCCGGACAACCACTGGTTCGATTGCCTGGTGGGCTGCGCCGCGGCCGCGTCGATGTGCGGCGTGGCTGTCGAGGGCATGGCCCGGAGCGCCGGCGCCGCCCGCGGCCGGCTTCGGCTGTCGGACCTCCAGAAGGGGCGCCGGTGGTGATGATCCAGGACGCGCCAAGCCAGGATGTCAGCCGCCTGCGGCTCTCGGATCTCCAGAACCGTGACGGGCCTGGCCTCGTCTGCCGCAAGTGCGGGTGCCGGCACTTTTACACCGTCTACACGCGCCCGAAGCCGGGCTGCATCCTGCGCTCGAAGGAATGCCGCCACTGCGGGGCCCGGATGGTCACGCGCGAACGGGCCGAGTAGCCGCCATGTTGGTGTCCCACTGGCCGCGGGGCTACCCATGTCGCGGTCGGGCCACTTCAGGATTCCGGAGACATTTTCCTCGGTCGCACACAAGTCGCGCCCCCGGCGCGACATGGGGCCGCCGGAATTATGCACCGCCCTCCATTATTCGCCTTGCCTGGGGGCCAGTCGCATGGCTTAATGTCAATGAGAAGGGCGAGCACGAACCGCCAAGGAGGCGACGATGAAGACGACGCAGATGACGGTCGAGGGCGCGAGGGGCGAGGCGAGGCTCTGCCGGGCCGACGGCAACATCCGCATCGAGGCCAAATGGCTGGGGCGGATCATCGAGACGGCGAAGCGCGACGTGCCGGTGTTCGAAACGGCGGTCTGGGAGGTCGCCGCCCGTAGCGGGGACGAGCAGCTCCTGGAACGCACCGCCCGCCGGCTCCAGGCGACCCTCGACGGGTACGAGGGCACCGAGGGCGACGTGGCCGACTACCTGGCGGCTATCCAGACCTTCGCCGACTGAGGCGACCCACACAAGGAGAGCACGATGAAAACGACGACACGCAAGACGGAGCTGGTGCTGGGCAAGGACCTGAAGGTGGGCGACGTCGTGGTCCGCGGCGGCTACGAGTGGCAGATCGACAAGATCGCCTTCGAGCCGGACTTCCCGCGCTACACCTGCACCTGCCACTGGACGGGCAACGGGGCCGACCCGCAGTTCTTCAACAACGAGTTCGACACTGCCCAGCGCGACGACATCCCTTGGTGCCGGGTGGTCAGCCCGAAGCCCCGCCGCCTGGCCTGCCGCACCGACGCCCCCGCGTGGTACGCGACCCAGGTCGGGCGCAAGGTCGAGCTCCGCCAGGTGAAGACCGACACGCTGCTCGCGACCATCCGGCCGCCGGCCGCCTGGGGCGACGCATGGGGCTGGAACCTGATCGATGGCGGCGTCCTCGTGGAACGGACGGGCCGCTAACGGCCCACAGAAAGGAGCATGCCCATGATCACCAAGAAGCAAGCCGAACAGTTGGTGCCGACCGTGCGAGCCGCCGTTGCCGCCCTGCACGAGGTGTGGGCGAAGTGCCGCGAGGTGGAGCGGGTCCTCGGCCGCGACCTCGACGGCCTCGAAGGCATCATCCAGGACATGGCGGCCGGCGTCGACGACGCCGAGTCGATGGACGTGGACTTCGTCCGCGACGCCCTGAATGCCCAGCTCGACGACGAGGTGGCCGAGGCCGACGCCTGCCCCGGCTGCGGCGAACGGAACGCCGACAAGCTCGTGTGGCAAAACGACGACGAGGTGCGTTGCGAGACCTGCGGCAAGACGTACCGGCCGCGCCGGTAGAGGGGCCCGGCGACGGGCCGCGCGAGCGACCCCCAGCCCGGCAATTCCGCCGAGAGGAGCAGAGCCATGAAGAAGAACGAGGTGAAGGTGGGCGGGCGTTATGTTGCCAAGGTGTCGGACAAGCTGACGCTGGTGCGGATCGACCGCGAGAACCCGCATGGCGGGTGGGACGCGATCAACGAAAAGACCGGCAAGCCCGTCCGCATCAAGGGCGCCCAGCGCCTGCGAAGCGCGGTCCGCGACCACGCGAAGGAGACGGCCGAGGTCCTGGGCCGGGGCCGCGCAGCGGCCGAAGCCAAGGCGGTCACCAAGGCCGAGGCGGTGGACGACGCCATGAAGGCCGCCCACGCCGCCAAGACGCCGAAGGACGGCGCCCCGGCGGCGGACGGGCCCGCGACGTTGGCCCACGGGCCGCGATCGGACGCCGCCGCGGCCAAGGATGCCAAGGGCGGCAAGAAGGCCCGCAAGGCCGCCACGGGCGGCGAGGGGAAGAAGGGCATGAGCGGTCTGGACGCTGCCGCCAAGGTCCTGGCCGAGGCCGGCAAGCCGATGAAGTGCAAGGAGATGGTCGAGGCGATGCTCGCGAAGGGGTACTGGAAGACGGACGGCAAGACGCCCTCCGCCACCATCTACTCCTCCATCATCCGCGAGATCGCGGTGAAGGGCAAGGACGCCCGGTTCCGCAAGACCGACCGGGGCCTCTTCGAGGTGAGCCCGGCCAAGCAGTAACGTCAGGTCCTTCCCACCCCACGCCCGGGCGCGACGCGCTCGGGCGTCTCTTCGGCCTCGCCTTGGCTGTTCGGTCCTGGTGAACCCCCAATCGTTACACACCTGTAACAAATCTCGCGCCGCAGCTTTTTCACGCAAAGATCGGGGGCCGACCGCAAAAAGACATAGGTGGAGGGGCAACGCGTCCGCGGCTCTCACGCACGCAAAGGTGCCGGCAATGCCCGACGAACTCGACAGCACCATTCAGGAAAACGCCTCCGGCCCCAAGCAGGCCTCCGGTGACGGCGTCAGCGTCGAGCAGCACCCGCTCCAGGATCAGATCGCGGCCGACCGGTACCTGGCATCGAAGAAGGCCGCGCGATCGAAGCGTCTCGGGCTTCGCCTCACAAAGGTCGTTCCCCCAGGAGCCGCATGACGATGGGGATCTGGAACCGAATTCGGTCGCTCGCGAGGCCCGCCATCCGTGGCGGGCAGCGGCTCGCGGTCCGCCTCGTGCGGGCCCGGTACGATGCCGCGCAGACGACCGAAGGCAACCGGAAGCACTGGGCGGGGGCCGACGGCTGGGCGGCCGACGTGGCCGCGAGGCCCGAGATCCGGCGTATCCTGCGGAACCGGGCACGCTACGAGGTCGCCAACAACAGCTACGTCCGCGGCATCATCCTCACGCTCGCCAACGACGTGGTCGGCACGGGTCCCCGGCTCCAGATGCTCACCGACGACGCTGAGGTCAACCGGCAGGTGGAGCGCGAGTTCGCCCGGTGGGCCACGCGTGTGAGCCTGGCCGCCAAGCTCCGCACGATGCGGATGGCCCGGGCCCAGGACGGCGAGGCGTTCGCGCTCCTCATCTCCAACCGGAACCTCGGTTCCCCCGTGACGCTGGACCTGCGCCTGATCGAGGCCGACCAGGTCGCGACGCCCACCCTCACCGGCAGCGTCTTTACCGACCCGAACGCCGTCGACGGCATCGCGTTCGACCCGTTCGGGAACCCCGAGGCCTACTACATCCTCAAGACCCATCCGGGCGCCCGGCTGTCGCTCGGCCTGGAATTCGACCGTGTGTCGGCCGACGCCGTCCTCCACTGGTTCCGCGCCGACCGGCCCGGCCAGCACCGGGGCATCCCGGACATCACGCCAGCCCTCCCGATCTTCGCGCAGCTTCGGCGGTTTACGTCGGCGGTCCTGGATGCCGCTGAGACGGCAGCCAACATCTCCGGCACGGTCGAGACGGATGCGCCGGCGAACGGCGAGGCCGAGGCCATCGAGCCGATGGACACCATCGAACTCGAACGCAACATGCTCCTCACGCTCCCGGGCGGCTGGAAGATGAGCCAGGTCCGGCCCGAGCAGCCGGCGACGACCTACGTCGAATTCGTCCGCGAGAAGCTGAACGAGGCGGCGCGGTGCCTCAACATGCCGCGGAACATCGCCCTCTGCGATTCGTCGGCCTACAACTACGCGAGCGGCCGGCTTGATCACCAGACGTACTTCAAGAGCATCCGTGTCGAGCAGGCCCACCTCGAAGACGTTGTGCTCGATCGGATCTTCGAGGCGTGGCTCGAGGAGGCGGTGCGCGTGTTCGGCCTTCTCCCCGCGCGCGCCCTGGCGATGCTCAACTATCCCCACCAGTGGTTCTGGGACGGCATGCAGCACGTCGACCCGGCCAAGGAAGCCAATGCCCAGGCCACGCGTCTTACGAGCCACACGACGACGCTGGCTGCCGAATACGCGCAGGAAGGCAAGGACTGGGAAACGGAGCTCCGGCAGCGGGCGAAGGAAGTGAAGCTCACGAAGGAACTGGGCTTGGACCTGGCCCAGGCCGGGCCGAAGCCCAAGACCGACACTTCGCAGGCAGACGAGGAGACCGGCAGTGGAGACGAACGTGCAGCCGCGTGAACTGCGCCTGATGGCGCCGCTGAATCTGGAAGCGGCCGGCCCCGACGGCCAGAGCCAGCGCCCTCGCCGGTTCCACATGGACGCCTACTCGGGCGCCCCGATGGCTGTCGGCGGCTGGCGGTTCCCGGTTGTGGTGGACCTCAACGGCTTGACGGTCCGGGGCGGCGCGAAGGTGTATCTGGACCACGATCGGGCCGCGCGTGTCGGGCACATCGAGGGCCTCCAGGTCGAGAACGGGGCGCTTCGGGTGTCGGGCATGATCAGTTCGACGAGCCATGCGGCCCGCGAGGTCGTGGCGGATGCCGACAACGGATACCCGTGGCAGGCGAGCATCGGCGCCACGGTGGTCGATGCCGAGTTCGTCGGCGAGGGGAAGACGGTGAACGTCAATGGCCGCGAGGTCGCCGGGCCCGTGAACGTCGCGCGGCGGGCGGTCCTTTCGGAGGTGAGCTTCGTAGGGAGCGGCGCGGACGATCAGACCCGCGCCAGCATCGCGGCAGGCGCCGCCAAGGAGAACGTGGCAATGGAGACGACCGAGAAGACGGAAGGCGTGGAGACGAAGACG
>Ga0209777_10002744_pt1 | contig 22729 bp, 17 predicted proteins | sample FrelakmetHBP12HB_FD_187147 | JGI IMG/M metagenome (GOLD analysis project Ga0209777, IMG submission 187147) | Freshwater lake sediment microbial communities from the University of Notre Dame, USA, for methane emissions studies -HBP12 HB (SPAdes)... | ecosystem: Environmental > Aquatic >...
GGTTGAAAAACATATCTTCGGCATCACCTGCGTTAATGATATCACGGCGCGAGACCTGCAAAAGAAGGACTTACAGTGGACGCGCGGCAAGGGTTTCGATACTTTCTGTCCTGTCGGGCCGTATTTGGTCACGGGATTGGACTGCCAGAATCTGAATATCACTTCGAGGCTCAATGGCGAGACTCGGCAGACATCCAACAGCCGGCACATGATCTTCTCAATTGCGGAACTAATCAGTTTTATCAACGAAATCATGACACTTCTTCCCGGCGACTTAATCGCAACCGGCACGCCGGAGGGTGTTGGACCGATGAAGAATGGCGACATCGTCGAAGTCGAGGTGGAAGGCGTTGGTGTTCTGCGCAATCAGGTGATGCGAAATGGATAAGCACGACGACACCAGAACGGTTCAATCGGGTCCGAACGCCCACAAGTACGATGGTGCCGTGACAATGCCCATCTTCACGACGAGTACTTTCGCCTTTGAATCCAGCGACGCCGTAGAAGCATACAATCGCGATCCCTCCGGACACTACTTGTACACCCGGTATGCCAATCCGACTATAGTGGCCGTGGAACAGATAGTGGCCGACTTAGAGCGCGCGGAGGCGTCACGGCTATTTGCCTCTGGGATGGCGGCGATCACGTCGAGTGTTCTTGCGGTTGTCAGCAGCGGCGACAAGATCGTCACCACGCCGTCGCTTTACGGCGGCACGCGCAAGTTTTTCCGCGATATTCTGCCTCGTTATGGTATCGAAGTGGCATTTGCACCGAGCAATGTCATAGATGACGTTGAACCACTAATCGATGGCCGAACCAAACTGCTTTATTTGGAGTCTCCCGCAAATCCGCATGTCGAAGTGCTCGATATCAGAGCTTTCGCTGCGACGGCAAAGAAGCGAGGTATTGTCTCTGCCATCGATGCCACTTTCGCCACACCAATTCTGATCAAACCTTATGTGATGGGTATTGATCTGGTCATCCATAGTTGCACCAAGTACATTGGCGGTCATTCGGACCTTATTGGCGGCGTCGTCAGCGGCAATCTGAACACTATCAAGAAGGTGGAAGAGTATCGCCGCATACTGGGTGGAGTAATCGATCCTGAAGGAGCTTCCCGAGTTGGCCGGGGGCTCAAGACACTGGCAGTTAGAATGGATAGGCATTGCGCCAACGCCTTACAGGTCGCCCAGACCCTGCAAAAGTCAGATAAGGTTTCCGAGTTGTTCTACCCGGGTCTGCCGAACTCACCCTGGCATTCCCTCGCCAAGAGCCAGATGACCGGATTCGGCGGCATGATTTGTCTGTCTCTGACGGGTGGTCTTACCTCCGCCAAGCGCTTTGTAGACGCGCTAAGGGTGATAGTCAATGCTCCGAGCCTGGGGGGTGTCGAATCGTTGGCATCGATACCGGTACTGACCTCGCATGTCAACATGTCGCCTGAAGAGTTGAGACTTTCGCGGGTCAACGAAGGCATGGTGCGCCTCTCAATCGGCATCGAGTCGGCGACCGATCTCGTTGCTGACGTCCTGCAAGCTCTGGCAGCCGTATAGCCTGTCGCGACTGAAGTCGCTCCTACAAGCTATATTAGCAGTCAGCGTGAAGCGACTGCAGGAGCTGCTTTAGCCGCGACATCATGGCACGACAACCCCCCAAAACTCCCCAGTGTGGGCTTCCGCCCAACCCAATTTGTAGTTGATTCCATTACTGGGCACGCTATCTTCAATCGCCATGAAGTTATCCGCTCGGTCTATTCTCACAGCCTGTCTGGTCATTCTGGCGCATACCTCTCTATTGCTGGGCGCCCATATCAGACTTGAACGCGCCGATTCCTCGACGGCCACGCAAACCGCAACCGGCATAGTCTACGCGTTCTTTGGAAAGGTTCATTTTGTCAGGGATTCAACTGACCTATTCGCCGATTATGTGGCTCGGTATGAACCCGGCAATCTTGTTCGATTGCTCGGCAGCGTACGAATCAACGAACCGCAGCGCGTTCTTGCCGCCGACTCTCTGTGGTATGATCAGAAAAGTGATTCGATGTTTGCTTGGGGGCGGGTCACAATCGAAGATCGGCCTCGTCATGTCAAGGCCAGCGGTGGCCAAGCAGTATATGACGGCAAGAAAGAAAGCCTGGTGATGAGTCGGCACCCCAAGTTGATCGTTGACTTCGATCTGCCACGGGTGGTTACGCTCGTTACTGCCGACACCATCAAGTATCACTCGCGTGAGGATCTTGTCGAGGCGATTGATTCCGCGACGATTTCGCAGGGGACACTCATCGCCCATTCCCAGCAGGCCGTAATCTATTTGGATCGCGAGGAAATCTGCATGACCGGCGACGTCCACTCATCGCAGAGGCAGAATGAATTGTCAGGCGATGAGATGACTGTTTTCTCCAAAAACAAAATGCTGGAAAGAATAGAAGTTGTTGGTAAAGGCGAGGCTATCTTCCGGCAACGTGCCGCTGTCGCTGTCGATACCATAGTGTTCAACCAGAGTCGCCTGACGGCAAACAAAATCAACTTCTTTTTCGTCAACGACGTGCTCGATCTGATCAAAGCGCAGGGGAACAGCTACACCTACTATCTGCCGGCAAAGGAAGACACCGCCTCCAGCGGCAGCAACGTCGCCTCCGGTGATTCGACCATCCTCAAGTTTGGTGATGCCGGATTGAGCGAAGTATTCGTGGTCACTTCGGCGGAGGGCACTTATTGGTCGCCGGGAAGGAAAGACTCACTCGGCAATGTCAGTCGCATCGACACAGTGACGTATAGCGCCAATCGGATCCACTACAAAATCGCCGAAAAGATGATCATCATGCGGGAGACAGCCAAAGTCAAGCAGACGACCATGACGCTCGACGCCGACGAGATTCAGTACGACCTCAATTCACGCAATGTTTACGCGGTCGGACATTACGATAGCACGCAGACGAAGTACGTGCCTCTGGTGTTGAAAGACAAACTGGAGGAAATGACCGGTGAGCAATTGGTCTATAATCTCGATGACAAACGGGGGAAGATTCGGGAGAGTCGCACCAAACTTGATCAGGCCTACTACTCGGGCGGCCTCCTGCGTAAGGAAGTTGAAAACGAATTTCTCGTCCGCAACGGGAGCTACACAACTTGCGAAAATCCCGAACCCCATTTCCATTTTGCTTCAAAAAACATGAAGCTTGTGACCGAAGACAAAGTCTTCGCGCGACCGGTCGTGCTATATATCGAATCGATGCCGGTCTTTGCCTTGCCGTATTTCGTCTTTTCGACGAAGAAGGGGCGTCATTCCGGTTTCTTGCCCTTTCAGTTTGGTAATTTCACGCGCGGTCAACGCTTTGTGAATAACCTCGGGTACTACTGGGCCATTTCCGACTACTGGGATGTCAAAGGATCGGTCGATGTTATGGAGTCCACGGGATTGCGTTTCAACGCCAGTGCTCGGTATGCAGTGCGTTATGCGCTCTCAGGGGAGGTTAACGGATCGTTCTCCCGTGAGACGCAATTCGTCGGAGTGAAGAGAACCAACCCGAGGCGCTACCAGTTTAGCTTCTCTCACAGCCAGACACTTGACCCAACTCTTTCACTCTCCGGCAGTGGGCAGATCGTCTCCGACAAGAGCTATTACACCGACTACTCCACCAACCTCGGTGAGCGTCTAAATCGGCAGGTTCGCTCGCAGTTGAATATCACGAAACGATTCGAAGGTGCATCATTGTATGCTGCCGCAGATCAGACGAAAGACTTGGACCGCGATGCCCACACCGAAAAACTGCCGACTGTTCGATTCTCTTTGTCGCAGAAACCGATGTTCCATCAGCCGAAGAAGAGTACCGACAAACGCTGGTACCACGACATTTACTACACCTACAACTCCGGTTTCCTGAACTCGGCGAGCAAGTCCATGGCTGGAACTGTTGCCACGAGAAAGAAGTACGCCGTGCTGAACCAGCAGCTTGATCTGAGGGCGCCGGTGAAGTTTTTCAACGCCATCACCGTTTCCCCGTCCGTCTCGGCCTATGACAACTGGTATTACCTGCCATACTCCGATCAGGCCGACAGCGCTCACCTGCAAACGAACGCGGTGAAGAGCCGCCAGACCTGGACATCGTCCGTGTCCTTGTCGACACAACTTTTCGGCACAGTAGCTCCCAACATTCTCTCTGTAGTCGGACTACGGCATGTCTTGTCCCCTTCTGTCAGTTTTGGTTATCAGCCCAAGATCACGCGAAACCAGCAGTACTCTTCGTTCACTGGTGTCGGAGGTTCAGGATACGAAAGCAAGAATTTGGGTCTCAGTGTTGGCAATCAGCTTCAGATGAAGTACCTGCGAGGCGGTAAAGAAAAAAAGGCCGACCTGCTCAAATACAATTTCTCCGCCAGTTACGACTTCGTGCGCACTCAGCGCCGTTGGTCGAATCTCAACTCGAATCTGAGTTCGCCGAATATCAAGAATCTGACACTCGAAATGAGTTTCGTGCATGATCTGTACGCTTCCGACGGCAAATTGCGTTGGTGGAATCCGACGCTCAAGACGATCAGTATTTCCTCCGGCTATGGCGGCAGCTTCAAGATTCCAGTCGGTCTGCCTGGCTCCGAGAAAGCCGAGGATATTGCACCGGGGACGCGGATTGCAACGGGGGTGCCGAGCACAATCGGCCCACCGGGCGTGGGCGGAGCGTCATCAAGCGACGCCAGAATCGTCAAGTTCAGTATCTCGCAGCATTACTCGGAAACGCGTGGCGTCTCATCTTCGATCTCCCACTGGATCAGTTTCAATGTCGCTTTTTCGCTTTCAAAGAATTGGTCGATTTCCTATCGCCAGAACTACAATATTCGAGGCAAGGAAACCACGGACAAATCCATTGAAATCCGCCGCGACCTCCACTGCTGGGAAGGGAGTTTCAGTTGGATTCCGGAGGGATCTCTCGAAGGCTACTATTTTCGTCTGAACGTTAAGCTAATGCCGGACGTGAAACTTGAGAAATCCGAGTCCAGCATCCGTGATGCTCTGTTTCGGATGATACCCACGGAATAGCAAGACATCTTCTTCATACCGACGAACGCCACCGACCGCTGGTCTCAGCAACCTATTGCAGCTATATACGTTAGAGCAACTTCCGACCTTGCCTGCCTCCAACGAGCTGCACAAACGGACATGCGACTGAATTTGTGCGCAAATTGCTTACCGATAGCTCCTACAGCGGCTGATTTGTTGTTGACGCGCCGGTTTAACAACGGTACATTCCTCTTATGGGTGTAACACCGTTCTTTAAGGCCGGGCATCGCCAAGAGCTCACCGGGTTTCTTCTCATTGTTCTGGCGGTGATTGTTCTCATTTCGTTAGCGACTTATGACCGTCGGGACGTGGCGCTTTTCTACGAGGAGCCGACCATATTGTCCCTGGGTGGGATAGATAGCCTTGCTGCGCCACAATTGTCGGATGGGCAGGTTAAGACGTTGTCATTCAATGAGATATTGCATTTGAGAGCCGAAAACTCCGCCGGAATAGTGGGAGCTGTTATATCTCATCTGCTACTTTGGAGTATCGGATGGAGTGCCTATGTTCTCGTGTTAGTGGTAGTTGTGGTTGGGTGGAAGCTGTTGTTTAAGTATGAGAACTCGCATCTTCGCAACGCTTTGTTGCGGGTTTATGCTTTTGTCTTTCTGCTCGGAACTTTGATTTTTCTTTTTCAGCTTGACGACCCAAACATCAATTCTACTCTCGTCGAGAGCTTGTCCGGCAAGGCCGGACTCACGGTCGCCGGGCTGGTCCGCACGCTGCTGGCAGTCACGGGTGGGTTTGCCTTGTTGGGTGCGGCGTTGATCCTCGTCTTTTTCACAATTGTGCCTTACCGGCCGAAACAGGCTCGAGCAACTATTGATCGTATCATCGCCTTTTTCAGGCGTTCATCAGTTGGTGCTGCGGCCTACACGCGTAGTCAGTACAAATCGTGGCGTGAGAGTCTCAGCGCGGTCTTCGGCAAGCACGACATTGATGTGGAAGGCGGCGAATCTGCTGACAATGAATTGACAAAGCTGACAGCAACCGAGCCAGAACAGATAAAGAAGATCGAACAGATTCCACTCGATCTGGACGAGACAATTGAGGGGCCACGTAAACTTGAGTTGAAGAGTGCCAAACCCGTTCGTCGTTCCAGAGAACCATTTGGGCAGCCGCCTCTATCGTTGTTGCATGAACCCATGCACGAGGAGACGGGCGCCAGCGACTCCGAACTGGACGAGATTGCCAAGGCACTTCGCGACACGCTCAATACATTCGGCATCGAAATCATCGCCAATAGCATTGAAAAATACCCCGGCCCGATCATTACTCGTTTTGAGTTCAAACCGGCTCCTGGAGTAAAGATTAATCAGATTGTCAATCTCGCCGACGACCTCGCGCTGGCGTTAAAAGCGTCACGTATCAGAATCATTGCACCCGTACCCGGCAAGTCGGCGGTAGGCGTGGAGATACCGAATCGCAAACCGCAGAAAGTCTTCATCAAGGAAATCCTCACTTCCGAAGCCTACCAACGCAGTCGTTACAAACTGCCACTGGCTCTGGGCAAGAATACCGCAGGCAAACCATTTGTTGTGGATTTGGCGCGCATGCCGCACTTGTTGATCGCTGGCTCAACCGGCTCAGGCAAATCGGTCTGTCTGAATGTCTTGATAACGAGTCTGATCTTCCGTCACTCCCCGAAAGATTTGCGCTTCATCTTTATTGATCCTAAGATACTGGAATTGTCGGTGTACAGTGATATTCCGTATCTGGCGCGGCCGGTTGTAACCAAAGCTAAGATGGCCGAGTCGGTCCTGGCAGGCGCTGTCAACGAAATGGAAGAGCGTTACCGCCGACTCGCTATGCAGTCGGTGCGATCGTTAGACGACTACAACGCCAAGGTGCCTCCCGAGGATAAGCTGCCATACCTGTTGATTGTCGTTGATGAACTGGCCGATATGATGATGTCCACCTCGTCTGCGAAAATAGAACTCCTAATCACGCGGCTGGCGCAAATGGCGCGCGCAGTTGGAATTCATTTAATTCTCGCGACTCAGCGCCCGTCGGTGGACGTAATCACGGGTTTGATCAAAGCAAACTTCTCATCTCGCATAGCATTTCAGGTCGCATCCAAAGTCGACAGCCGCACGATTCTCGACGGCAACGGTGCGGAAAAGCTCTTGGGCATGGGGGATATGTTGCTGCTCATGGCCGGCGAACCGGAACCAATCCGCATCCATGGCGCGTGGATATCCTCGGAAGAGACCGAACGTGTAGTGGCATATCTCAAAGACAACGCGGTTGCTGCTGTCCCGATCCAGAACCTTTCCGAGGAGAACGAGCGACTGATTGTCGAGCGCAACGCTCATGACGTCCTGCTTCCCGAAGCAACGGAACTTGTGATTAGGCACAAGCAGGGCTCCGTATCTCTCCTGCAGCGACGACTCGGCATCGGCTATCAGCGGGCGGCGCGGTTGATGGATCAGCTTGAGGCGACCGGTGTCGTTGGACCTTACGATGGCAGCAAAGCCCGCGAAGTCCTCGTCGACAAATCGTATCTGGAAAAACTACAAAAAAACAAACCTTCACTCTGAGGGTCTGGTAGAACTCGCTATGAATTATCGTGTTGTGATATTGATTCTTGCCCTGTGCTCGGCAGCATTTGCCGGAAACGCCACGGATATTGTTGACAAATCGGAAGCGCTTTATTCTAAGAGCGGGCCGTTTTCCGCGAAGTTCACGCAGACAGTTTCGACGGGGGACTTCTTCGATGACGAAAAGGTCGAAGGGACGCTTATTATGGGCTATCCTCGGCACTTTCGCATCGACACTCGTGAGCAAGTTATCGTATCTGATGGCGACACGCTCTGGTCGTACTCCGCTGAGAATCGGCAGGTTACTGTGGAGGCGATATCTAAATCCAAAGAGGTGATCACGCCCGCCGATTACCTGTTCAATTTCAAACAAAATTACAACCTGGATTATGACTCCACTGACATGATCGACAAGGTCAAAGTTCGCCGGCTGTCTTTACGATCCAAGTCACAGGATCAGTATGTGCGCTCGATGAAAGTCTACATCAACGGCAGTACCTTTCACATTCGCCGGGTAGTCTATCGTGATCTCAACGATAACAAGATCACACTCGATTTCTCCGACTGGAAAATGGGAATCAAAACCACGCCGGATCAGTTTCGTTTCAAGACCCCTCGGGGCGTTGAAGAGGTAAGGCTACCCTGAGCGCGAAGAAGACAGTTTACTTCAAGGGACTTGGTTGTCCCAAGAACGAAGTTGACGGGGATATCATCCTCGGCTACTTGCTACGTCGTGGTTTGAAGATCGTCGACGACCCCAAGCAGGCGGACTACTTGGTTGTCAATACCTGCGGGTTTATCCAGTCGGCGAAAGAGGAATCGATCGAGGAAATCCTGAAACTTGCCAATCTCAAGAACAGCAATGGCCGCAAACACCGGTTGTTGGTCACCGGTTGTCTGGCTCAGCGATACTCTGGCGAATTGCTTCGGCAGATTCCCGAGATTGACGGTATGCTTGGTATCGACCAGTACGACAAGATTGACTCGTTGCTGGATGCTGATTCCGCTTATATCACGCGTCCGCCAAGCAGTTACAAGGAATCTCATTCTCTACAGGTGTTGCGGGATCGACCCTATGCTTACCTAAAAATCGCCGATGGCTGTGACAACCGCTGCAGCTATTGCGCGATTCCGATGATTCGCGGCAAATACCGCTCTCGCTCCTTGGCCGCAATTTCCGCCGACGTTGACCGCTTGCTCGAGCACGGGGTGCTCGAGCTGAATCTGATCGCTCAGGATGTTGCGCGTTACGGATTTGACATCGGCAAACACCCGTTAGCTCTTCTTGAAATGCTCGAACAGAAGCGAGGCGAATTTTGGGTCAGGCCGTTCTATCTGCACCCGGCGCATCTAACCGACGAAATTCTGGATTTCTTCGCTGCCTCAAAGAAATTTTGTCGGTATCTCGAAATTCCTTTTCAGCACGTTAACTCACGACTGCTCAAGGAGATGAATCGGCACTACAATCGCGGCCGAATCGAGAAGCTGATAAATAGTATCAGGGTGAAACTTCCCGCCACGGTACTGCGTACCACTTTCATCGTCGGATTCCCCGGCGAAACCCGTAAAGAGTTCGACGAGCTCTGCTCTTTTGTAGAGGAGGAAAGAATTTGTCGCGGTGGTGTATTTGGCTACAGCCGAGAAGAAGGAACCGCCGCTTACCAGTTTAACGGTCGTCTCGCGCAGCGAACGATTGCCGCGCGCCAGGAAGAACTGACCCGCCTGATCAACGAGAACGCAGAGGAATTCAATGCGTCACTGATCGGCAGGGAACTGAAGATGATCGTCGAACGTTTCAATGCTCCGAGCAAGCAGGCCATCGGCAGATTGTTCTGTGACGCCCCGGAGATTGATTTCACCATTCACGTCCCCGCTCGCGCCGTTGTTGGCAAGGGTTTCCGCACAGTCTATGTTACCGGGACTTCGGAAGAAGGGTTTGTGGGCGAATTTGTTGGTGCGGGCGTAGAAGGGAGAAAACATGGCAAATAAGAACTATTTGCAATTACGGTTACAGCGTCTGGCGGTGCGTTTCTTCATGATCTGTTTGATTCAATCAGTCGTGGTAACGTATTTGGTACTGGATCTTATCGACAATCGGAAATCGGCGTCGTCTTTGTCGGCAACGGCCGCACTTTCAGCAGAGCAGGCATCTGTTGACGAGGCGCTCGCCAGCCTCTGGACAGGTCAAACGGATCGGCAGGAGGTCCAACTCGCGAGTCTGGCATGCTACCATCGTCCGCGTGACACGATGCAAGAGGAACGATGGACTCAATCAAAACGGCAGATGCTGGTCGAGAGAATCATCGGCGATTTTCAAGTGGGCTTTGACGAGAGCGAAGTCGGCCAATTGGCGCAAGTAATTGACAGCGAAAGCCGGCGCTACAGCTACGATCCTCGATTGCTGCTAGCCGTGATTCTTACGGAGAGTTCGTTACGCAAGGGCAATATTTCCTATCAGGGAGCACATGGCCTGATGCAAATCAAACCGGTAGTAGCTGTGGAATTGGCGAATCGCCCGGGCCACGATTTTGAAGGCAAGACATCGTTGTTTGATCCGGCATACAACATCAAGCTCGGTAGTCTCTACCTGTTCGAGTTGATCATGAAATACGGCGATATTCGCAAGGGACTGATAGCCTACAATCTCGGCGAAACCGCCATGCGCGACCGCTTAGCGACGAATCGCAAGTTGCCGTCGCAGTATGTCCACAAAGTCATGTCGACATACGAGGAGCTATTGGAGAAATATCCCGATGCCTAGAGCGCTGGCATCGGTCGTGTTGCTGTTGCTTTTCTATCTGTCCGCGGCTGCCGCAGTACTTTCCAATGAGCAGCTTTGCGAAAAAGGGGTTGAAACACTGGCTGACAGCCTGGCAAGGCAATTGACGGCGCCTGCCGATTCGGGCGTAATGCTCCTCCCCGTGGATGGTCGTTTTGGGCAGCAACTGCTGAACAATCTGGCGGTCAAACTGGAACGTTCGGGAATTCCGGTATATCTTGTATCAGGAGGCGTCGATTCCAAGAGACCGTTTGTAAAAACAACAGTGAATGATTATCATCTTTCCTATGAAGGTGTACATAGAGGGTTCTTTTCTCAGAGTCGAATTGCGCGGATGTTCGAAATCAGCGGCGCCAGTCAGTTACTAGGGAGCGATGGTCGATTGCTGCACTCTGCGGTGGTCGGCCCGTTGAGTTTATGCGATACCCTGAGCTATGATGAAGCGCGCGCCGCACGGGGAAAAGATAGCTTCATGTCACCGACATTGCCACCGACTATCTATCAGCGGCTGGTCGAACCCGGCTTGATTCTCGGCATTACCGGCGCGCTGGTCTATTTGTTTTTTGCATCGCGGTAAGACGAATCGAAAGGCCTCCATGACACTTCACCGAATCAGAATACTAACTTTGGGACTGACACTCATGCTTGCTGGATGCGCAGCCAGACAGGCGACGGTAAGCACCGGCGCGCGCGGACAGTATGATCTTGCCACAAAAACTTATGAACGGCACCACTATGCCGAAGCCATTATCGAATTTCAGAAGGTCTTGTACAACTACCCCGGCCTTAGCTATGTCGATAGCGTCCAGTTCTGGTTTGCCATGTCGTATCATGATGGCGAAGACTTCCATCTCGCGATTCCGGAATTCCGGCGGTTGATCACCAACTTCCCCAACAGCGAACTGATCGATGACGCCGCCTTTATGATCGGCAAGTCGTATTTCGACGCTGCGCCCAAGGATGTGGGACTCGACCAGACCGACACCGAGAACGCAATCAAGGAACTGACCGCGTATCTCGAGGATTATCCCAACTCGGATCGTCGCCATGAGGGAGAATTCCTGCTGTCGCAAGCTATCGAGAAGATGGTGGAGAAAGAGTTCCGAGCCGGCCGACAGTATTATCGTATGGGCAATCTGGTTTCCTCGCGCATCTACCTTGAAGATGTGATCAAAGAACACCCGGATGCCAAATGTATTCCGGAAGCGCTCTATCTTCTGGCAAACATTGACGAAAAGCAAAAGCACTACAGCGATGCTCGCGACAAGCTCAATAATCTAATCAACACTTTCCCTCGGTCGGAGTTTTTCGCCAAGGCGGGCAAGATGAAGGCAAAGATGGAAGAAAAGATTGCCGCCGGACCCGCAAGTGGCGTTGGTCAAGACTCCGTCAAAGTGACCCAGCAGAAAAGTGAGTGAACGTCTCGGAGTGCTTGGCGGGGCGTTCGACCCCATTCATCTCGGGCATCTGATTCTTGCCTCGGAAGCAAAGCGACAACTAAACCTGCATCGCGTGCTGATCGTGCCAACATTCGATTCGGCCCATCAGGAGAAATCCATACAAACGTCTTTTGAGCACCGCTGTGCGATGATCAAATTGGCGGTCGCGGACCAACCCGACCTGGTGCTTTCCGACGTTGAGAGCCGGCTCACTGGAAAATCATACACCGTCAACACAATCGAACTGCTGAAGACTATCTATTGCGAGAGTGAAATCGACTTCATCATGGGCGCCGATAGCCTCGATCAGTTTGACACCTGGCACGATCCGGACAGGATTCTTTCCATAGCAACTGTAGTGGTAGCGCATCGTCCGGGACGTCAACCGTTATTGAAAGGACGAGCCGCCGTCATGAAGTTGATCGAGATGCCGTTGATTGATATCTCCGCGTCCGATATACGCCGACGCGTACACGAAAATCTGCCGATTCGATTCATGGTGCCAAAAACCGTGGAAGAATACATCTCGCGCTCGGCATTGTACCGGAACTGATAATGTCTGATAAACGTTTGTTTCTGATCGATGGTAGTGCGCTTGCGTATCGGTCATATTACGCTTTCGCACAAAATCCCCTTAAGACTAAGCGGGGCGAAAATACGTCCGTTGTTTATGGTTTTGCCACCACGATCCTGCGTATCCTCTCGAAAGAACAGCCAACACATTTGGCAGTAGTTCTCGACAGCAAGGAACCGACTTTCCGTCACAAGATGTACGCGGATTACAAGGCCAACCGTCCGTCAATGCCGGAGGAAATGGTGGAGCAGTTACCAAGGCTGAATGAACTGCTCCGCGTGATGGATGTCGCAACCTTGCGCAAACCCGGTTATGAAGCCGACGATCTTATTGCCACGGCAGCCGTCAAAGCTGAGCAAATGGGTTGGGAAGTCGTCATCGTCACCGGCGACAAGGATCTGTTTCAACTGGTGGATGAGAAGACTCGTGTACTGAATCTCAAGAAAGTTTCGGAAGCGGGGGAGTGGATTGACCGAGAGGCTGTCAAGGGTAAGATGGGGGTCTACCCAGAGCAAATCGTCGACCTTATGGCCCTGACCGGCGATAGCACCGACAACGTTCCCGGCGTCACGGGTGTTGGTCCCAAGACGGCGCTGCAGTTGCTCGAGCAGTTCGGATCGTTTGATGGCGTGTATGCCAATGTCGACAAGGTCCCCCGCGAGAAGCTGCGGCAGATGCTGATTACGCACAAAGATCAGGCTTATTTGTCGCGTCAGTTGGTAACGCTGGAGACCCAAGCCAACTATGAAATGAGCCTTGACATGATGCTGGCTCCAACGCTGAACACTTCTGCGCTTCGTCAGCTATTCATGGAGTTGGAATTTGTCTCGCTTGCCAAATCGCTGGGACAAGCTACGGATACGCACTTTGACACAAAGCAGAACTACCGCACCATCGACACAGCCGCTGAACTGGGGAAGCTCGTCGAGAAGATCAGGGCAGCTGAACAATTCGCCTTCGATACCGAGACTACGAGCTTGGATTCTCTGAGTTGTGGACTGGTCGGCATTTCGATTGCCATCGGAGATGGCGAAGCCTATTACATTCCCCTGGGTCACGTTGATCTTGGGGCAATCAACCTTGACGCCGACACGTGCAGAAATCTACTGAACCCGGTACTCGCCGATTCTGCGATTAAGAAGATCGCACAGAACTTCAAGTTTGATTATCAGGTCATGACCCGCCACGGGTACACGATTTCGTCCTTCGATTATGACACAATGTTGGCATCATACGTAATAGACCCGGCTGGGCAGCACGGGCTGGATGCTCTGGCGTTGAAACACTTCAACTACTCGATGCAGCCAATCACCGCTTTGATCGGCTCCGGCAAAAAGCAGAAGTCGTTCGCCGAAGTGCCCGTTGAAAAAGCCACGTACTATTCCGCTGAAGACGCTGATTTCACTTACCGCCTCTACCACAAGCTCGAACCGATGGTTAAGGAAACCGGCGCAGAGAAACTGCTACATGAAATCGAACTGCCGTTGGCGCGTGTACTGGCCAATATGGAAGCAACTGGTGTAAAGATCGACGTTCCATTTCTGGAGAAAATGTCCAAAGAGATCGCAACCGAACTCGACAAGATCGTGTTTGACATCTATACACTTGCCGGCCAGGAGTTCAATATCAACTCTACCGCGCAACTCTCTGACGTGCTCTTCAATAGACTTGGGCTGAAGCCGATGCACAAGACAACGAAGAAGACCGGTTACTCAACCGACGTGAATGTGCTGATCGAGCTTGCCAAACAACATGATCTGCCGAAAAGAATGCTCGACTACCGTAAACTGCAGAAACTGAAGTCGACATACGTGGATGCACTTCCAAGGTTGGTTAAACCCCGCACCGGACGCGTGCACACATCGTATAATCAGGCGGTGGCTACCACGGGCAGATTGTCCTCGACAGATCCCAATTTGCAGAATATCCCGATCCGCACCGAAGAGGGGAGCCAGATTCGCAAGGCGTTTATCCCAACAGACGAACACTACAAATTGTTGACCGCCGATTACTCGCAGATTGAGCTACGCATTCTGGCACACTTTGCAGAGGAACGACCGCTGATCGAATCCTTCTGCAATGGAGAGGACATTCATAAGCGCACCGCGTCAGAAGTCTTCGGTGTCGACTTGACTGCCGTCACATCCGATATGCGCCGCGTCGCTAAAACCGCTAATTTTGCAGTGATTTACGGTGTGACTGCCTTTGGTTTGTCACAGCAGTCGGAAATGACCGTGACTGAGGCCAGAGAGTTCATTGACATCTATTTCAAACGCTACCCCATGATTCGCGCCTTTATCGGCGATACCATTGCGAAGGCTCGTCAACAGGGTTATGTTACAACTCTGTTTGGTCGCCGTCGCTATTTACCGGAGATTGACTCGAAGAACGCGGCGCTACGCCAATTTGCCGAACGAACTGCCGTCAATACCGTCATTCAGGGAACAGCTGCTGAGATGATCAAAATTGCGATGATCGAGATCGACCGTCTCATGCGAGGAAAAAAGTCAAAGATGATCCTGCAAGTGCATGACGAACTCGTATTTGATACACATCTGTCAGAGATGGAAGACATGAAGCAGCTAGTGCGCGACACGATGGAAGGGTGTGTCACACTCACCGTACCGATTACAGTTGACATGGGCATGGGCGACAACTGGTTGGAGAGTAAGTAGTCGACAATGTCGCGAAAAGGCAAACTCAGACAGCAGGCAAAGGCCAAGCGTCCGACTCGGCCGAAACCGACTTTCGGGCGTTACTATCGTTACAACGTTGAGATCTTTCACAAAATCTTCCGTTGGGTCGGAGTCTCCGCGGGCGCCATCGCCCTTGTTATCATTGCGGTCGTGGTCGTCAAAAAGTTTAGTGTCTCACTCACCAAGGCTGACTACCTACGTGAGGCCAGGAAGAATTTCGTGCTCGGCTATCCCGACCGAGCCGTGCTAAGCTACCATCTGGCGGAGAATGCTGATCAGGCCGACACGAAAATCAAGGTTGAGACCGCAATGGCTAGAGCCTGGGCTGACATAATGCAAGGCGGACAGATTGACCGTGCACTGAACGCCACTTCGCAAGTGCTCGTGACCGACTCGACATTAGCGGTGGCGCATGTCGGACTAGCTCAGTTCTATAGTCGCTTTGGTAATATTAAGCAGACAATGCCACAGGCCTATTCAGCTCTGAAACTCGCTGCCGCAGCAAAGGATACTCCTTCCGCACTGGCAGCGTCGCTGGTGTTGGAATCCTGCTACCGACAGACCGACCTGATCGATTCGGCGGCAATATACGCCGAACAAGCCATTGATTTCGCCAATGCCGTTGGTGATCCGCCTAGTTTTCTGTTCGCCGAATCCGGCGCCGGCTTCAGTACTCTGCGGCAGGGCAAACTCGAGAAGGGGAAGCTCTTTTTCGAGGACATCTTAGCCAAAGCGGCGACAGGGGGCAGCCTATACGAGAGCATGGGCAAAGTGGGCTTGGCGGACTATTTCCATCGTTCCGGCAACTACGACTCCGCGAGTTTTTACGCCGTCGCTGTGGTCAATGCACTTGCCAATTCTGGAGTCAGTGATGTCTCCGCTCTTGCATCCCAGATACTCGGACGCGCCCTGCGCGAAAAAGCTGATTTACCAAGTGCGATCTCCCGACTCAGTAGTTCGCTGGCCAGTTGGCAGTCATTGCGGCGTCAGGCCGATCTCATTGACAACCTAAACGATCTGGCAAAGGCATACTTGCTTCAAAAGGATTACTTTAAGGCCCGCAAGTATTACATTGGTGCAGCGACGCTTGCAGTGAAGTACGGTCTCACGACTAAAGACGACTACGACGCCGACATGGACGCACGTTACCTGAAATCCCTGCCACAGGACAAGTATCTACTGGCGGGAACTGAAGGCACTGAGCTAGCCAAACAATACTCCTTCTGGTCGAAATAAGCTCCTGAGATGATCACAATTGGTGTCACCGGGCAGATTGGTTGCGGCAAGAGTGCTGTCGCTGACCAATTTGCGCGTTTCGGCGCCATTGTGGTGTCGGGGGACAAACTTGGGCATGAAGTCGTCGACAAGCATCCGCAACTCCTCAAAGCGCTCGTTACGAAATTCGGGTCGCAGATTCTCACAAAAACTGGACATCTTGACCGTTCCAGACTCGGAATGATTGCTTTCGGTGATGATTCGATGACGAAGTCCCTAAATGAGATCGTGCACCCGTGGTTGCTGAAGCAATTGCGAGCGGAAATCGCGCAGGCACGCAAATCTAAGAAGTCGAAAATCCTTGTTGTTGATGCCGCGCTGATTTATAATTGGCGACTGGAGCAGGAATTGGATTACATCGTTGTTGTGGAGAGCACCCATAAGAATCAGAGCGCACGCTTGAAGACCAGGGGACTGACGGATGGGGAAATTCGCAATCGTATCCGCAGGCAGATTCCCAAATACATCCAGCGTCGTAGCGCCGATTTCGTGCTCACTAACAACGGCGCCAAGAAGGAATTGATTGCTCGTGCAGCGCGACTGTACGGGCGCATCTTGAAACTGGCTGAATCGGTTTGACAACCCACGTATTCTTCTCTGTGACTTTGTCCGTTTACCTATCAGAGGGGAACAGGAGGAACTCTTGAATCCCTTTAACTACTCGGCTGAACAACTTCAGGCTGCGGCTCTGGATGTTCGCCGCGATATCATTACCATGCTGGTGGAAGCCAAATCCGGCCACACCGGCGGACCGCTGTCTTGCACTGATTTCGCGACGGCGCTCTCCTTTCGCTATCTCAACCACAAGCCAAGCGAGCCCCAATGGACTGACCGCGATTTCCTTTTCTATTCCATCGGCCATGTGACGCCGGTCAACTACTCCTTGCTGGCCGAATGCGGCTATTTCCCGCTGAAAGTTCTGATGACTTTCCGCAAGTTGAACAGTCGCCTGCAAGGGCATCCGCACCGTCTCGACACACCCGGTATCGAGATATCATCGGGTTCACTGGGACAGGGCTTGTCAATCGCTTGCGGTGTGGCCAAAGGTTCCAAGATCGACAAGCATCCCCGGCGCGTTTTCTGCGTCATGGGAGATGGCGAGTTGCAGGAGGGTTCCTGCTGGGAAGCGGTCATGTTTGCCGGCCACTATCATCTTGACAATCTGGGCGTCATCGTCGACTACAACAAGCGCCAGATTGACGGCGAAGTGCCTAAGATAATGGATGTCGCACCGCTCGCGGACAAGTGGCGTGCGTTTAACTGGCATGTGCTTGAAATCGACGGGCATGACATACAGCAGATACTGGCTGCCTATGACGAAATGCTACACCACCGGGGGAGTCCGACGGTCATCATCGCCCACACCACGATGGGCAAAGGCGTGTCGTTTATGGAAGGCAAAGCGGAGTGGCACGGCAAGCCCCCAACAATGGAACAAGGCGAGCAAGCGCTGCAGGACCTCGGTACGACGTACGCCGAATGGTCATCAAGATTGATGGCAGGGTAGGACACGATGTTAAAAGAACTTACGAAACTTGAAATGAGGAAGACCCGTGAAGGGTTTGGTCACGCGCTGGTTGATCTCGGCGAAAAGGACGAACGGATTGTCGTGCTGGCTGCCGATGTCACCGACTCGGTCAATGCCGGTTTTTTTGCGCGTCGTTTTCCCGAGCGATTTGTGCAAATGGGAATCGCCGAACAGAACATGGCCACGGTTGCCACCGGCCTGTCGCTGGTCGGCAAGATTCCATTTTATTCGACCTACGGCGCCTTTGCAACTTGTCGCTGTATGGATCAGATTCGCATCTCGATTTGCTACTCCAACGCCAATGTCAAGATCTGCGGCGCGCACGGGGGAATTTCCGTCGGGCAAGATGGCGCCACTCATCAGGCGCTGGAAGAAATCGCCATGATGCGCTCACTGCCGAATATGAAAGTGATAGTCCCTTGTGATTACTGGCAAAGCAAACGCGCCACTATGGTGGCGGCATATATCGACGGCCCCGTCTTCTTGCGTTTTGGTCGCGAAGCCGTACCGACACTGACCGACGAATCCACGCCGTTTGAATTCGCCAAGGGAGTGGTCCTTCGCGATGGCGGCGATGTTGCAATTATCGCTTGCGGTGTGATGGTCTATGAAGCGCTGGTAGCTTCCGAAGTTTTGGGAAAGCAAGGCATCGACTGCCGCGTGATCAACTTGCATACGATCAAACCGATTGACCGCGATCTCATTATCCGCGCTGCCCGTGAGTGCGGCGCCATCGTCACTGCGGAAGAACATCAAGTCTATGGCGGTATGGGGAGCGCCGTTGCCGAAGTGTTGGTCAGCCACGCGCCCGTCCCGCAGGAATTTGTCGCGGTCATGGACCGCTTTGGTCAATCCGGCCAGCCAGACGAATTGCTGCGCGCTTTCGGATTGAAGTCGGAAGATATTGTTGCAGCAGTGAAGCGGGTGCTGAAGCGGAAGTAGGCAGTTAGCTGGCTTCTCAACTGTACAAACATTGGCGACCGTCGAGATATCGCATATCGGACTGAGTCGGCGCGTGTTGCCGATTAGCGACGAGAAATCCGACAATATCCTGAATTGGCGCAAGCCCTGTAAGCCGTCTGACTTCAGGGCTTTACGTACTTGGCGTCGCCGAATCCCAAGATCGGATAAAAGATAAAAGACAGAAGTACTAATCCCACTCCAAATCCAGTACCTTTGCCAAAGGCCTTCGCCAGGCTGATAGTAACCATAAAGCCTATGACTATGTTGACAAGCGGGATCAGCAGCAGAAGCAGCCACCAGCCGGGCTTGCCAGCGATCTTCAGCAGGACGTAAGCACTCCAGATCGGAATGAGACATTCCCAGCCGCCGCGTCCGGCCTTGGCAAACACCTTCCAAACGGCGATTATTTCAAAGAGAAAAATCGCAGCAAATATTAGGACTATGACGGGGATTATCAAAGCGCTCATTCTAAACCTCCTGGCAACTCATTTTGGTTGGATATGCTTTTTCAACACGAAGGGTGCTATTCCTCAATACTAACGGCAAGCCCAATATTCCATGACTGCTGTACGAATTAAGGCGCACTGCACATGTCCAATTTACCCACCGTCACGTTGCCCTGTAACGACTTACCTTCACCTCCTCTGCCGTCACGCCTCATCTAACGAAAAACTAACATTCATCACATTCACTGCTAACGCTGTGCTCGTTCCATCTGTCGAGGACAAGAAACGATGAATGCTTCTCGTTGTGGAGGAATTAAATGAGAGCAAGAGTACTGTTAGCGCTGTTTGCAATGACTCTAATGATCGGTCAGGTAGCACGCGCACAAAGTGAAACCGACAGTCTAAAAGAGGTCGTGCAAACGTTGCGTGAGAAATTGGATGGTGTTGGCGAGAACCTGAATACCTTAAACTCGGACGTTGGTATCCTGAAATACCTCAAAGTGTCGGGCTACCTTCAGGCGCGATATGAATATATCGACACGGTTCTGGGCGGAACGGCCCCGAATTCCAACAGCAACTTCTACATTCGCCGTGGCCGAATCAAGTTCAGCTTCCAGCCCGGCACTTCCAGCAAGTACGTGATCTACTTTGACGCGTCAAAGAACACAGTGTCGCTGAAAGAAGCATACGTCGAGCTGTACAAGAGAATTCAGAAGAACAACTTCACGCTGACCGCCGGTCAACAGAACTGGCCGTTTGGTTACGAAATCGAGTATTCGTCATCCAAACGGGATTTTCCGGAAAGAAGTGCGGCAGAGAACGTTCTGTTCAATGGCGAACGTGACCGAGGCATGAATCTGACCTGGGCGCTTCCCAAATATCTGCAATTCAACGTGGGCGCATTTCAAGGATACGGTATCAACGACGGCACCTTCACCTGGTTTGATCCCACCAAGCAGAAAGACATCATCCTGCGCGCCAAAGCCAAATTGGGGATCGTGGATATTGGCGTTTCAAGCTACTTCGGCAAGAAGACAATCGCCGGCTCGGCTGCCGTAGCAGCAACTACCACTTGGATTGACGCGAACGGCGATTCGATCATGCAGAAAAGCGAAATCAAGACGACACCGGCAAAGGCGGCGGTCGCTGCATCAGAGTACAATAAGAAACGTTTCGGGCTCGACGCGCAGGCCTATTTCGACATATTACCGGTAGGTGGTAGCGCTGTACGTACCGAGTTCTACTACGCCGAAGATTACAACAGCGCCGCAAATGACAAAATGGGTGTCGGCAAGGGGTTCTATATCTGGTTGTCGCAGACACTCGGCAAGAAGTTCGCCGCAGCCGCGCGCTACGATTTCTGGGATCCGAACGTCCATGGCGATTACACGGACAAGAGTCTGAAGAAGAAAGACGATGCCACCGGCACCATGTCTCTGGCGGTACACTACTTCTGGGATTCATGGGTGAGGGTCACGGCTGCGTACGACATTCCGCATTTGCTGAAGGACGGGTCACTGGTCTCCAAATCACCGTACGATCCCAAAGACAATCGTTTCACCTTGCAGTTCCAGTTCACGATATAAATTGCTGTAACATACACAAAGGAAAGAATGATGAAATCAACAACACTTGCGAGACTGATGGCGATCCTGCTCGCTGTCGTTGCTGTGACACTTCTCAGCACGGTAGGTCTTCAGGCTGCAGGCAAGACGACCATCACTTTGAAGGGTTCCGATACCATGCTCCCGTTGGGACAGCGTTGGGCCGAAGCATTTATGGCTCAGAATCCCAATGTTGTGATTCAGGTCACAGGGGGTGGTTCTGGTGTCGGACTCGCAGCTTTAATTAACGGATCGACCGACATCTGCGAGGCCTCGCGATCGATCAAGCCTGCGGAAATCGACAAACTGAAGGAACGGTTCAATAGCCCGGGCGTCGAGATTGCGGTTGCTCGCGATGGTCTGTCGGTCTACATGAATGAGCAGAATCCGGTGACAGAACTGAACATGGCGCAACTCAAAGCCATCTACACCGGCGAAGCTACCAACTGGAAAGATGTTGGCGGCCCGGATGCCAAGATCATCCTTTACGGACGTGAAAACAGTTCGGGAACTTACTCCTTCTTCAAAGACAATGTTCTGATGGGCGAGGACTTCGCCGCTCAAACGCAGACACTTCCGGGCACGGCGGCGATTGTTAATGCAGTCGCCAAGGACAAGAACGGAATCGGTTATGGCGGCGCCGCCTATGCTAAGGGAGTAAGAGACTGCAAGATCAAGAAGGACGACAAATCTACGGGGTACTTGCCGACTGAAGAAAACATCAAAGCCGGAACCTATCCGCTGTCACGGTATCTCTTCTGGTATCTGACCACGAAGCCTACCGGCGATATCAAGAGACTGGTGGACTACGCTCTCTCGGAGACCGGCCAGAAGATCGTTAGGGAAGTTGGCTATTTTCCGGTGAAGTAAAGCATCCTTTCTTAGATTCTCTCCACTCACAGGCGGGTGGTCGCATGGCCGTCCGCTTGTTTGTTGACCGTAGTCATCTGCGCTAAGGGGTAGGTCAGGAGCCCTGCGCTCCTGACATTGTTTAGGCTTGATCCTCCAAGTGCTGCAGTCCAATAGGTCACGCCGACTCACGGCGTGACGTCAAGCTAGAACTTCAATCACAAAGTGTCAAGGCCGAAGCGGTATTGACCGGCTTTCACTTGGTGTTCGCCTTCTTCAGAGAATCCGCCATCTTCTCTCCCACATCCGCTTGTTCATTCCATCCTAATACCCGGAACATCCGGATCCGAAAACGCACGTACTCAGCGAACTCCGGCGTGTCTCTTCCGAAAATCTCCCGTGCACTGGAATCAGATGTCTTGAGCATCGCTGCGCACTCGTCTCTCTTGTCTTCAGAAGCCAAGAACCCCATAAGACCAATCTGAAGGTAAGGCAGCGGACGACGATCGTGAGCCATACCGGAATCCACAGCAGCAATGGCGCGCCGGAAGAATCGATCACCTCGTTCGACGACTTGCGGAACGTTGAAATACAACTTCCCTAGATAGATGATGATATCGGCCAACACGACTGGGCGGAAATTCGGGTTCATGAGATTTACGCTCAGTCGCCGCTCCAAAATAGGCAGCACCTGGATGAAATCTCGCTGATTTGTGTAGCACACATCGAGCGCCTCCAGGAACTTGTCGGCGTGCGGGTCGGTCGGACCCCAGAGCTTCTCGCTGATCTGGAGCCCCTCCGTGAATAGTTGAACGGCCTCCGAGTCCTTGTCCTGACCAAGCTTATTAGATGCATGTCCGAATAGACTTGCCGCGCGAACACTGTCCATCTCCGGATAGCGTTTGAATATGGCCTCTGCCGTTTTGTACGCCGAATCAGCGCCCCCGTACCGCCCCATCGAAGACCAGCAGAGCGCAAGCA
>Ga0209777_10002745_pt1 | contig 22726 bp, 13 predicted proteins | sample FrelakmetHBP12HB_FD_187147 | JGI IMG/M metagenome (GOLD analysis project Ga0209777, IMG submission 187147) | Freshwater lake sediment microbial communities from the University of Notre Dame, USA, for methane emissions studies -HBP12 HB (SPAdes)... | ecosystem: Environmental > Aquatic >...
TGCCCCAGGACAGCAACACCCCCTCACCCCCGCCACCTCTCCCTCGGTGGGGAGAGGGGAGAACGGCAACCCGCTAAACAAGTACATGCACCCACGCGGTTGGCATAACGCCCTGCCCCGCCTCGGCCTGTTGATTCTCGCCCTGCTGACGGCCCCGCCCCTGTACGCTCAAGTGGATGTCACGGCCGCGCTCGCGGTCACCGACGGCTACGCCCGCGCCGGCGCGTATGTGCCCGTCACACTCAAGGCGACCAACCGCAGCGGCGAGACGGTCACCGAACTGCGCTTCAGTTCCGGCGGCCCGGTCGACTTGGCAGCACCGTGGAAACTCGCGCCCGGCGAGAGCGGCGAGAAGACCGTGCCGGCGTTCTACGTGAGTGGCGAACTTCTTCTGACGCTGGAGTTCAGGAATGCCGCGTCGCTGGTGATCGCGCAGGACACTCTTGCCGCGCTCTCACCGCGGATTCTACCGCAAGGCGGCGAGCCGGCCTTGAAGCCGTTTCCGGCGGGGGCCGACGAGATGGTCCAGCCGGACGCGTACCGGCTTCTCTCGATGCGACCGTGGTCCGCGGAAGATCGGCTGCACCTCTGGCTCTGGCTGGCGCTGTTCACGCTGGCCGCGTTTGTCGTGGGCGTGGTCCTGCCACGGCGTCGCGTGATCGTGCCGGCGGTAGCCCTGGTTGTGCTGGCGGCAGCCGCCACGGCCCTCATTTCGTTCTTCGGAGAACTTCGCGAGGCAAGCTTGCAGGAGGCCCGCGTCTTCTACGTCGGCGGCGGGCGACCTCAAGCGGCACTGGAGCATTTCGCCGTCCTCTCGCGGCGCGGCGGCGCGACGGCGAAGTTTGCGCTCGGCAAAGGCGGGCAACCGCCGCTGCCCCTTCCTATCCTGGCCTCGTCGGAGGAACTCTTCCAACCGATGGCCACGCTGCACCTCGGCGACGAAGCGTGGGTCGAGTCGCGCGGCCGGCAGGCGATCTTCCACATCCTCGACCGCGCCCAGCCGCCGGTCGCCCTCGGCGACATCGAGAAAGGGCTGCAGCCCAACCTTGCGGCTATCGCGAAACACGCCGACGTCGTGGCAACTCTCTATGTTGACGGCGGCCGCGCGACCGACGCCGCCGGCAAGTCGCAGGCTCTCGACGCATGGGCCGTCGAGTGGCGGGCGAGCGCCGACCCGGACCTCGCCTACGCCGGCCGCAGCCTCGCGTGGTGGGACCGCGCGCGGCGGGAGGGCGACGGGCCGGCCCTGCTCGTCTGGTGGCGCGATCCCCTGCCGCCCGGCGAGGCGCCTTCCGAAAACAGGACCCGCCTGCCGGCGCTGGCGATTTGTACGCCGGAGTAGAACAACTACGTGCCACGGGTTGCCCGCCCAGGCGGATCTTCGACTTGCCAACCCGTGGTCAAATGATGCTGTTCGTCCTTATTGGAGGCCAGACCATGATGCGCCAAATTGCCTTGCTACTGTCGCTGGTGGTGTGTCTTGCCGGGTGCGGCCAACAAGCGGCCCGGGAAGAAGAGGCCGTCAACACGATCCTCAAGTTGGGCGGCCATGTGCGCAGGGGATTTTGCCAGCAGGTCGTCGAAGTTATTCTCATGGAAACCCAGATCACGGACTCCGATCTGAAAGACCTGAAGGAACTCAAGGCCCTGCAGGAACTCTGGCTCGATGACACCCGCATCACGGACGCCGGCCTCAAGGAACTGAAGGAACTCAAGGGCCTGAAGACGCTCGGGCTCCGCGGCACCCAGATCACGGACGCCGGCCTCAAGGAACTGAAGGAACTTAAGGGTCTGCAGACGCTCGACCTCAACGGCACCAAGATCACGGACGCCGGCCTGAAGGACCTGAAGGAACTCAAGGGCCTGACGTGGCTCTTGTCGCTCCGCGGCACCCAAATCACGGACGCCGGCCTGAAGGACTTGAAGGAACTGAAGGGCCTGCGAACTCTCTGGCTCGGTTACACCCGCATCACGGACGCCGGCCTGAAGGACTTGAAGGAACTGAAGGGCCTGCGGGGGCTCGCGCTCGACGGCACCCAGATCACGGACGCCGGCCTGAAGGACTTGAAGGAACTGAAGGGCCTGAAGAGCCTCCACCTCGGCGACACCCAGATCACGGACGCCGGCCTTGAGGACCTGAAAGAACTGAAGGAGCTGAAGGCATTGCATGATCTCTGGCTCAACGGCACCAAGATCACGAACGCAGGCCTGAAGGACCTGAAGCAGGCGTTGCCCAAGACATACATCGGTCATTGAAGGTCTTTCACCGTGCGCACAGGTCGGAAAATAGCCGCACCGGGGGGCGCCCTCACGCCGCATCCGCGCTGCGGCCAATGGCGCACGCATGCCGCATACAACCGCATACAATCGCTTGCCGCCCTTGGCCCCGCGTGCTAGCATACGCGGCATGGCACCTCTGAAGGTCATCTACTGGGCGGCCGCCCTCGTGCTGGCGGCGATGGCGGCCCAGGCCGCAGCAGAGGAGTCGCCGGCCATCCCGGTGGCGCCCGAGCAGGCGGAAGGGCCGTCCGCGTGGGGTCCGCCCGGCGGCGGGCTGGTCGCAAAACTCTCGGTCGAGAGCAACGTTGTCGCCGGCGGGGCGATCCGCGTGACGGTCTTCCTCCGCAGCGCGGCGGGAGGCGTGGTCCCCCTCCCGCCCGCCAAAACGATCGTCGGATGGCTCGCGGTGGCCCAGACCACGCCCGGATCCAAGAAGGCTTTTTACACCGAGCGGATCTTCCTGGCCAAGGGCATCGCCGACTGGCCGGCGGAACTGAGCGGCGATCGGGTCCTCGCCGCCAAGCCCGTGGACGTCTCGGGCCTGGCGGCCTACTCCAACGAGGACGCCCGCAAGCTGCTCATGGCTTACGTGGCCGAGGCGGCCGGCAAGCCCGCCGAGGCCCTCCCTGCGGCCGCGGGAAAACTCGGCAAGCTCCTTGCCACCGGCAAGGCCACCGCGAAGTTCACCGTCTGCCTGCCGGTGGCCGGGGCCGCTCCCGTGACGGTCACGAGCAACAGAGTCGACTTTCTGGTCGGCACGCCGGACTACAAGACCCTCTCGCCCGAGGCCCGCAAGGCCTTCGAGGCGGAGCTCCTGAAAGAGTTCGACCGCGACGCCTGGTCGGGCTCGCAGGCCCACGATGCGGCGGTCACCGTGGGCAAAGAGGCGCTGCCCGTCCTGATTGCGGCGGCGGGGGAGACAAATCGGCCGCCGCACGCGCGGCTGTGGCTGGTGACGGCCCTGTGCGACATCCAGGACGACCGGGCCGTCGACGCCCTCATCAAGCTCCTCGACGACCCGCTGCCGGGCGTCCGCAGCGTCGTGGCCTATCACGGACCCAAGCAGAAGAGCGCGCGGCTGGACAAGGCGATCATAGAAAAGGCCCAGGCGGGAAAGGACTCGGGCGTGGCCATCTGGGCGCTGATGGGATTCATGGTCAACCGCGGCACGGCGCCCGACGAGGTCCTCAAGGCAAGCCTCGACAGCAGCGACCCGCAGGCCCGGGCGCGGGCGGTGGAGCAACTGGCACAGAGCGCAAACGAGACGAACCTCGCGCGGCTCGCGGGGCTGGCGACCGACAAGGATGAACGCGTGCGGGGGACGGCCGTCTCCATGCTCTCAAAGATGAACAACCGCTCGCCGATTGTCATGGGGGCGCTCATCAAGGCGCTCGGCATGCCCGGCGAAACGGTCCGCCAGCGCGCCTGCGCGACACTTTCGGAATGGACCGGCCAGAAGCGGCCATACGACCCTGCGGCCGACCAGGCCACGCGCGAGCGCACGATTGCGGCGTGGAAGGACTGGTGGCAGAAACAGAGTTCAAAGTAAAGGAAGTTCAAAGTTCAGGTTCTCTGAAAGGAACAACGATGAAGCGAACCGCAGTGGTGATGGCGATGACCCTCGCTCTGGCCGTGGTCGGATGCGCCAGCGGGGGCCTGACGGGCGTGCCGCGCGCCGACAAGACCGGCAAGTACGACGCCGTGGTCGTCCCCAGCGGGACGTTCAACGACGACCTGGCGCTGCTTGAGAAACACGGCGGCGTGATCGTCCTGTCGGACGTGGCCGGCCTGGCGCAGGTGGCGGTCGTGCCGGCCTTCCAGGGCCGCGTCATGACCAGCACGGCCGAAGGGGGAGGCGGCATGAGCTTCGGCTGGATCAACCGGGAACTGCTTCTGTCGGCCAAGACGCTCCAGCACATGAACCCCTACGGCGGCGAGGACCGCTTCTGGATGGGCCCCGAAGGCGGCCAGTTCTCCATCTTCTTCGCCAAGGACGCGCCGTTCGACCTGGAGCACTGGTTCACGCCCGCGCCGATCGACACGAGGCCCTTTGACGTCGTCAGCAAGACCCTCACGTCGGCCGTCTTCCACCAGCGGTTCCAACTGACCAACTACTCCGGCACGAAGTTCGATGTGGACGTCCGTCGCGAAATCCGGCTGCTCGGGGCCGACGAGGTGTGGAAAAGCCTTGGCCTGGCGCCGATGGCTGGCCTGAAGCTCGTGGCCTTCGAGTCGGACAACACCGTCACCAACGCCGGCAAGGAACCGTGGGCGAAGGACACGGGATTGCTCTCCATCTGGATTCTTGGCATGTTCAACCCGTCGCCGGCAACGACTATCGTGATCCCGATCAGGCCGGAGAAGGAGTTCGACCTCAGCCCGGTCGTGGCGCCCGTCAAGGACGATTATTTCGGCAAGGTGCCGCCCGAGCGGCTGGTCATCAAGGAGGGCACGGTGTACTTCAGCGCGGACGGCACGTACCGCTCGAAGATCGGCATCGGCCCGAAGTTCGTCAAGCCCATCCTGGGCAGCTACGATGCGGACAACCGGGTGCTGACGATTGTTCAGTTCACGTTGCCGCCGGACCCCAAGGACTACGTCAACTCGATGTGGAAGATCCAGGACGACCCGTATGCCGGCGACGTGGCCAACAGCTACAACGACGGCCCGCCGGCGCCGGGCGCGAAACCCCTTGGGCCGTTCTACGAGTTGGAATCGTCGTCGCCCGCGGCGGCGCTGGCGCCGGGCGAGTCGCTCGAGCACGTCCACCGGACGATCCACCTGAAGGGCGCCGAAAAAGACCTCGACGCCGTCGCCAGGAAGGTGCTGGGCGTGGGCCTGAAGGACATCACGACCGCCCTGCCGAAAGAATCGGCGAAGTAGAACGTTCGGACTCGAACTCTGCCGCGTGGCATGCCCTTCCCGTCCGACACGTTCAAACGCGTGGCGGTGAAGGTGACCGAGCCGCGGGAGAATGAGGTGATGAGGGTTCATAGGTTGGGGCGGTAGGGCCGGCGGTGGCAGCAACTTGATGTCACAGATTGTGATTTCAAGTGGAAAAGGCGATGAAGGTGCATAGGCCGGAGGAGCGATGAGTCGAGTCCTTCACGAGGCGGAAATCGCGGCGCTCCTGACCGAGCGCAAGCCGCTGCCGGCCAACTGGCGGGCCAGGCTGAGCGTCAAGGCCAAGGCTAACCAGGCGTTCCGCCTGCTGGACTTCTCTCTGGTGCTGACACTCGTGGATGCCGACAGAGCGGACTACATCCTTGTCCGTTTCAACGGGCGGCATCCCTCCCAGCACACTAACAAGTGGGAGAAACTGAAAAAACTTCCGAACGCGGCCTTTCGCAACCGATTCCATATACATCGGGCGACAGAGCGCTACCAGGTGGACGGGTTCGAGATTGACGGGTATGCTGAACCGACCGACAATTACGATTCGTTTGAGTCGGCGTTGGAGGAGTTCGTTGCGTATGTGGCGTTGGTCTTGCCCGCGGGGGGTGATTCGGCAGGACCGACGTTCTGGGAAAGTCAGGAGGAGGGCAAGCCATGACCACGGCTGACATCGTGCGGTCATTCCGTGAGAAGGTGTGCCGCGAGATAGACCTTGAAGCGGAAGGGGTTGATCGGTACATCGTCTACACCCCGTTCATGTTCGACGATGGCGACCATTTCGTGGTGGTGCTCCGGAGAGAGAACGGACAGTGGGTCCTTTCGGATGAGGCCCATACGTTCATGCACCTGAGTTACTCCGAAGTGGACCTGTCGCAGGGCACGCGGGCGAAGATCATTGACCAGGCGCTATCCGGGAATCGCGTCGAGAGTCGCACCGGCGAGTTGAAACTGGCGGTTGCCGATGACGCTTTCGGCGATGCCTTGTTCTCGCTGGTGCAGGCGATCAGCCGGATCACCAGCACGGCGCTCTGGACCCGCGAGCGGGTGAAGTCCACGTTTGAGGAGGACTTTCGAGCGCTCATGCAGTCTGTGGTTCCCGCCGAACGGTTGACGTTTGACTACACGGACCCGCAGATTGACCCGGGCGGCATCTACCCCGTGGACTGCCGCATCAACGGTATGCCGCGCCCATGCATGGTCTTTGCGGTGGCGAATGACGCCAAGTGCCGGGAGGCCACCATCACCTGCTACCACTATGAACGGCACGAGCGCAAGTTCGCCAGTGTTGCCGTGTTTGAGGACCAGACGGAGGTCAACCGACGGGCCGTGGCCCAGTTGTCAGACGTTGCCGGCAAACTGTTTGCGTCGCTCGGCGTCCGGGACCGGATTGAAGCCTACCTGCGCGAGGAAATCCTGGGGGCAGGAAGGCAGTGAGCGACTCTAGTGCCGCAAGGGCCGACGTGCCTATTCAGCCGGTCGAGAAGCCCATGTCACCCACGCGAAACGCGCTGCAACCAATCACTAAGGCCTCCGCCGCGCGAGGCACGAATTCCAAGGAGGGTGCGCCATGACGGACGATACGAACGAAGGCTGCTGCTGCAAGGACTCGGGGGGCTGCTGCGAAGGAACGAGCCGGCGGGACTTCCTCAAACTGGTCGGCCTCAGCGCGGCGGCCGTCGCCATGGCGGACGGGGCGCTGGCCGAGTCGGCCCCGCCGCCGGACCTGGCGACGCTCGTCCCGGCCGACAAGAAGTTCAAGGCGGAGTGGCTTGCGTCGCTCACGGCGCGCGGCGAGCCGGCGGTCTACCGCGGCGATGACCTGAAGTTCATCGGCATGCCGGTGGGCGGCATCTGCGCGGGGCAGGTCTACCTGGGCGGCGACGGAAAGCTCTGGCACTGGGACATCTTCAACAAGCACGTCGGCACCGGCGCCGGCCGCTACGCCAAGCCGATGGAGCCCGCCGCGCCGCTGGAGCAGGGTTTTGCGATCCGCATTACGGCCGGCGGCAAGAAGCAGGTCCGGGCGCTCGACCGCACGGGCTTCGCCGACATTTCGTTCCGCGGCGAGTACCCGATCGGCTACGTGGAGTACAGCGACCCGGCGGCGCCGGTCACGGTAGCGCTGGAGGCGTTCTCGCCGCTGGTGCCGCTACACGCCGAGGACTCCGCCCTGCCCGCGACCGTCATGAGCTTCACCGTCAAGAACACCAGCGCGGCCCGCGTCGAGGCGGAGGTGGCTGGCTGGCTGGAGAACGCGGTGGGCCTGTACTCAGGGCGGCCGGGCCTGGGCGTTCGGCGCAACCGCCTCGTGCCGCACCAGGAGGGGTGGCACTTCCTGGAGTGCCTCGCCGTGGCGGCCCCGCCCGGGGAAAAGCCCGCCGCCAAGCGGCCGGACATCCTCTTCGAGGACTTCGAGAAGGCAACCTACGAGGGCTGGACGGTCACCGGCACGGCCTTCGGCAGCGGCCCCATAGAGATAAGCAAGATCCCGGAATACCAGGGCGACGTGGGCGGCAAGGGCAAACGCGTCGTCAACTCGCACGCCTCGTCGCCGGGCAAGAACTCCGGCGAGCGGGACACCGCCACCGGCACGCTCACGAGTAAGCCGTTCACCATCGAGCGCAACTACATCACCTTCCTCATCGGCGGCGGGGCGCACAAAGACAAGACCTGCATGAACCTCCTCGTGGACGAGCGGGTCGTCCTCTCGGCCACAGGCAAGAACAACAACAAGATGGAGCCGGCCAGTTTCGACGTGCAGAAGTGGGCCGGCAAGACCGCCAGGCTCCAGATCGTGGATAACGAGAAAGGCCCGTGGGGCAACATCGGCATCGACGAGATCGTCTTTTCGGACGAATCGGGCGGCCCCGCCGTGCCGCTGGCCGAGCAGCACGACTTCGGCACAATGGGCCTGGCGATCCTCGGGCCATCCGATGGCAACCAGGGGACGGCCTCGGCGCCCGACGGCGAGCGCCCCGGCAGCCTGTTCACCGACGCCGGCCTCGCCTCCGACCCGGCCGCCGAGAAACCGTTCGGGCAGAAGCTCATCGGGGCACTCGCGCGGAAGCTCTCGCTGGAGCCGGGGAAGGAGGCCACGGTCACGTTCGTCCTCGTGTGGCACTTCCCGAACCAAACTCTGGGCACCGTAAAGGGCTCGCGCGGCCAACGGTATGCCGCGCGGTTCGCCTCGGCGGCCGCCGTGGCCGAGCACGTGGCGAAGAACTTCGACACGCTGGCCCGCCAAACGCGCCTCTGGCACGACACGTGGTACGACTCGACCTTGCCGCGATGGTTCCTCGACCGCATGTTCCTCAACACCTCCATCCTGGCCACCAGTACGTGCCACTGGTTTGCCGACGGGCGGTTCTACGCGTGGGAAGGCGTCGGCTGCTGCTCCGGCACGTGTACGCACGTATGGCACTACGCGCACGCCGCGGCCCGGCTCTTCCCGGAGTTGGAGCGCGACCTGAGGGAGCGCACCGATTTCGGCATCGCATTCGACGAAAAGACCGGCGTGGTCCGCTTCCGGGCCGAGGGCGCCGGCCTGGCGATCGACGGCCAGTCGGGCATCATCCTCCGCTCGTACCGCGAGCACCAGATGTCGGCCGACGACGCGTTCCTCAAGCGCAACTGGCCCAGGATCAAGCGGGCATTGGAGTGCCTCATCGAGCACGACGAGAACGGCGACGGCATCATCGAGGGCGCCCAGCACAACACGCTGGACGCCGACTGGTTCGGCCCCATCGCCTGGCTGAGCGGGCTGTACGTGGCGGCCCTGGCGGCCGGCGAAGAGATGGCCCGCGAGATTGGCGACGAAGACTTCGCCCGCAAGGCCCGCGAGATCTTCGACAAAGGCCGCAAGAACATCCTCGACCGCCTCTGGGGCGGCGAGTACTTCATCAACATACCCGACCCGAAGCACCCCGAGGCCATCAACTCCGGCACGGGCTGCCACATCGACCAGGTCATGGGCCAATCGTGGGCCTTTCAGGTGGCCCTGGGCCGGGTCTTCGACGAGGAGCACAGCCGCAAGGCCCTCCAGGCGCTCTGGAAGTACAACTTCGCCCCCGACGTCGGCCCCTACCGCGCCGCCTACAAGCCCGGCCGATGGTACGCCATGCCCGGCGAGGCGGGCCTGCTCATGTGCACCTTCCCGCGGAAGGACTGGGACTTCGAGAAGGCATGCGGCAAACGCGACAAAATGGGTTTCGCGGGATATTTTAACGAGTGCATGAACGGCTTCGAGTACCAGGTGGCCGGCCACATGATCTGGGAAGGCATGGTCCAGGAGGGCCTGGCGATCGCGCGGGCCGTCCACGACCGCTATCACCCCTCCCGCCGCAACCCGTGGAACGAGGTCGAGTGCGGCGACCACTACGCCCGCTCGATGGCCTCGTACGGCGTGTTCCTGGCGGCGTGCGGCTACGAGTATCACGGACCGCGGGGGCATCTGGGGTTTGAGCCGCGCCTTTCCGCCGAAGACTTCAGGGCCGCCTTCACGGCCGCCGAGGGCTGGGGCACGTTTGCGCAGAAGCGAGAGGGCCGCACCCAGCGGGCCACCGTCGACGTCAAGCACGGCCGCCTGCACCTCAGGACGCTGGAGATCTCGCTGCCCGAGAGCGGCCAACCGAAGAGCGTGGCCGTGCGCCTGGGCGGCCACCCCGCCGCCGCCGGCCACTCCCTCGACGGCCATCACCTGACCATCACCCTCGGCGCCGAGACGGTCCTCGAACCCGGCAAGGCGCTGGAGGTGGCAGTGGAGTGGTAATCACGGTTCGGGGGAATGAAGTCGGGCGCCTGGAGGGCATTGCCTCACAGGCCGGCGGCGGGTAATGTGGGGGCTGGGGGCTGACCATGAAACGCCATGAGGTCCTGAAAATCCTGGCCGAGAACCGCGAGCCGTGCGGGGCCGCGTGGTCCAGAAGAGTTCACCCCTTGCCCGGTTCAGGTTCGTGACAAATGAGTGCCGCAGGGAGTGGAGGTTCTCAAAGCGGCTGGAGGTGTGGAGCGGATACGACGGAACACGGCCCCGCGGCCTCCCAGGCCCACACCGAGTTCTTTCCGGAATGTTTGGCTGCGTAAAGCGCCTTGTCGGCACTCTGGAGGAGGTCGTCCGGGCCTGCCATGTCCGGCTCCTTGTGGGCGACCCCGACGCTGATGGTGATCGGCGATCGGAGGTCCTTCAGGCCGGCGGCCTGCTCCTGGACCAGCCGGCGGCAACGCTCGGCGCCAAGCTCTGCCCCATGGACGTCCTGGTTGCGGAAAATGACGAGGAACTCATCGCCGCCGAAGCGGCAGGTGACGTCTCCGCCGCGTACGCCGGTCCGCAGGACGGCGCCGATCTGCCGGAGCATGGCATCGCCGAACTGGTGGCCGTGTGTGTCGTTGGCGTCCTTGAAGGCATCCACGTCAACCAGCGCGCAGGCAAAGGGCTGACCCGACCGTTCGGCCAGGGCCCATTCCTCCTGAAGTCTCAGCATGGCGTAGCGGCGGTTCGGCAGGCCGGTCAGGTCGTCGGTGGCGCTCAGTCGCTGAAGCCGTTTGTTGGCGGCGGCGAGTTTCTTGTTGAGGCGGGCCACCGCGCGGGCATCCTGTTTCAACCTCTCCTGAATCCGGGTCATCCGCATCCCGGCCTGCAACCGGGCCACCAGTTCGTCGGGATGGACGGGCTTGCAGATGAAATCATCCACTCCCGCCTCAAAGGCCTCGATCAGCCGGCGCCGGCCCTGGATTATGGTAAGCATGATGAAGTAGACATAGTCGAGCGTCTTGATGGAGCGGATGGCCTTGCAGAGTTCCAGGCCGTCCATCTCCGGCATCAGCCAGTCCGCGATGACCGTTCGCGACTTGCGGGCCCGGACCAGGTCCAGCGCCTCATGGCCGTCTTTGGCCACCAGGGCCTCGAACCCGGCCGAGGCCAGGTGAAAGACCAGGAATTTCAGCGATACAGGGTCGTCGTCCACGACCACGACTTTTGCCGCCGTCTTGCCTGCGTTCATTGAGCGCTCCTGCACTCCTCGAGGCACGTGTTGGCGCGGCCCGCGCCACTCGGGGCCGCGCTGGTGTCCGCCAATTTTTCCTGAACGGCCACGAACTGTTCCTCCATGTCGATCAGAGCCTGGACCAGCCGGGGGTCGAAGTGCTTCTCGGACGCCTCGAGGATCATCGACCTGGCGATGTCGTGGCTGAAGGCCGGCTTGTAGACGCGCTTTGATGTCAGCGCATCGTAGACATCCGCCATCGCCACGATCTGCCCGCAAAGCGGTATCTGATCGCCGGCCAGGTGATGGGGGTAGCCGGTGCCGTCGTACCGTTCATGGTGAGAGATGGCGATGTCGCGGGCCATCACCAGGTACTTGACGCCGGGATACTTCCTCAAGGCGGCGCCCAGGGTTTCGGCGCCCAGGAGGGTGTGCGTCTTCATGATCTCGAATTCGCGGTCGTTCAGGCGGCCGGGCTTCAGCAGCACGGCGTCGGGGATGCCGACCTTGCCGATGTCGTGGAGGGGGCTGGTCAGGTAGATCAACCGGACGAATTCCGCGCTGAGGACGCCGGGGGCCTGACCCGTATCCAGAAGGTGCTGGGCCAGGAGGCGCGAGTAGTCCCTTATGCGTTCCAGATGGGCGCCGGTTTCCGGGTCGCGGGACTCGGCCAGTCTGGCCATGGCGAAGATGGCCATGTCGCGCGTCTCCAGGGAAAGGATGCGTTCCGCCGTGCGGACCCGGACGGCCAACTCCGCCGCTTCGAAAGGCTTGGTGAGGAACTCATCCGCCCCTGCCGAAAGGCCGCGGATCAGGTACTCCCTGCCGTCATGGTGGGTCAGCAGGATGATATAGATGTATCCGCCGAAATCTTCCGCACGGACGGCCCGGCACAACTCCTCGCCGTTCATGCCCGGCATCTCCCAGTCGGAGATGACCAGCCGGCACGAGCATTCGCGGAGTTTCTCCAGGGCCTCCTGCCCGTTGCAGGCCTTCTCCACTTCGAACCCCGCCTGGAGCAGGGCATGCTCCAACATCTCCAGGGTCAGCTCGTCGTCGTCAACAATCAGTGTTTGCATGCGTCCCCCCTTTTGCTTTCTTGCGGCTTTTCCTACCGGGCCGCTGGTCCAGCCAGGGTCTCCGGCACATAGTCCTGGCAGCGGCGAACCGCGGCCTGCAGCCGCGCCAAGGCGCTTGAGGCCTCGTCGAGCCGGCCTGCCTGGCAGGCCTGTTCCAGCTGCAGCGCGGCCTGATGCACGCCATGAGCCGAGAGGTTCGCCCCCATCCCTTTCAGCAAGTGAGCACCCCGCGCGGCCTTCTCCAGGTCGCCTTCCGAGAGCGATTGCTCCAATCGTTCCATCGCCGGTCCAACCGACGCTGCGAACTTGTCGAGCATTTTGGCCATGAAGTCCCGGCTGCCCGTGCATCGCTTCAGGAGTTCGTCCAGGTCGAACGGCAGCGTCTCCTCGGCCGGCAGCGTCTCCTCGGCCAGCGGCGAGGCCGGCGAGGCGGGCGAGGCAGGCAAGGCGGGCGCCGCCCCGGCCGACAGGGCGGATTCGATGGTCCGGATCATCTCTTCGGGAATGATCGGCTTGGTCAGGTAGCCGTCCATGCCGGCCTCCAGGCACCGCTCGCGCTCGCCGCTGATGGCATTGGCCGTCAGCGCGATGACCGGCAGTCGCCCCCCGCGCCTGGACAGCACGGCGCCCTGGCTTTCCTTGAGGCGAATCCGGCGGGTCGCTTCCAGGCCGTCCACCTCCGGCATCTGGCAATCCATGAGCACCAGGTCGAACGGTTTCCTGATGAGGGCGGCGACAGCTTCCTGCCCGTTGCCGACGACCTCGCAGAGGTATCCTGCCACCTTCAGGATTTCCGCGGCCAGGATCTGGTTGATCTCGTTGTCCTCGGCCAGCAGGATAAGGGCGCCGCGGGACTTGGCGATTGCGGCCAGGCTCGGCGCCGCCGCGGCGGCGGCCTGGGGCGCCGCGCGCGGCCCGCCGGCATCCAGGGCCACGGCCTCGACGATGGCGTCAAACAACCTTGACTGCCGAACGGGCTTGATCAGGCATGCGGTAATCCCCGCAGCGGCCATCGTTTCCGGATCGAGCGGGTTATCTATCGGCACCGTGACGATCCGAACGTTCTTGCGTATGTGCGGGTCGTCCCGGACCGCCCGCGACAACGCCGGGCCGCTCATGCCCAGGATTTGCGCGTCCAGGATCACGATCCGGAACGGCTTGCCCTCGGCCGTTCGCCGGCGCATCACTTCGAGCGCCTCGCGGCCGTCCGCCGCCATTTCCGAACCGATTCCCCAACTGCTCAGTTGTTCGCATATCACCTCGCGGCTCGCCGCACTGTCATCCACGACCAGGACGCGCATCCCGCGCAAATCCGGAGCGTCCGGGTCGCGTCTGGCCGCCGGCTGGTCGCAGGCATCCAACTCGACCGTGAACCAGAAGGCCGAGCCCTCGCCCTTGCGGCTCTGGACGCCGATCTGCCCGCCCATCATCTCCACGAGCCGCCTGGAAATGGCCAGCCCCAGCCCGGTCCCGCCATACTTGCGCGTGTTGGAGGTATCTACCTGCGAGAACGAGCGGAAGAGGCGGCCCACGTCCTCTTCGGAAATGCCGATCCCCGTGTCGCGGACGGTCACGCGGACCTGCGTCTTGTTGCCCGTCCGGCTGACGCGTTCCGCGCGGATCACCACGGCTCCGTGGTTCGTGAACTTGATGGCGTTGCCCACCAGGTTGACCAGGACCTGCCGGAAGCGGTCGCTGTCGCCCCGCACCATGGGCGGAACGGCGGTCTCGATGACGGCCGCCAGTTCGATGTCCCGCTCCACCGCACGCTGCGCGAACATCTCGACCACCTCTTCGACCAGGGTCGGCAGGCTGAAGTCGGCCGGGTGCAGTTCCAGTTTGCCCGCCTCGATCTTGGAGAAATCCAGGATGTCGTTGATCAGGCTCAAGAGGGCGTCGGCGGAGGTCTTGACGATCTGGGCGTACCCTTTCTGCTGGCGCGTGAGTTCGGTGCCCACCAGCAGATGGGCCATGCCGATGACGCCGTTCAGGGGCGTCCGGATTTCGTGACTCATGCGGGCCAGGAAGTCGCTCTTGGCCGCATTGGCGGCCTCGGCCTGCTGGCGGGCCTTCACCAGTTCCGTCACGTCAATCACGTTCAGGACGACCCCGTCGTACTTCCCGTCGTGGTAGACGGGCTGCATCCGAAAGACCACTTCACGCTGTTTGAGCGGCCGCTGGAGCACGAACGGCTTGGAGTGGACCTTCCGGCGAAACCGGTCGATCGGGGCCAGAACGTGGGCGAGGACGCCGCCCTGGTGAAAGTCCTCCATGCGGCGGCCGAGGATCTCTTCCCGCGACTTGCCCACCAAGCGGCAGAAGCAATCGTTGACCTCGATGATGACGTTGTCGGCGCTGGCGAAAACGACGCCCTCTTCCATGCCGGAGATCATGCTGGAGAGTTTTGCGGTCTCGCGGCGTGCGGCGTCCTCCGCCTTCTTCTGGGCGGTGACGTCGACGAAGCACTCGATTCCGCCGACGACCGCGCCGGCCTCGTCGCGCAAGAGGTCGGCGTTCTTCAGGACCGACAGCGGCCGCCCGTCCTTGGCGCGAATGGCGCACTGGCGCCGGAAGATCGGCCCCTGCGGCGCGGCGTCAAAGAGCCCGCAATGGTCCTGGCACAGATCACCCTCCAGGAGGGTGCAGGGCCGGCCGACCAGTTCGTCGCGGCCGTAGCCGGTGACCCGGCAGAGTTCGTCGTTCACATCGGTGATGATCCGGCGGCTGTCGACGGTGAAAATGGCGGCGGCTGTCGTCGCCAGCAATTGCCTTTGAAGTTCGTTGACCTTGTCGAACTCGTTCGCCAGGAGCCCGATCTCGTCCGTTCGCCGCATCCGCAGGGGCGGACCCAGGTGGCCGTATTGCCTGGACTCGCCCACGTGCGCGGTCAGCCGCGAGAGTGGCATGACGATCATCCTCTGCAACAGGTTCAGGAGCACGAGCAGCAGTGCGCCGCTGCCGACCACGAAGGAGACCAGTACCAGGCCGTTAGCCGATTTTCCCTCGGCGGAAATGTCGCCGCTGGTTTCCGCCTGCAACAGGAGGGTCGGGGCGCCGTCCACCCCCGCCATCGTCACGTAGGCGTCCAGGAAATCTGAATCACGTTCCGCGACGTACGGCACCCCGGAGGATTCGATGTGCCCGAGGATCGCGGCCTGCTCCGGCGGCAGCGGTCCCTCTCCCAGGGGCCAGCACCGGAGCGGAACGCACGTCTGGTTGGCGATGTTCTTCAGCATGTCGTCGTCCAGCAGGCGGCCCATCACGAGCGCGCCGCGCACGGGTCCCTCGCGCGCGCTGGTGATAATGGGCCTTGAACTAATCATCATCTGGCCCAGTCTGGTTTGGACGAGGCCCACGACCTGGCTGGAAGTCTCGGGGAGGTTCACCAGGCGATCCGTGGCCCCCAGCAGCAGGTTCCCCAGGTCGCCCACGGTCTCCAAGGCCCCCGTCTTGGGGTTCAGCGTCTGGCCCCACACCAGCCGGTGCTGGTCGTCAACGAGTATCAGGAGGCCGAGGTTATTGGACTTGAAGATTTCGGCGTTGAGCCTGTTCGCCACGTATCGGGGGTTGCGGTCTTTGACGTACTCGTAGGCGCCGTTGGAGGCGGACCAGCCCGCGCAGAGGCTGTCCAGGTAATGGATCTCTCTGGCGATGGCGCTGGTACATCGCTGGAGGTTCTCGGTAGCCTCCTTCTGCTCCAGCGATGTGAAACTCGGGATGACGATGAGACGCTGCACCCCGTAGTTCAAGGCGACCCCGGCGAGCACCGCCATAATGGCAGTGAGGCTGATCTTGGCCTTGATCGACATTGACGCCCCCCTGCGGACCGAAACAGGCCCCTGACGGGGCTTGGTAGGGGACGTCGCCACCGTGCTCGTGCCCGGCGTATCCGGGATAGGCAGCACCCGGTTTTGACCGAACCCGATTTCTCTATATCGGCACTCTGGCATGCGCCCTTTAGGGATAGCTCGACTGATTCCCGGCGAGGATACGACCGATAACCTGATCATGGCCGGCGCCGAGAGATTTCCGGGCCATCGCGCACCCCACGAATCCGTCGCGGCGCCGCGCGACGTAAACCCTTGCGAATCAACGACAAAGCCCGTAGAATCAGGCCCCGAAACAGCAAGTGCCGGAGTGGCGGAACTGGCAGACGCGCGGGATTCAAAATCCCGTCAGGATAACCCCTGGTGGGGGTTCGACTCCCCCCTTCGGCACCAACCTAAACCTTTACCCGACAAGCCGGCAAGCCCGTGCCGCTCGTGAGAGCTTCCGACTGTTGGTAGACTGTGCCGCCTTCGGACAGAGCGGAAGGCTTGCCGATGATACGGGCCGATGGCTCCATCGGCGCCTTTCCCACTCGCGATTTGTCGTGGAGTTGCTGTCCTACTGGGCCCTCCTGGCCCGCCGCACCAGCCTGATGGTTGCCCTGGCAAGACGCACCTGAGGAGCTCCCATCGCGGCGGCGAATCTGGTTGACAACCCCGGAGTCCTCCATAAGATGCGAGCAGCTTACACCAACGCTGTTCTCGTGGAGGTCCGGCCATGCGGCGACTCGCTAAATCGGCATGTGTTGCGGCGGCGATGGCCCTGGTCGCCGTGGGCGTGTGGGCGGCCGAGTCGCGGCAGGAGATCATCGCCCGCCTCTGGCCGCGCCAGCGAACGGAGGAGGCCCTGGCGGCCGTCGATAAGCAGAGGGCCGACGGGCTGCTGAGCGACTCATCCTACGCCCGCAAGAAGGCGATGCTCGTGGAGCGCCAGGCCGGCAGGTTCGAACCGACGATGCTGGCGACGACCAACCCGCCGCTCAACTTCATCCAGAACGAAGGGTTCGAGGAGATCAACCGCAACTCGGCCCCGAACCGTTCGCGGTGGCTCTGGTGGGGCGGCTGGAGTTGGGGCGGCGACTACGAGAACCTCTGGGAAGACCGGCCCGAGTACGTCCACTCGGGCAAGTACTCCGCACGCATCACGTGCAAGGGCCAGAGCGGCCGCATCGGCATCTCGACGCCGCCCCTGCCCTGCGTCACCGGGGCGACGGAATACGTTTTCACCGTCTGGGCCAAGGGCGAAGGCGACAACATGCTGTTCGTCAACTTCGAGGAGACCGGCAAGGACCCCGGCGTCCATGGCACCCTCAGGACCAAGGTTCCCCCGGAGTGGACCGAGATCACCGTCAAGGGCAAGCCCGAGCCGGGGGCCAAGGAGTACGTGCTCTACATCTACGTCACCGGCAAAGGGACGATCTGGCTGGACGATGCCAAACTCGTGCCGACCGGAGCGAACCTTGAAGACTGAAAGCGGCGGACGAGGCGACGTCGGGGAGTAGTGCGTCAACTTTAATTATGTGGGTGCCACGGCTGCGCCTTGTGCAGCCGTGGTCGGCGGCAGGACCGCACGGCTGCAAACTGCGCAGCCGTGGCACCCGCAGATTGGGTTCTGACAGGCCAAGGAGGCCAGCGTGAAGAACTTGCTCGTTGCGGCCGCGCTGCTGGCGCTTTGCGGCGCGGCGGCGGCCGAGACCGAACTGTACGTGACCGATACCCTCGCCCCGCAGGAACTCTCGATCAAGCCCCTGGGCGGCAGCCCCGCGACGACCGCCCGCGTCTTTGCCGCACCGGGAGAGTACGAGCCCGTCGCGTTTGCCGTGCGGCCGAAGGAGCGGCTGACCGCCGTCACAGTCCGCGCCGGCGACCTGAAGGGCGACGCGGGCGTCATTCCGGCCGCCAACGTTCGCCTGCGGTCGGTCGAAGGCTACCACGGCAAGGACCGCGATATCTTGATGGACCTGGGCCACCCGTGGGACATGCCCGCCTGGAGCAAAGAGCTCTTCTGGGCCACCGTCAGGGTGCCGGAGGACGCCCGGCCGGGCCTTTACCGCGGCGCCGTGACCGTGACGAGCGGCGAGAAGTCCGTCGCGGTCCTGCAACTGGAACTCGAGGTGCTGCCGATCAAACTCGAGGAGCCGCCATTTGCCCTCGGCTACAACTACTCAAGCCCGAAGGACGCGGCGGCCCTTGCGGCGCATCTGGCCGACATGCGCGAGCACGGGATGACCACCGTCGCGCCGCTCTACAACTTCCACCTGCCGATCCTCGACGACGACACGAGCGAACTGGGGGCGTTCATCGAGGCCTACAAGAAGGCCGGGTTCCGCCGGCCCCTCTACTTCGCCACGCCGATGGAACTCAGCCTCAACGGCCTCACCGGCTACGGCTCGCTGGACTCGAAGCGGTTCCAGCAGAAGTACATCGAGGTCGTGCGCAAGATGCACGCCGAGACGCAGAAACACGGCGTACCGGTCCTTTTCTCAATCGGCGACGAGTTGACCAACAAGGGCGTCAAGGGGGTCGAGTTCGCCGGCAAACTGGCACGCTTCGTTTACGAGGAACTCCCCGAGATCGCCACCACGAGCGACATGAACGGCTACAAGGAAGTCCTTGCCATGGCGCCTTACCTGAACGTGGCCACGTTCAACAACGGGTGGGACGGCATCGACCATCACAACGAGGGCCGGCGGCTGATCAACAAGGCTTTCATGGACGAACTTCAGTCCAAGACCGGCGCGATCCCGTGGCTGGTCAACGCCGATTCCGGCCGCCTGCCCTTCGGCTTCTTCTTCTGGAAGATGACCAGGTACGGCGTGCGCGGCAAGGTCGAGTGGTACTACTGCCTCGGCCGCAACGAGAAGGGATCGGTCGTGCAACTGGACGGAGGGGCAATCTACCCGACGATAGATTACGAGCGCAGCCGCGAAGGGATCGACGACCTCCGGTATCTCTGCACGCTCGAGAGTCTGATTGCGCGGGCCAAGGCCGCCGGCAAGGCTGCGGCGGAGACGAAAGCAGCCGAGGCGCTCCTGAAGAAGATAGCGGATTCGATCATCGACGACTGGACGGCCTACACGCAAGGGGGCGAGGTATTCCCGGCCGACGGCTTCGACGTGCTCGACCCCGCCCGCACCGCCGCCATGGGCCGCTTTACCGGCCTCCGCCGGGCGCTGGCGGAGCAGATCATAACGATTCAGAGGGCCTTGTAGGGTTAAGGAGCAAACCGGGCGGGTGAACGACGAGACTAAGAACCATCGAACTGATGGAGCATTGGGAATGGCGAGGCGGTGCGGCATGAGCAACACGGTCTGCCAAGCAATGCCGACATTGCCCTACTAAGGCGTCTTGGGGCTGAAAATCAGGGCATCCGGCAAGGCCCGTTGCAGGTCCTTCACGCCTGCCTTCGTAACCTTCGTTTCCAGAAGATAGAGCGTCTTCAGGCCTTTGAGCCCTTTGAGTTCCACGAGGCCCGCATCCGTGACATTGGTGCGATCAAGGTCGAGCCTTCGCAGGGACGTGAGTTCCTTCACCTCCTTCAGGCCGGTGTCCGTGATCTGGGTGTAACTGAGGCTGAGCCACTGCAGGCCCTTAAGTTCCTTCAGTTCTTTCAGGCCGGCGTCAGTGATCTTGTTGCTGCCGAGGTGGAGCGTCTCCAGGCCCTTGAGTTCCTTCAGTTCACTCAGTCCCGCATCCGTAATCCTGGTGCTGCCGAGATCGAGCCACCGCAGGCCCTTGAGTTCCTTAAGGTCCTTCAGGCCGGCGTCAGTAACATAGGTGTTGCCGACATCGAGCCACTCCAGCCCCTTGAGTTTCCCGACACACCTGAGACCTGCGTCCGTGGTTCCGGTGGCGCCAAGGCTGAGGACCCGGAGGCCTGTGAGTTCCTTCAGATCCTCCAGGCCGGTGCCCGTGATGCCTACGTACCGGAGATCGAGTTCCTCCAAGCTCTTGAGTGTCTTGAGTTCGCTCAGACCGGCGTCCGTGATCCGGGCGCCGCTGAGTCCGAGGTCCTTCAAGCCCGTCAGTTCCTTCAGTTCCATCAGGCCGGCGTCTGTGACATAGATGAGGTCGAGGTCGAGTTTCTGCAGCCCCTTGAGTTCCTTGAGCTCCTTCAGGCCCTTGTCCGTGATCTTTTTGCAGGTGCTGAGGTTGAGTCTCCGCAGGCTCTTGATTTCCTTGAGGTATCCCAGGCCGGCGTCCGTGATATCGGCCCCATTAAGGTCGAGGTCTTGCAGGTCCTTAAACTCCGTAAGTTCCCTCAGGCCAGCATCCGTTATGCGAGGGTGCTTGTCGTGTCCGAAATCGGCCAGAAAGAGCACCTGAAGATTCTTGAGTACCTTGATTTCCTTCAGGTCACCGTCCGTGACATCAGTCCTCACGAGATTCACGACGACAACAGGGCACCCGGGAAGCTCGTAGTCCCTTGTGACATCGCCGCCCCACTGCCGGATTATAGCCTCTGCCTTCTCTTCTTCGGGCGAGGGTCTTTGGCCGCACCCCGACACGCATACGGCTATCAGCAACAGGAGTACAAAGCACCGCACCATGACCCGATCCCCCAAACCAACGCCGTCAAGACAGGTAGCCTCTCGGCACCCTCTGTACGTTTCTGCATGCGGATGCTAACCGCTCAGTTGATATTCCGCAAGGATGAAGGAGGCCAGCAACCTGTCGGTGTCGAGGACAACCTTCACGAGATGGCCTCGAAGATGTCCTCGTCGGCCAGGAAGCCCTGGGCCTCGGCAAACGGCAGCGTCCTGCCGCGGAGCCGCCGAAACTTCTCGGCCGCAATGTACCGCCGCAGCGAATCCCGGACGACTTCACTCGTGGGCCGCTGCTGCCGCGCGCTCAGGGCCTTCAGTTACTCGCGCAGTGCTTTCGGGATGCGAACCGTCAGGTTGCTCATGGTGCACTACATTGTGGCGCATGCGCCGTGGAAGTCAACTTCCAAGCAATCAGCAATACAGCGCCACTTGGACGAGTTTTGCGCGGCGGGTCGGGAGACCCGCCGCGCAAATTTTATGGGCTCCAGGCCGGTGGCGAAGCATGAATATCGTCCGCGTTACTTCTTCAAAACGTTCCTCGCCGGGTCCCATTTGGCCTGCCACGCGGGATAATCCTTCGCCAAGAGGTCCGAGGGCCAGGCGCCGTACCAGGCGTAGCCCGTGCGGCGTTCGTGCTCGATCTCGGCAAGGGCGTACTTGATGATGCCGTCGCGGCCGCAGAAGATGGGCTTGTTGGTGCCGATCTCGTAGAAGCGTGCCCAGAGCGGCGGGGCCGAGGGGTCTTTCTCGACGACCTTGTCCGTGCCGCCGGGCAGCGACGGGTCGGGCTTTGAGACTTGTCGGATGCCGGTGACGCGAGCAGCGTTGAACCAAGCCACGGCCGACTGGATCGCCTCGATCACCTCCGGGGCGGGCTTCTCGATGCCCATCAGGAACCGGACGATGCCGACGCTCTCCGCCCCGCTCAGCGATATCTTCTCGTAGGCGCGGGCGGGAGCGGGCTCGAAGGTCTTCTCATCGTGCTGGGCGCACCAGACCGTGCGCTTGCCGCCCGCGACAACCTGGCACTTCAGGATGCACTCGATGCCCTTGGCGACGGCCTTCTCGGCCCTGGCCCGCCGCGCGGCGTCCACGAAAGCGTACGGGCCGTCCTTCCTGGCAAGGTCGCGGAGGAACTTCATGACTCCGATCATCGCGTCGTCGTTGAAAGTGATGTGCGCATGGTAGCCGCGCGGGTCGGGGTAGAACTGCGGCCATCCGCCGTTTTCGTACTGGGCCTTCAGGAGGTAGTCGAGGCCCCTCAGGCACGCCTCCTTGAACCGCTCCTCTTTGCGGGCGGCGTACACCCTGGCCAGGAAGTCCATCTCGGTGTAGGTGGCGCTGTTGTCGATGGTGGAATCGTTCTGGTTCTTCTCGGCGGCGAGGTCGGCCTTCTCTTTGTCGCTCAAGGGGGCGGCCTCGTCGATGTTCTTCGGCCATCCGCCGCTTGAGCGTTGGTAGAGGAGCAGGTTGTCGGCCACGCGCACGGCCTCGTCGGTGGCGAACCAAGCGGGCTTCTGCCGCACGCACTGCTTCCACGTAAGCTGCCCGCCCTTCTCTTCCTCGGCGGCGGCTGCGCCAAACGCGATACAAAGCATGGCGACAGACAAGACGGCGGCAATCACTCGCATAGCGGAGTCCCTTTACGGTGCGCGGCAGAGCGACAGGCCGCCTGCCGCCCGAGCAACCTGAAGTAGTAATAGTGCCGCAAGCTGGTTTTTTCAACCCCCCGCGCAGGGAGCAATGCCGACGGTTATCGGATGTGATGGACGAGGGGCCGGGCGGAGAAAAGGGGGCCGGGCGCTTTTCGCGCTTGTACGTGCCTGGCGGGGCGAAGAAAAGGGGGCTGCACACGTTTCCGGCCGTATGGAAACGGGGACTGTCCCCTTTTCCGGCAGGGCAAAGGGGACAGTCCCCTTTTCGCAAAGGCGCGAAAAGGGTACAGCCCCCTTTGCCGCCGCCCGGTTGCAACGGGCCCAGGCGGCGCCGCTGCCGGGGTCAGCGGGCGGCGTGCATCTGCCAACCCTGATCTATGCGACCTGTGGAGCGGCCGTCAACTCCGGTGTAAAGCCTCAGTTACGTGCGCCCGCTCCAGATTGCGGGGTGTGGCACGGCTG
>Ga0209777_10002746_pt1 | contig 22718 bp, 26 predicted proteins | sample FrelakmetHBP12HB_FD_187147 | JGI IMG/M metagenome (GOLD analysis project Ga0209777, IMG submission 187147) | Freshwater lake sediment microbial communities from the University of Notre Dame, USA, for methane emissions studies -HBP12 HB (SPAdes)... | ecosystem: Environmental > Aquatic >...
GATCTAATCGACATAGACGGGAGCGAGAAGGGCGGCAAGAAGACCTGCATAATAAGGCTTGCGGACAAGACCTTCACAATAGAGATAGAAAAGAAGGGCGGCGCATTCAGCAGGAAGTACGCCGACATAAGGATACAGGAGAAAGGCGTGTCTACGCCATACACGAAGAACGCCTGGCTCACGGTAGACACGAAAGGCGAAATGGGCGGGGACGGCAGCAGCCTCGTCAATCTTAGCGTAATGGCCATAAGCGTGAAAGGGGCAAAGCAAAGCGCCTCTTTCTGATTTTTTGAACGCCGTTCCAGCGTTAGCCATCCAAAGCGCCGCATTTAAAAATGGTTTTAATGCAAATTAACAACAGTGGTGCAAATGGCCAAAAACGGAAAAGGCGCGGTTGCGGACAACACGAACGTGGACATTCTTTCAACGATTCCGGACGCAGATGACGTCAGGGACAAGCTTGTGCCCAACGCGACGCTGCTTACGGTCGGCGCGAAAAGGCTGTCGGACAGGAAGACCATATTCGCGCTCCTGAGTTCCAGGGAAATTAAAAAAGTAGGCAACACGCAGACGCTGGACAAGGAAATAAGCACCATACCGTCCGCAACGCTGAAGAGGATAAGGGCCGCATACCAGAGGTCGTCCCCTGAGATGAGGAAAGAGATTGAGAGCGGACTTGACGAATATTACAGGGACAATATTGACGAAGCCAAGGGCAGGATATCGATAAGCCCCGAGGCGTTCAGGAACATCGGAACAGACAAGGGCGTGAACAGCAAGATAGTCTATGCAGAAACGGAGATAGCCGGTGCTGCAAATAAAAAAACAGCGGCAGCGGCGCCTGCAAAGGCCAGGTCGGTTCCAACCAAGACCATGACGTTCAAGGAGACCGCGATACGCGCAGGCGGCGAGTCTGCCGGAAGGGCTTACAAGGAGGACGAAAGGACGCTGATGCACCTTGCTGCGGTGCTTGGCGAGCCCATCTCAGTGGGCGGCAAGACATTCTCCCCTGACGTGTACAAGGCATACGTGATGAAGTACTTAGGTTCAAGGAACCTCGAGAAGGTGAGGGACGAATTCACGAAAGAGGCGGACAGGAAGGCGCTTTTCGAGTTTTTGTACATAAACGGCGCATGGGCAGGCGCATACGAAAAACTGAAAGTCATACTGAACGACAAAGAACCGGCCAAGAGCCTTAGGGACACGGTCGCGCTTTATGCCAAGAGGGGGACTACGGCATATAAGATGCTTGCGAACGGATCATACAACGAGGGCCTGGCAAGGTACGGCGTCGAATATTTGGGAGGAAGCGCGGAGCCGGCGCAAAGGGCGGTTCAGGCAGGCAAAATCGTGCCAACGGCGATAACCAAGGGCGCGAGGCTGGAAGGGAACAAGATAATCGTGGACTTCGGCGAGGCGCTTGGCGAAAGGAAATCCGTGCTGCAGATGGTGATGCCGTGGAGCAAGCCGAACACGAGCAAGCTCACGCTTGACATGGACTCAAGGCCGAGCGCCATGAGGCAGAGCGAGCTTCTCAGCTCGGAAACGAGCAAGGTTTACGAGTTCGCGATGGGGAAGAGCACGCTTTACGTGGACGTGGACACAAGGGGCCCGCTGGGCAAGGACGTTAACGTAACAGTTACGCTCAGGCCGAACAGGAAGGAAGCCAATTCCAGCGAAATCAGGAGGGCTTCGTTCACTGTTGACTCGGACGGTCTTACGGACATGGGCAGGGCGAGCCAGCTGGTGCATGCTGGGCTTGGCGTGAGGTTCATAACGATTGAGAACAACGGAAAGAAGACGGTGCAGGCGACCTCCGCAAAGGAGGCGGAGAAAATCCTTGCGGCTGCCCAGAAATCGGCAAGACGGGCCAAGTGGTGAATGCCGGACTGGGCACAAACGGCAGCTTTTTATTAGCTTCCGCTCCGAGTTTTTTGATGCCGGAGCTCAGGAAGATAAAGGCAAAGGACAAGTTCTACTTAAGGATACCTGAAGAGATGGCAGGCGAGATGCCTGACGCCATGGAAATCTTCAAGCTTAAGGACGGGTATTTCATCATAACGCCGGCGCTAGGCGCGCCAAGGGGGGAAAAGGCGGAGCAGGAAAAGCCGGCCGAGAAGAAGGAAGACAAAAACGGGAACGAGGAGTTCGCGCTGCTTCACGGCATATCGCTCATACCGTTCAGCAAAAGGGACCTTGAAAGCGTCTTGATGAGATTGAAGGAAAGCGAAAGGAAGATGCTGCACCAGATGGTGGATTCAAGGATCGTTTCGCTTGTTGAAAAGGACGGAAAAAAGTACATCCAGTTTTCGTCAGAGCTTTACAGCAGGCTGAAAAGCTACAGCTCCGAGGGAAAAATCAATGCCCAGCAGAAGGCGGATGCAAAGATAGGCGACTACGCGGTTTTCTCAAAGGACGATTTCAACGTGTTTTACAGGGCGACCAGCCAAAGCGAGTTAAGGTCGCTTGCCATCGTGCCCTGGTTTGACGGAAAGGTCTACGTGGCTTCGAGGAACTGGATAATGGGCCAGGGGCAGAAGGCCGTTGAGCTTTTCAGGAAGAAGGGCGAGCTTACTGACGAGGAGATGGCTAAGGAGCTCGGGATAGGGATGGACGGGGCCCGCACGGTGGCAATATCGCTGTGCAACGAGGGAATAATGGTCGAATCGAAGAAGGGGCACTACGCACTTGCCGAATGACGCTAGGAATAGACGACCTGCAGCAGCTTTATTATCAGCGCGAATGCCACAATCCCTATCAGGAAATGGACCGGGGATATCTTTACGCCGCCTATGCTCTCGGATGAGGTAAAGGACGGAAGGCCGGCCATTGTGACGGGCATCGCTATGCTTTTTTTGTTCAATGCCATGGGAAAATAAGCTGCGCAACTATATAAAAATGTTTTGATTGATTAAAAACCCATTCAAAGGTGAAATCAGATGGTAAAGCCAATGCTCAGAAACAAGAGACTCAAGAAAAAGTACAGCAGGACGCCGGGCGGAAGGGTGTCCATGACATACTCAAGGAAGGGGAAGGTAGTCCACAGGTGCTCATTGTGCGGAATGCCGATGACGTCCGTCAAGTCCGGCGGCCCGAAAAGCGGCAAGACGCAGTCCCGCATCTACGGCGGGAACCTGTGCCACGCGTGCCTTTCCACGGTGCTGAAGTACACTGCAAGGATAAGGTCCAAGGCGCTGAAGCTGGAGGAAGTCCCCATAAGGTACAGGGAACTGGTCAAGACGGCAGCTGGGAAGGCATGAAAATCGCCATCTCGGGCTTCGTAGGGACGGGCAAGACCGCCACTGCGGCCAAGGTCAAAGAGCTGCTTGCGGAAAAAGGGATTGTGGCTGAAGTCATAATACCGACGTTCAAGGACATAGCGAAGGAAAAGGGGATTGACCTCATGGAGGTCCAGAGGATGGCGGAAAAGGACCCGTCCTTTGACAAGGTCTTTGACAGCCAGACGCTTAAGATGGCGGCAAAAGCCAAGAACGCCATAATCGCCTCGTGGCTCGCGGTGTGGATAATAAAAGACGCGGACCTGAAGGTTTTCCTTTACACGCCGTTTGAAGAGAAGGTCAGGAGGATAGCGGAAAGGGACGGGTTCAACGAGGCGAAGGCGAAAAAGCACATCGTTGAAAGGGAGGAAATGAACCGGAAAAGATATATAAAGGTGTACGGCATAGACATAACGGACTATTCCGCAGCCGACGTATGCATAAACACGTCAAAGTTTAACGTTGAAGGCGTCGCACGGAACATAGTCTCCATATTGGAAGTCAAGGGAAAAATCTAGGTGTTACAATGGCAGCAATTGAGAAGGGAAAGAACGTGCTCATAACAAGAGGGGCGGATTCAGGCAAGAAAGCGGTCATAGAGGACGTCGTCAACGTCTTTACGGTAAAAGTGAAGGTAGAGAACGGCAAGTCCAGGAACATAAACATAAGGCACATTGAGCCCATGAAATGACTGACGTCATGGAAAATCCCGCCGACAACTCCTTTATTTTCGTGGACAAGCCCCCTAACATGCTTTCCCATGAGACTACCAGCTGGGTTGGCAGGATTTTGGGCGCCAAAAAGGCGGGCCACATCGGCACGCTTGACCCCAAGGTTACGGGCGTGTTGATAGTCGCGTTGGGCAGGGCTACAAGGCTGATTCAGTTCTTTTCCGGAATGAAAAAGGAGTATGTCGCGATAATTGACTGGAAAAAGGACGTTTCAGAGCAATTCGTGCTTGGCAAGTTTTCCAAATTCAAGGGAGAGATAACGCAAACGCCGCCTGAGATGAGCGCGGTCGCGAAACGGCCCAGAAAAAGGACTGTCTATGAAATTGAGCTTGTTGAGCACAACGGGCGCTTCTCCGTCTTTCGCTGCCTTGTGGACGCTGGCACCTACATACGGACTTTGTGCAAGGACATGGGCGGTGAGATGAAGGACTTAAGAAGGACTGCGTCAGGCCCTGTTACTGAAAAGGACACGTTCATCATGCAGAAAATCGTTGATGCCGCAAACCTCGCGAAAAAGGGCAAAACGTCGGAACTGGAAAGGATGCTGGTCTCACCTGAGCGGATGATTGGCATTTTTGGGATGGGAAAATTATGGATAAATAGGAAGGCGGCGCTCAGCATTGCAAACGGCGCCCCGTTGGCCATGCCAGGCATAACCAAGGCCGGCGATTTCGCAAAAGGGGACTATGTTGCCCTATTCCTCGGGGATTCGCTTGTTGGCATAGGCGAGGCTCTTGTTGGTTCCGACGAAATCAAAAAAGCGGGCAACGGACTGGCTGTCAAACCTATGAGGGTTGTCATGGGCCAGGCCAAGCTTCTGGAAAAGGATTAAGTTAAAAACGGTTTTGATGCAGATTGCAGTATGATAGACAGCCAGCAATGGAAGAACGTAAGCGAGAGAAAAAAGGCAACGTTCCAAAAGGCGGTCAAAAAAGCAGGCGTAACCCTGGTCAGGGGCAGGAAGCCGCTTGCTGAAGATGCCCTTTCCCTGAAGTACCAAAACGCCATAAAGGGGCACGTGACGTTCATATCCGGAAAGGCGCTCAGGGACGCAGTTTCGCGCATTGCAGGAGACTCCGGCCTTGTCGTGTTTGGCGAGAGGCATATCACGTCGCTGCACAGGGTTTTGCTAAAAAAGTCGCTCAAGGCCATGAAGGAGAATGGAATCAGGTTTTTAGCCGTGGAGTTCCTGCCTTTCGACATGCAGCCGCTGCTGAACGCCTTTGGTAAGGGCGATAGAAGGGCCATAAGGGCGCGGCTTGGCAGCAAGTGGGGCAGATACGGCAAGGATAGCGCAAAGACGATATTTTTGCTCATGAAAGAGGCCAAGAGGCTCGGCATCCACGTTGTCGCGATAGACGAGCCGGACCAAGGTTCAAAGGAGCCAGTAGGCGAGGATAAAAGGAACCTCAGGAGGGAGGCGCACATGCGCGGCATAATCGCGCAATGCCTTGAATACGGCAGCGTAGCAGTGCTGTGCGGCAATAATCACGCAATGCGCATAGCCGGACCGTTCCGCAAGGCGCATGCAACGTCAGTCGTAGAGTTCATGGGAGATGCCCCTCCTGAGCAGAAGTACGACCTTTTTGCCAATATAATAAGCAAATCGCCCGGCCTCAAGGACAGCTGGTTCATCATGCGCGGGCCAAGGGGCATGGCGCGCAACCCGTTCAACAACGAGACGGAGTTCCCTGATTGGGTAATCCACGTGCCTGAGAAAAGGCCGCATTAGGGGGAACTGGCACGAATAAAAATGTTTTGCCTGATTGATAGTGTTTATGCTCCAGTAGTCTAGCGGTTAAGGATACCGGTCTCTCACACCGGCGACCCGGGTTCGAATCCCGGCTGGAGCAATGGAACTTCTTGTCCCAAAATTAGGGCATTTCCGTCTTATTACCTTACGGAGAAAAATGTAAAGTTTTAAATCCTTCATAACTAAAGAATATCTGGGATGGATATGAGGCTGACAATGTGCACCGCCTGCAACGGCAGGGGAAAGATATTGGAGATTGACCCGGAAAGCAAGAAAGAAGTCTGGGTGGACTGCGATGCCTGCGATGGCGAGGGCGAGATAGAAGTCGACGACAAAGAGGATTAAGGAATATCAAGTGAGATGAGCAAGCAATAACCTGTTGATTATTTATCTTAATTGTCATTGTATTGCTGGCCTAAGGTTTTTCGGAAGGCGCCGCGATTGCCAATCTTTCCATGCTTTCCTTAGATTTTTCGGAATGTGCCGTGTTTGCCAGCTGAGCTCTTTGGCAATTTTAACATTGACATTGGCAGGATTGGCTGCTGCAACGATTTTAAGGGCATAGTAAGCGGCGCCGAAGGCGTGCTGGGGAACGTGCGCAGTCGCCACAGCCTGGCCTGCTGCACGCGCTGCAAAACAAGCCGCGTTGTTTTCTTTCGCTTCGCGGGCGGCAGCGTGGGCATCGAGCGAGGCCTTGCGTATGTCGGCCATCCTGAACACGCCTGTGCGGACCCATGCCCGGCACGCCTCTATGGCTTTGCGGGGACGGTTATCCTTCGGGCGTGCCTTCTCAAAAAACGGAAGCACCCGTTCGGCGCAGCCCGCGGCCCATATTGCCAGCAGCCTCTGGTCCTGTTTGCTGAATCTCTTCATTGCTTTCATTGGAATCGTCTAATATTTATAAACATTCTATTCAACAATGGCACCATGAGGATAGGAATAATAGGCTCCATGCAATTCACCGACAAGATGGTTGAGATAAGGGAAAAACTCCGGGAATTGGGCCACGATGCATTCATCACGGACTTGCACAGGACGATGGTCGGCAAAACCGGGGACGAAATAGAGAAAATCAAGATTTACCAGAAACAGAATAAAGACGCCATCCGCGAGTTCTGGAGGATGATGCAGGGGGCCGATGCGGTCCTTGTCCTGAACCTGGACAAGAACGGCGTCAAAAACTATGTCGGAGGAAACACCCTCATGGAAATCGGGTTTGCCCACGTGCTTAACCAGAAAATTTTCATGCTCAACCCAATTCCCGAGATGCCTTACTGCAAAACGGAGATTGAGGCTGTCAGGCCCACCATACTCTACGGGGACCTGACGAAGATAAAATAGAAAAAAGAGGCTAACGCCTCAGGTTCTTCCTCTCCTCAAACGGCTTCTTGCTCTTGGTTGTCTGGCCCGCCCTGTACTCAACGTTCTTGTTGAACGTCTCTTCTGACATGGGCTTGCCTGGCTCGGGCTTCTCTGCGGCCTTCCTTAACGGGCAGTACCCTATTCCGCCTGTTGCGAGCAATATCCCGCCTATGACAACTGCGATGGCCTGGTTTGTGCAGCACAGGTAAAGCGCGGCATAAACCAATATTGCGAAACCCGCAACGAAGCTGACGGCCTGCTCGATGCCGCTCATGTTGGTTTCCATCGGAAAATCACCTTGATGATGCTTGCAAATCCGCGTTTAAATAGCTTGTGGTAGGCACGTCTGCCTTAGTTTATAAACATGGAAAACAGGAAGGGCACGATGGTTGAAGTAAGAGAGATAAAGGCAAAGAATATCATATCCAAGTCTGGGCTCGGTGGCGCGGAATACTCAATAAACCCCTACGTCGGCTGCACGCACTCCTGCATATACTGCTATGCAAGGTACATGAAGAGGTTCACGGGGCACGAAGAGCCCTGGGGCAGTTTCGTGGACGTGAAGTCCAACGCATGCGAGCTGATGCCTCAAGACGGGGACAAATACAGGGGAAAGGACATATTCCTGTCATCTGTTACGGACGCATACCAGCCGCTTGAAAGAAAATATGAATTGACAAGGAAGATACTGGAGAAGCTGGTCCCGCTTGGGCCCAAGATATGCATCCAGACCAAATCGGACCTTGTGCTGCGCGACATGGACGTGCTCAAAAAATTCAGGGAATGCGAAATAGGGATGACAATCACTTCGCTGGACGACAATTTGAGGAAGGAGATTGAGCCTTACGCCTCCTCTGTGCAGGGCAGGCTCAACGCCCTGAAGACGCTAAAGGAAAACGGGTTCAGGACGTACGTTTTCATAGGCCCGATAATGCCGTATCTTACTGACTGGAAAAAGATAATAGGCGCAACAAGGGAATGGGCTGACGGGTTCATGTTTGAGGATTTGACTGTAAGGGGCTCAATCTGGCATCCTGTGAGGAAATGGCTGGTAGAAAGGCATCCGGAGCTTCTTGGCAAATACGAGGATATATACCTGGCAAAAAGCGGCTACTGGGACGGCGTTGAAAATGAGATAAGGGAGTTCTGCGAAAAAGAGAAATTGGAATACAGGATGTGTTTCCACCATTGAAGACGGCAGAACTCACGCCGCTCCTGCGTATCCCTTGAGCTTGCCCCTGATTTTGACGTACATTGAGTAGTCTATGTATTCCTTCTCGTTGACGTAGTCCATCGTCTTGGGCGCCCTGTCCTTCGCTTCCTCTATTTTGTCAGTTACGGTTATGCTGAACGAGTCGCTGCCTGCCCCGCTGCCGAAGCTTGTCGCCAGAATCTTTTCGCCTGGTTTGGCGTTGTCAAGGATGTTTGAAAGGCCGACTGGGACTGCGCCGCTGTACGTGTTTCCGATTTGCGGCGTCAAAAGCCCGAGCTTGAGCTTTTCAATTGGTATGCCGAGCTTCTTTGCAGCAACCATCGGGAACTTTGCATTAGGCTGGTGGAAAACCACGTGGTCAAAGTCAGTGAGCTTCATGCCTGTCTTCTTCAAAAGGCCGTTTGTCGCGCTCAGCACGTGCTTGAAGTACGCCGGCTCGCCCGTAAACCTTCCGCCGTGGCTCGGGAACTCCTGCCCTTCGCGCCTCCAGAAATCCGGCGTGTCCGTTGAATATGAATAGAAGTCGTCTATTATGGCAAGGCTTTCCTTGTTCTTGCCAATGATATAAGCAGCGCCTCCGCATCCTGCTGAATACTCCAATGCGTCGCCTGGCTTTCCCTGCGCCGTGTCTGCGCCTATGGCCATGCCGTATTTCACGTAATTGGCGTCAACAAGTCCCATGCACATTATGATTCCGGAGGTTCCTGCCCTGCATGCGAACTCAAGGTCTGCGGCCGAAAGCTCGGGCGTGATGTTGAGCGATTCCGCTATGATGGATGACGAGCTTTTGACGACGTACGGGTGGCTTTCGCTGCCCACGTAGACTGCGCCTATCTCCTTTGGGTCTATATTGGCCCTTGCGACGGCATTCCTGCCTGCGGCAACGCCCATCGTTGCCGTGTCCTCGTCAACGTTGGCGACCGCCTTTTCAAGTATGCCGAGGCCTTCCTCTATCCTGTGCGGGTCCTCTCCCCAGACCCTTGCAATCTCCCTGCTCTTTATCCTGTACCTCGGAACATAGGCTCCATAGCCGACAATGCCTGCCATATCCCCATTTGTCGCATTATATGTTTAAAAACGCTGGCGCTCCTGAGTTCGTCCATTGACGTTGAGCCCTGCCCAGGGTAGTTCCAAACATATTTAAACATTTTCCTCCATTATTTGCAGCATGCACAGAACAGTAGTCGTTGGCCTGGACAAATCGTACCTAAGGAAATTAAGGATAGTGATGGATCCCAACATCAGGAAAAACAAGAAGAGGATAGAGGCGAACATAAGGAAGGACATCACTGCAGAGCTCGAGATTCATAAACTCGAGACTGAGCTTTGCTCAAGAACCGCAAGGATAAGCCCCATGGACGCGTTCATCATGAGAAAGAGGATAAGGGCGTTGAACGGCATGCTGAACGGTGCTGCTGTCATGGACGCCATATCATCCAACAACGAAGCCCTTGTCATAGGCGGGGCGCATAAGCAATTCAATTAGGGGGCTCTCAATACATTTTTAAAGGCATCCCTCAAAGAAATAGACACTCATACCAATAGGTGACTGTTAATGGGAAAAGGCTCAAACGGCGAGAACGCCGGAAGGAATCTGAAGAGGAAAAGGCAGAAGTACAAATGGCTCTCGAAGAAGTGGAAAAGGGCCAAATTGAGGCTGAAGAAGAGGTTTGACCCGCTCGGGATGTCGCCGATGGCATCCGGCATAGTCGTTGAAAAGGTCACATTGGAGCAGAAGCAACCGCACTCAGGACTGATTAAGTGCGTCAAGGTCCAGCTGAAGAAGAACGGAAGGATTGTGACTGCGCACGCGCCGAGGGACAAGGCTATAACGTTCATAAACGAGCACGACGACGTGATGATTGCAGGTCTCGGAGGCTCGCAGAGGGGCCCGATAGGCTCCATTCCCGGAGTAAGGTACAAGGTAGTGAAGGTCAACAACGTTGACCTACAGGCCCTAAGGCACGGCAAGAAAGAGAAGCCAAAGAGGTAATTGCATGTTCAAGCTGTTTGACAAGTGGGACGTTGAAGGCGTTGAGATAAAGGACGCGAGCCTGAAGCAGGCCATATCGCTGAAGCCCGGCATTGTGCCGCACAGCTTCGGGAGGAACGCAGGGGTGCGCTTCGGGAAGGTGAAGGTCAGCGTGGTTGAGCGGCTGATAAACAAGCTCATGAGGGGCGGAACCGGCGAGAAGGTCAGCGGAAAGGTAATCAGGACCGGCGGAAGGCTCCAGGGCAAGAAGCTCAAGCTGATGAAGGTCGTTGAGGAAGCTTTCGACACGATTTACGCAAAGACAAAGCAGAACCCGGTCCAGGTGCTCATAACCGCGCTTGAAAACTCCGCGCCAAGGGAAGAGGTGACGAGGGTCGCGGCAGGCGGCGTAAGCTACCAGCTTTCCGTTGACGTTTCGGCAACAAGGAGGCTGGACGTCGCGCTCAGGCACATAACGCTTGCGGCGCTCATGAAGGCGTTTGACTCAAAGGCGTCGCTGCAGAACACCCTTGCTGACGAGCTAATCAACTGCGCGAAAGGGGACATCCAGACCAGCTACTCGGTCAAGAAGAAGGACGAGATGGAAAGGATGGCAAAGGCGGCACGTTGATTGCCGCTTCCAATGTTTTTGTTTTTTAACATAAAAAATATATTAAACTGACTATCTTTTCAGTTCATTAATACGTTTTTTGAGAACATTAAGAATTGGTCTTAATGGATTTGGAAAAATTAACATCAATAATGCTCCAATTAATCCTAATATATGCGTTTGATATAATGACCATATTACTTTATCCGATATTGATTTAGTCCAGACTGAGTTTAGTCCGTTCTCTGATTCTATAAACAGCGCAAGAGCAGCTTCTCTGTCTAATAAATCAGGTGAATTGTATTTGCTCTTGATAAAGCGATCTGCAATTTCTTCATAAGTTAGTTCCCACTCTTCTCTATTGCGATCATTTTTCCAGAGTTTCATTATTTAATACCTTCCGTATTTTATCTTAAGCGCCATTGCCTTATAGACCAGCTTCGCGGCTATGAAGTCAGAAACAATGCTGTTCTTCAGCGGCATAAGCTCAACGCAGTCAAAGCCAACGACGTTGTACGTCTTGAATGCGGCATCCAAGAGCGAAATGGCCTCGTACCACGAAAGGCCGCCTGGCTCGGGGGTTCCGACGCCGGGCATGACGGACGGGTCAAGGCCGTCCAGGTCAAAGGAAATGTACAAAGGCAAGGACGGGTCAAGGCTTGACACTACGTCAAGCGCTGCCATCATGTCCCGCCTGTACGGGTAATAGACCGGGATGTGGTTGTCATCCATGAACTTGGACTCTTCGCTGTTTATGCTCCTTATCCCGACAAGCGCTATGTTTTTCGTCAAATCGTAAACGCGCCGTGTCGCGCATGCATGGCTCCATTTGCTGCCCATATATTCGTCCTTCAGGTCTGCGTGGGCGTCAAAGACAAGGTAGTTGAGCTTTCCGTATTTTTTTGAAAAACGTCCAAATGCCATCGGCGTTATCGTGTGCTCGCCGCCAAGAATGATGGGAAACTTGTTGCCTGCAAGCGCCTTGTCGATGTTGGCAAGGGCGATTTCCTTTTTTTGGTTTATGCCAAAGGAGAACACGCCCTTCTCAGCAGCGGTTACCTTGAACTGCTCGTCAAATGGCTCAAGCCTTTCTGACGCCTCAAGCAAAGCCTTGGGCCCGTTCTTGGTGCCCTTCATGTATGAAGTTGTTTTCTCGTATCCGAAGGGGATGATGCAGAACGGCGAGTTTTCAAATGTCGCGAACTTGTTGGCGTCTGCGCAGAAGTTTATCTTTTTCGCCATGTCAAACGACCTTGCCGGACTTTTCCAGTATCATGTTCATGAGTATCATCTTGTCTATTTCCTTGAGCAGGGCCTTCTCCTCCTCGTTAAGCAGCAGGTGGTTCTCCTTCCATAACGCAACGTCGTGCCTGTTGAGGTGCGTGTAAAGCGTCATTCCTCCTGTGATGTCCTTTTTCAGGACCGCGCCTGAAACGCTTATGGCGATTTTCATGCCTTTCGGCGCCTCTGGTATGGAGATGTTCTTGTCCTGGATGCTTTTCAGCTCTCCGACAATTTTGCATTGCTGGTCCATGAGCTGGGCGCCAGGCTTGAGCACCCCGCTTAATATCTCAACCCCGCACACGGCAGGGTCTGACGCCCTGAAAAAGCAGTCGCCCAGCACGCGCATCTTCGCAGGGAACGCGACCTCGTTTTTCAGGCTGTTCTTTATGCGGACCTCCTCGTCCTTCTTCCACAGCTCGTATTCCTCTATTACCCTGTATATTATGTCGTTCGCTATTATCTTCACCGATTCGTTATCCGATATCTCCAGTATGTCCTTTCCGATTTTGACGTTGAACGCAAGTATGGCGCCGAAGAACTTGTTCTTCGTTCCCATCGTCTTTGCGAACATGATGTCCTCGCGCGACACCGGGCCGACGCCGACTTTTGAGATTGGGATGGATTTTCCCTGCAAAAGCTTTATCAGCGCCTCTGCGCTTCCCAGCGAGTCCGTCTTTATGAAAAGGCCCTCGCTGTTGCCCTTCTCAAATATGATGCTCTTCCTCTGGTTGGCAAGCTCCTGCTCGTCCATGCCTCCAACGGCCCCGCACGGCGAGCCAGGTATGACATTTTCAAGGCCTGGCGCGAAAAGCTTGACCCCGGCAGCAGCGACCACGCTGTCAACATAGATATATTTTTCATTTGGGTTGTTGGACGACACGTTCGGCATCAGCAGCCCCCTTATCTTTGTCTTTATGACGCCGTCCTGGCCTATGAACAGCATCTCATCGCCCTTCTTCAGCACGCCGTTGTAGACTATGACGTCGGCAGTAGTCCCCAGGCCTTTCAGCTCCTTGATTTCTATGACAGTCCCCTTGACAGGCTCGTCCGTGGAAACGTAAAGCGAAGGCCCCAGGTATTTCTGGCTCATGCCGGAAATGAGCAGAAGCAGCTCCGCTATGCCGGTCTTGGTCTTTGCTGAAAGCGGGATTATCGCAAACTCTTTCGTAAAGTCCTTGACGCGGTCAAACCTCTCTGCGTTCATGCCCTGCTCGCTGAGGGTCCCTATGAGGCCGTAAACTTTATTGTCCAACAGTTCCTTGACGTCATCCCTCTGCAGGCCCAATGATTCCAGAAAGCTCATCTTTCCGGTGTCTTTCCAGCCGTCCAGCGCGTCTATCTTGTTTGCCGCGATGACAAAGGGCGTCTTGTACTCCCTTAGTATCTTTATGCTTTCTATGGTCTGGGGCTGTATGCCCTGCAAGATGTCAATCACGAGGATTGCCATGTCGCATATGCTGCCGCCCCTTTCCCTAAGGCTGGAAAAGGCCTCGTGGCCAGGCGTGTCTATGAAAAGCAGGCCGGGTATGTTTAACTCCGTTTTGAATATGGACTTTATCGGCGAGACGATGTCCTCTATCGAGCCTATGGAGATGTAGCTGGCGCCGACCATCTGGGTTATGCGGCCCGCCTCCTTGCTTGCCACCTTGGAGCCCCTGATTGCGTCCAACAGCGACGTCTTTCCGTGGTCAACGTGGCCCAATACGGATATTATCGGCGAGCGTATGAATTTGGGAGAAGGGGCCATAAAAAGGTTTCAAAAGGAAACAATATAAAGATTTGCAAAAAGGATTTAAATAGTGTCATTAAATAGTGCTGCATGGCAATGCCAAGCACGCAAGAACCCGGAACCGCTTTCAGATGCAGAAAGCCGGCAACGGGCGGGATAAGGCCCCTGAGGTTCGTAGCACATATGCTAAGCAGGTTCAAGAATGCAGCAGGCCGCGATAACGCAAGGGTCCGGATAATCGACATGGCGAGCAACTGCGGATGCACGTTCTTCAGCCCGGCAGCCGTGGAAAGGATTGCCCAAGAAAATGGCCTCAGCCTGAGAGACGTAGCCGGCATTGCGGCAAAGGCCGCCAAAAAGGAAAGGAGGGGCGGAAACCCCGCAACGGCGCATGACCTTGAAAAGGTGTCGCTTTACTTCAGGTCAATGAAAAAGCCGTAGAGAGCAAGCTGTTGCATCCGAAGACAGGGCAAAGGCATAATTTAAAAACACCGCCAGCCAAGGATGCGCATATGCAGATGTTCACCCTCAACAGCATAGGCGTGATTCTTGCCATTGCGCTCGGCCTGCTCATAAACCAATTCATCGGGCTTGACGGCGTCATAATGATGGCCATATTCCTGCTTGTCTCCGCATACATAACAAGCTACGAGTACAACCAGAAGAAGAGTTTAGGGCTTTACGACTACACGAGGGGGTGGCAGAACGTCTTCTCCAACGGCGTGATGCCCGTAATCTTCGCGGCAGTCTCAGGTATGTACGGCATATTCCCGTTCCTCGGCAGCGTGGCCTCAATAATGGCAGACAAGATGTCTTCCGAGATAGGCGTGATAGACAAGGACGTCTACGACATACTCGGGTTCAGCAAGGTGAAGCCGGGCGTGAACGGCGGCATAAGCGTTACAGGGACGCTGGCCTCGCTGACTGGCGGGCTGATAATGGGCATATCCGCGGCATACCTGTTCGGCATAACGCCTTCGCAGGCGTTCATGGTGGGCGTCTGCGGGCTTGCCGGCTCGCTTGCTGACAGCGTGGCAGGCCATTTCGAGGAAAGGGGATTCGGCAACAAGGGCACGAGCAACATGGCAGGCTCGGCTTTCGGCGGGGCGCTTGCGATTCTGCTCCACAGCATGGGGATGATTTAAGATGGAAAACCAGGCAGTGATACTTGCAGGTGGAAGGGGCCAGAGGCTCAGGCCATACACGGATGCGGCGCCGAAGCCGATGCTCATGCTCGGCTCAAAGCCGATACTGGAATACACGATAGCTAACTTGAAGAGGAACGGCTTCACTGACATAATCATATGCGCGGGCTACAAGCACGAGCTGATAGAGAGGCACTTTGGCAACGGCAAGAGGTTCGGGGTCAGCATAACGTATTCGATAGAAGAAACGCCGCTTGACACGGCCGGCGCCCTGCTTGCGGTCAAAGACAAGCTCAAGGACCATTTCGTGCTTGCCATGGCTGACCACATAACCGACGCAAACCTGAGGGCATTGTACGATTACCACGTCAAAAGCAAGGCCATAGTCACGATTGCGCTGGCAGAGATAAGCCACATAAGCGAATACGGCATTGTTGACGTTGACGACAACAGCGTTGTGGGCTTCAGGGAAAAGCCGACGTTCTCCAGCCTGGTGAACACCGCGATACACGCCATAGACAAGAGGATAATCAGGCACATAAACGAACGGGAGAACATGTCAACGGACGTAATACCGAGGCTGATGGAAAACGGCGAGCTTGTCAACTACTACGTTACAAGGGAGTTCTGGAAGGACATCGGGACTGTGAAGGAGTACGAGCACTTCAGGGACTCGTTCGCGTCAATAGAGGTTTACCACAACCTGTTCGGCGGCAAACTATGATTTTTTAAACCGTTTGTGACACGCGCTGGATTATGGAAAAGCGGCAAGAGACCAAGAGGTTTTTTGGAAGAGCATTTGATGCAACTAAGAGAATCGGAAAAAAGGCAATGGACATCCTTGCGCCAAAAAAGATGAAAATGTCAGAAGAAGAGCAGGGGTGGCTAAACAGGAACCTGCTAAGGAATGCCAGCCCATCGCATTATAGCCCCGCAACCATCAGGCGGCTGGTGAAGAAGGGCGCGGACGTCAATGCAAGGAGCCGGATGGGAAGGACCGCGCTCATGCATGCCGCAGGGAAAGGAGATATGAAAATATGCAAATTTCTCATTAAAAACGGAGCGCGCTTGGACCTGAAGGATACGGAAGACAAAACAGCAGAATCGATTGCCATGTCGCATGTGGAGCTTGACATTGTGGAAATGCTTGCCAAGCTAAGCGGAAATGAAAAGACGCTATTGTTTCTCAAAAAGATCAGGCAACACTAAAAACATCTGCGCTTGCCGAAGCTATAGTTTCAAAACGAACAGCAGCACGCCTGCGGCGGCAAAGAGCGCCTCAAGCCCGATGAAGAACAGAACCAGTCTTTGCTCGCCTATGCCGTTGAACATCTTCATGACAAGCTGGGCGAACCCCCTTGCCTTGCCATCGGGGCAGTAGAGCTTTCCGTCCTTCCATTCGCCCCACCAGTTCGTTGACGGAAACCCGTTGAATGCCTTTATGGCAAAGTCAATCAGGTAAGGAACAAAGACTATCGCGTACATCTCCATCTTTCCTGCAACCATCAAGACCGCCAATAACCCGCCTATCAGCAAGGTTGCCGTGTCTCCCGGGAATGCCCTGGCCTTTGGGAAACCAAGGGCAAAGCCTGCCAGGAACGCGCCAAGCGCTGCTGCCGCGACCAGCGCAACCGTCTGGTTGCCGGCAAGGGCGGAGATTATCAATATGCCTAGGTACATCGGAATGGCCATGCCGTATTCCAAGCCGTTGAAACCGGCAAGCATGTTTGTCAGGTTTGAGGAAACCGTTATCGCAAGCGCGATGACTGCGTAATAGAGGATGCCGAAGCCCACGATGCCAAGCAACGGAATATGGATGGACGTGGCCCCGCCGAGCATCGCCATCATCATGGGTATGGATGCGGCCATGGGTATGAACGCCTTTGGCAGCTGGGGTATGGAAACAAGGTCGTCAATGGCCCCTATCAACGACAGGATGCATGCGGACAGCACGATGGCGAACAGCATCGCAGGGCTTATGGCAAGCGTGGAAAACGCGGCCCCGAGCAGCGCGAACAGCAGCACCGAGAAGAGCAGGCCTGACGCAACGCCAAGGCCGCCCATCTCAGCCACTGCCGGCTTGTCGGGCTTGTTGACGTCCTTTCCGGACATGCCGGCATCAAGCAGCCGCGGGACAAGGAAGCTCAAGACTGAGTAGGACACGACGAGCGAAAGCGCCACTGCGGCTAACAGTGCCGGTAACATGGTGTAGGCTGATGGGGCGGAAATTTAAAAGCGTTATGCATGCATTTTCCCTATTTTATACACAATTGAACATAGAATACCAGAAATGTTTAAAAAGAGGAATAAATAATACAAAAGAGTAAATTTAAAAAACTTACTTTTGGTGGTAAGATGAAAAAACAGAAGATGAAGAAGGCGGCAACGAAGAAGGCCGTTAAGCCCAAGGCAAAGAGGAAAATCACGAAAAAGACGGTGAAGACGATTAGGCACATTCCAAAAAAGGCACACAAGGCGATTAAGGCAAGGCCGAAGCAGAAAGCAAAGGCCAGGCCAAAGGCAAGACCTAAGGCAAAGGGCAAGCCGAAGCAGAAACCGATAAGGAAACAGGTGCATAAGCACGAGCCGGAACCGGTGCAGCCGGTTTACGAGGAGCCGCGCATTGCGGAGATAATAAGCGCGCCGCACCATCCGCCCATACGCGAGGCGTACGGCGAAAGGCAGGAGCACCGCCACATGCACCACCCGCCGCCGACCCAGGTTGAGGAAAGCGACGAGACGGTCAAGAAGTGCCCGGAATGCGGGGGCTCAAACCTCATACGGGATTACGAAAGGGGCGAGATAATCTGCAGGACGTGCGGATTGGTCATAACTGACGCTTTGACTGACTTCGGCCCTGAATGGAGGGCGTTTGACTCAGAGCAGAAAGACAAGAGGGCAAGGACCGGAGGGCCGACCAAGCTCATGAGGCCGAACAAGGGCCTTGTAACCGAGATAGACCAGTACAACAAGGACATAAGGGGCGCGAAGATAGACAGCAAGCTGCAGGCGCAGCTGCACAGGATGAGGAAGTGGCACAAGAGGATAAGCATCGCGTCCAGCTTTGAGAAGAACCTTGCCATAGCGCTGGGCGAATTGGACAGGGTCGCAAGCTCTTTAGGTTTGCCTGACAACATAAAGGAGAACATAGCCGCGCTTTACAGGAAAGCTGTCAAGAGCGAGCTCATAAGGGGAAGGCTCATTGAGAGCGTCGTTGCGGCCGTCATTTACGCGGCATGCAGGATATACGGCATACCGAGGACGCTTGACGAGATAAGCAAGATAAGCGGAGTGGAGAAGAAGGAAATCGGAAGAGCGTACAGGTTCCTGAAGAAGGAGCTTGAGCTTGACATCCCGCTTACTGACCCGAGCGCTTACGTGCCCAAATTTGCCGTCGTGCTGAACCTCAGCAGGGACGTGCAGATGATGGCGATAGAGATAATAAAAAAGTCGCTGAAGAAGGGCCTTATCTCCGGAAGGGGGCCGACTGGCGTTGCGGCAGCCGCGCTCTACATCGCTGCGGCGATGAAGAACGAGAAGCGGACGCAGAAGGAGGTCGCGGACGTAGCGGGCGTGACGGAAGTCACGATAAGGAACAGGTACAGGGAACTGAAGAAGGAGCTTGAGATAGACATCAACCTCTGAAAACTTTCCCTTCCTTTTTTAATTTCTTTTGCATCTGGAGCCAACGCGCTACAAACGTTTTTAATGCTTGTCATGGATAGATTTTCAGGGTGCATATGGAGACCAAATATCTTGTCATAATAGCCATCCTGATATTGCTGCTCTCATGCGCCATCATAAGCAGCATAATGCTAGGCGGCGTCGCATTCTTCGCGCTTGGCAACATCACGAAATTGGGGAACGCCTCTTCGGCCCCAAACGCCGCCAACAACACGTGCTGCCCCGCATTCCCCAAGGACAATGCGCAGCAGGGCCAGGACTACAGGATAATCAAGTTCAGGAGCGACGTGAACATTAAGCCCAGCGGCTCCGAAAGTAAGCATTTTTACAGCATCACCTATCTTGACCTTGTTGACATGGATTACGTGCATTTCCTGTTCAATGACTCGCAGTCCTTGATTGACACCATAGTCTACGTCAATGGCACGTATTACAAGAGCGCCACTGTGAATGGGGCATGTTCCGCAGTTGCCGCCAGGGCGGACTTTTACAGCGCCCTTTCCGGGGACAGCGACCTAGGTGACATGAGCCTGTTCCTTACGATGGAGGAGATAAGCAACAGGTCGGGGGGATACATCCCTCCGGCATACGGGCAGCAGATGAAGCAGACAGGCCCAGGCACCTATGCCATGGTCCTGGGCCCGCACTCTCCAGGCAATTTCGTTTTCAAGAGATACGGCAGCCTTTATTTCGGGTACAATGTCTCCATATACAGCAATGGAACCCTGAATTACGCCTATTCGGACGTGAATCCCATCTCCGGGCAGGATTTCAGCACAGTGTTGAACGACGAGGCAGCAAAACTGAAGGGGTGTAAGTTCACTTACTAGGTGGAATCGGCATGGCAAAGGATTCGGACGGATGCAGGATTGCAAGGGATGCAAAAAATGACGGATGCACTACATTAGGGGCACATCTCTGCTTTTTGGTCGTAGCCATGGCCATTTTAAGCGGCTGCCTGAACAATTCAGGAAGCGCAACGTCCACAATCCAAGCACAGGGCGGAACAACGGAACTTGATGGGTTCGCAGCCGCAACGTTCCCGGCAGGCGCATTCAACAATTCGCAATCCGTTACGCTGGAAAGGGCCAATGGGACGGATTTCAATGCCACTGCGAAGCTGTTCTCCTTGGACCAATGGACCGACGAAGCGATAGTGAGCACAGGAAGCGGCGCTCCGCTTGCCGACACCAAGGTGGCAATTGCGCTGCCCGAAAATTTCACAAAAAAACTGGGCGGCGATTCCAGGGTGCAGGCGTTTGTCCGGGTATTCCAGGACAACGGCTATGACTTCATTGACGCCTTTGAGCCGGTCGCCTCCACTTTCAATTCAACGGCAGTCGAAATCACCATTCCAAAGGAGGCGTTCGTGAACACGAGGAACGCAAAAGGCGATTATGAGGCAGCCGTAATGGTGGCGTCCGTGAAATCCGGCGCAGTGCCGTCGTTAAATAACAATTCCGGGTGCAAGGCCGAGCCTATCGGCTCCCCGCTAAGGGGCAACCTAGAGGTAGCGAACGGGTCTGAAGGCGAAACAGTGTACGCGGGCGTCGACCTGAAGGCCAAGCTCGAAGACCCGGTGTTCCCTGTCGCTCCAGGCACGATCATAGCGATGGGATTTGACGAGAACGCGACACAACACCCGACCCAGCTCCAGACAATCCGCTACTCGAGGAAAACCGGATGGGGCCAGTACGTCATCATACTGGATGACGACGGGACGACAACGCTGTACGCCCACCTTATCAAGAACAGCCCGCAGGCGCTTGGCCTGAAAGTCGGCCAGAAGGTCACCCCATGCAACCAGATAGGCAATGTGGGCTCCACTGGCGGCGCGACAGGGCCGTACCTTCACCTTGAATACGTGGTGAACGGCAAAGAAGTAAACCCATTGCCGTGCATAAGCGGCGTTGACCTGTGCAAGGCGCCGATTTTCTGCGAATCATGGCAGACGTACAACAAAACGACCGGAAAATGCGACCTGGACAGGGGATACTGCAACAGCAACAAGGACTGCGGCAAGGGCCAGCAATGCAGCGTCAACATGCACCAATGCCAAAACGCGAAAGGCACCCCCAAGCTGAGCGGCGGAGGGCTTTCATGCCCTGCCGGATTCGTGCTTGGAAATGATAATTTTTGCCATGCCGGATGCGGAACGGGCTATTGCGCTGACAACCAACAATGCTACAACAGCCAGTGCCTTTCGTGCAGCCAAGGCTATCTACTGTCTGACGGCCTTTGCTATTCCGGCGCAACTGGAAACACTGCCTGCCCTGACGGGTATGTCGTTGGCCAAGACGGTTACTGCCAGGAAAAATGCGGACAAGGCACCTGCTCTGCAGACGCCTGGTGCTACAATGGCGTATGCGTGGCGTGCCAGCCTGGCCAGTACCTCGGCACTGACGGCTATTGCCATGAGGAAGGCAACGGCCAGCAGGACTGCCCGGACGGCCATGTGATGGACGGTGCGGGCCAGTGCCAGCCTGAGAACGGCGGCGAAACCTACCAATGCCCGGCCGGGGAGGTTCCCGGAAACGACTATTTGTGCCACAAGGCGTGCGGGGACGGATACTGCGAAGGCGATGCGCAATGCTACGAAGGCGAATGCCTGAGCTGCGAATCCGGATATTATTTGGGGACGGATGGCAAATGCCACCCTGAGAACGGCAATGGAAACAAATGCCCCAATGGAGATATTCTGGGCGCCGATGGATTGTGCCACAAGGCATGCGGAAACACCTACTGCATTGGAAATGAAGAATGCTATAATAACAAATGCACCTATTGCTACCCTGACTATTATCTGGCAATTGACGGAAACTGCTATTTCAATGGCGGCCAAACAAACGGGTGCGGGCAGGGATATGCGCTTGGGACGGACGGATTTTGCCATGAGACATGCGGCAACGGGTATTGCCTGGGGGATGCGCAGTGCTACAACGGCCAATGCATTGGATGCTCCTATGGCTATTATTTGGGGACTGACGGACAGTGCCATCCTGAAAACGGGAACCAATGCGAAATAGGAAACGTAATGGGAAGCGACGGCCTTTGCCATATGGCATGCGGCGACACTTATTGCGTTGGGGACGAAGAATGCTGGGCTGACGAGTGCAGAAGCTGCGGAGCTGAAGAAGTTATGGGCGTTGACGGGCATTGCTATGAGGCGTGCGGGGACGGATACTGCGGCTCTGATGCTACATGCGTGGACGGCAGCCATTGCGTAGGCTGCAACGCCGGATATGTCCTTGGAACGGATGGCCAATGCCATGAGCAATGCGGCAATGGATACTGCACTGGGGATTCAAAATGCGTCAACGGCCAATGCTCCGGCTGCACAGACGGGTATATATTGGGAAGCGACGGCCAATGCCATGAGCAATGCGGAAACGATTACTGCACAGGGGACATGACATGCATAGATGGACAATGCACTGATTGCGTCCCCGGATTCGTCTTGGGGGGCGACGGCCAGTGCTATGAAATCTGCGGCAACGGATACTGCGCATTATCAGATATATGCGAAAATGGGCAATGCGTAAACCCCAACGAATGCGTACCGGGGCAGGTATTAGGGGACGACAACCAATGCCATGAGCAATGCGGTTCCAGTTATTGCACTGGCGATACAAGATGCGACATAGGGCAATGCGTGCCCAATTGCCCGCAGGGGGAAGTCTTGGGAAGCGACGGCGGATGCCATGAGGCGTGCGGGGACACTTACTGCACAGGGACAGATAAATGCGTCAACGGCCAGTGCCAGCCAGGATGCCCGGATGGGCAGGCCATGGGCGCTGACGGCGGATGCCACGAGCAATGCGGCTCCAGCTATTGCATCGGCGATACGATATGCGAAAACGGCCAGTGCGTGCCCAATTGCCCAGAAGGGGAAATATTGGGAGGCAACGGCATATGCTATCCAGGATGCCGTTGCCTCCCAATATTACCCCTTCTGGG
>Ga0209777_10002747_pt1 | contig 22717 bp, 20 predicted proteins | sample FrelakmetHBP12HB_FD_187147 | JGI IMG/M metagenome (GOLD analysis project Ga0209777, IMG submission 187147) | Freshwater lake sediment microbial communities from the University of Notre Dame, USA, for methane emissions studies -HBP12 HB (SPAdes)... | ecosystem: Environmental > Aquatic >...
TCCTTAACTCCGGTCTCCTCCACCAGAATCGGAAGGGAAGAAGAATAGTGATGAACGCTTTTGAAAAAAAGATTGCCCGGCATGGACACAAAGGGCTCTTGAGCCAGGAAATTGAAATCCTGCAGGTAAACACCGGTCTGAAATGCAATCAGCATTGCCGCCATTGCCATTTGGAAGCCTCTCCGGAGCGAGTGGAGATGATGGAATGGCCCGTCATTGAATTGGTCCTGAAAGCGGCGGAGATTTCCCGTTGCAGGCTTGTTGACCTTACGGGCGGAGCCCCGGAGCTCAATCCTCATTTCCGCCGTTTTGTGAAGGTTCTGCGGGAGAGAAACCGCAATGTACAGGTGCGAACGAATCTGACCGTACTTCTTGAGCCCGGAATGGAAGACCTGCCGGCTTTTTTCCGTGAGCACCATATTCAGCTTGTGGCTTCTTTGCCGTGCTACATGGAAGAGAATGTATCCTTCCAGCGGGGCGGAGGAGTCTACGAGAAGAGCATTGAGGCCATCCGACGGCTGAACGCCCTTGGCTACGGCACGCAATCTTCCTTAACCCTGAACCTTGTATATAATCCGGGAGGGCCATTCCTGCCGCCGCCGCAGCTTGCCCTTGAGGAAGACTATCGGCACGAATTGCGTGACCGTTTTGGAATCGCTTTTACTAATCTTTTGACCATAACGAACATGGCCCTTGGACGTTTCCGGAAAGAGCTTGTCCGGCAGGACGAGGCCGAAACTTATATGCGGCTCCTTCGGAAGTCATTCAACCAGGAGACACTGCCGGGGTTGATGTGCCGGCACCAGATCAGCGTCGGCTGGGATGGAACCCTTTATGACTGCGATTTTAATCTGGCCCTTGGCCTGCAGGTGAACCACGGAGCCCCTGAGAGTATCCGTTTCTTTGACCCCTCTTACCTTTGGAAGCGCAGGATTGTGACAGGAGAACACTGTTTTGCGTGCACGGCGGGCGCCGGCTCTTCCTGCGGTGGGTCAATCATATCCAGTTGAATCAAACTGAAGATTGTTTTGGGAAAAATTAACGCATGAGCAACGGTACCGCGCAAAGAACAGTCTCAAAAAAAAGTGCGACGATGAAAGCCATTGCGTTGGTCATATTCATAGCTGCGGCCATCTATGTGGTCCGTTTCACTCACGTAAAAGACCTGCTCACCCGAGATGTGTTAGGCAATTTTCTCGAGACTGCGGGTTTTTGGGCCCCCTTGATATTTATATTCATATATACTGCTGGCGTCTGCCTCTTTGTGCCGGGGATACTGCTCACTGTGCTGGGAGCAGCCATCTTCGGTCCTTACTGGGGATTTCTCTATGTCTGGGTGGGAGCCATGGGCGGAGCGTCTATTGCCTTCTGGATAGGACGGACCCTGGGACGGGACTTTGCCGCTTCCCTGATCGGCGAGAGGCTAAGAAAATACGATGATGCCATTGAGCGTAACGGTTTTGCCACAGTCCTTTATCTGCGCTTGGTCTACTTCCCTTTTACTCCCATGAATTTCGGCATGGGATTGACGAAGGTTCGCTTCCGGGATTACTTCTTCGCAACCGGTCTCGGTATCATCGTCGGGACATTCATATTTACATTCTTTGTTGGTACCATAAAAGATGTGTGGGCAAGCGGAGATTGGAGCCGGCTCTTGTCCTTCCAGGTATTTTTCTCCATCGGGCTCTTCGTCTTTTCGTTCTTTATCCCGAAGATCATAAAAAAAATCAGGAAGGAGAAGTGAGTCTCAAGGCACATTGTTTTTTCTAAGGAGAGCAGGACATGGAAAGTTTTGATTACGATCTCGGAATCATCGGTGGTGGTGCAGCGGGACTGACAGCCGCGGCGGGGGGCGCACAGTTTGGCGCCAAGACGATCCTGATTGAAAAATCAGACAGGCTTGGGGGAGATTGCCTGCATTACGGTTGCGTCCCTTCAAAAACGCTTATCAGAACTGCCGGCGTGTGGTCCCTTGCGAGAAGGTCTCACGAATTCGGGTTGCCGGCGCTGTCCATGCCTTCCGTAGATCTTGCGTCTGTAATGAACCGCGTGAAAGAGGTCATCGCCAGGATCCAGCGTCATGACTCGGTGGAGAGATTCTGCGGTCTGGGTGCGGAGGTCCGTTTTGGCCGCCCCGTCTTTGCAGATGATCATGTGGTAACCCTGGACGGAAAGCGGATCGCGGCGAAGAACTGGATCATTGCAACAGGCTCAGGACCTGTGGTTCCTCCTGTAGAAGGCCTAGCCAGCGTCCCTTTCTGGACGAACGAAACTGTTTTTTCACAGCAAACACTCCCTTCCCGTTTGATCGTTCTGGGGGGCGGACCCATCGGACTGGAAATAGCCCAGGCCTTTGGGCGTCTGGGATCACAGGTAATCATCATCGAATTCATGGACCAGATCCTGGGGCCCGAGGATGCGGACATGGCCGCCGTTCTAAAGACGCGTTTGGAAGCAGAAGGTTTGGAGATCCACACAGGCACAAAGGCGGTTCGTGCGCAATCCCGCGGTTCAAAGATTCTGTTGACTACTGCACCTGCGAGCGGCGCAGGAGAAGAGAAGGTCATTGAAGGGGACGCAATCGTCGTGGCAACGGGCCGGGCGGCTAATGTGAGCGGCTTAGGCCTTGAAGCGGCCGGTGTAACGTATACTGCCAGAGGTATCCCGACGGACGCACGGATGAGGACCAATATCCACCACATCTATGCCTGCGGCGATGTAAATGGCCAGTTGCCCTTCACGCATGTTGCGGGATACGAGGCCGGCATCGCGCTCTCCAATTCAGTGCTCCACCTTCCCCGTAAGGCACAATACAGCCGGATTGGATGGTGCACCTTTACAGACCCGGAAGTAGCCAGTGTCGGGCTCAACGAGAAACGCGCACAGAAGGAGGGAATGGATTATCAGATCATTGAGGAACTTTTCATAGATAATGACCGCGCCCTTGCTGAAGGGGAGAGTCTTGGTAAGATCAAGATTCTTCTGAATCCCCAAGGAAAGCCCCTGGGCTGCCAGATTATCGGCAACCACGCTGGGGAACTCATCCATGAATGGATCATTGCCATGGCAGGCGCTGTTAAGCTCTCCACTATCGCGGGCACCGTCCATATTTATCCGACCTTGTCCGAGATTTCCAAGCGCGCTGCCGGTCAGTTCTTTGCCGGCAAGATTTTCAGCGAGACGACGAAAAAAATCCTTCGCTTTCTCTTCAGTCTCAAAGGGAGGGCATGCACTCCGCAGCCCTGAACTGCCATCCTTCAGCACAATTCACTTACCAGCACCCGGCCGCTGAGAACCCGTAATTGGCGGCCAACAAGATTCTCCGTGCGGATAAGATATTGACCATATGCCCGAAGAGTGTTACACACCGCCGGACATAGAATGGGAGAAAGCCCTTTCCGCTTCAGTAATTCCTCACGAGTGCTCTGATTATACGGGTATAACAACATGATGCAGAAATTGTTTCTTTTTGATTTTGACGGTGTCCTCGTCGATTCCCTTGCCGTGTATGAACGAAGGGTGAGGCTTTGCCTGGAAAAGATCGGGAATCCAGCTGTTCAGAACCGGAATGACTTTCTTGCCTTGTTTGAAGATAATTTTTATGAGGGCATTGTAAAAAGGGGTATAGACCTTGTTGCATTTATGAATGCGTCAAGAGCCATTCCCAGGCAGGAAGACTACGAGCAGATGGCGCCGTTCGCGCCGCTTTTGCCCATCCTCATGGAACTGAAGAAAGACAATATACTGGCCGTTATCTCCTCAAATGTGTCGAGGGTGATTAATGACATACTTTCCAAACATGGGTTTAATGGCTGCTTCAGGGATGTTCTGGGAGCTGACTTCGGTTACAGCAAGATGGAAAAGATCCTCCATGCCATGAATACTTTTCAGGTGGAAAACCATAAGACATATTATATTGGAGATACTACAGGAGACATAAAAGAGGCGCGGCTGGCAGGGGTAAAAACAGTCGCCGTAACCTGGGGCTGGCACTCCAAAGAAAAACTGGAAACTGTCAGTCCTGATTATCTCATCGAAACCGTCGATGCCTTGCTAATGATTTGATTGCACATAGGAACGTGGAGAATTTCCATTGTGTCGTTGCGAAAAAAGTCTCAGAGATCATAAAGAGTTTCATCAACTTTGGGCCTTGGTTTGCTGGCCCCTTTTTTCCGTTTCTCCCCGAAGAGAAAAGGTTCTTCACCTTCTAGTATATCCCCCATCTCGGCTTCGATTTTTTCAGGGTCTTCTCCCCTTTCCATGCGGCTCAAGGCCTCTTCCATGCCCGGCCCCAGATTCATTCCAGTGGCATCGGAGAGTTTCCTCATCAGCAATGCGGCCTGGCGGGGATCATCTTCATTAATCTTGTCCGCTTCACCGGCCAGCATCGCCACTGCCTTTTCCATCTTCGCTTCATCCATGGGAGGCATGCCGTCATCGGCTGCTTCATCTTTTCTCCCGGAGCCCCTGGCAAAAATCGACATCTGACGCTTTAATTTAACCCTTTTACACTTCGGACAGTTGGGAACCTTATCGGTGTTTATGGTTCTTGAGAAAAAGCTATAGATCGTATTGCACCTGTGGCAGTAAAATTCATAGATGGGCATTGCAATTCACCTCTCCAAAAATCTCTCTAATAGTTTAATAATGGTCCATCCAGTTCATGCGTACTTTTGAGTTGATAATCTGTTAAATTGAGCCTTAACTGACTTACCTACAAGTCAATTGAACTAAAGTATATGAATAGATGCAGATTACCAGATGAAATGTTGAGCACGTTCCCTAACCTTATCTAATTGGCTCAATCCAGCGTGCAGCGAGTATTTTCCCTTTCTTAGGCCATATAAGAAGTGCCCTCCCTGAACGGTCTGACACCAATTTCACTAATTCCTCTGCTCTGGGCCAAAATACATAATCTTCAATTTTAATAGGCGAAGACCATTTGTCATTCCGGTATTCAACATAGCTACCCTCAACAAAAGCATGGAACCCATGATTCCCTGCTGCAGCGAGGTATATGTCATAAGACCAACCGGAGAGAACCTCTGATCCGCAATCAATTTCCCGCTTTCGAATCAGGCAGCTGCGATAAGATTTCGCATATCTATCCTCATAGGCAAATAATATAATACCCGTTTCTGGATCGACGGCCATGTCATAGTGCTGGAAGTCAAAACTCCCGGGCAGATTGAAAACATCTCCGTGTATTTCTGCAACTGCCTTTTGAGATTCACTATTACCGGCATCTTGTTTGTTAATTTTATCGGATTTGAATATGCCGACAGTCGATTCAAACCTTGCATAGGCCATCTGCGTATAGCCCGTTCGAATATCACTACTAGCTGCTATGTATCCACCTTTCTCGCTTTGGTAAACAACATGAACTGTCCCACTATCATCCGACATGGCCTTAAAGTTTTTAATACCCAGCTTCGTCTTGCGATCCAGAACCATCCAGTCAGACCATCCGGTCGGAGTCTCTCTGATCAAGACAACTTTCGATGGAATTGTATACCACGGCCAAACGAAACCTCCAGCGCCGCTAGCAAATCCATAGACATCCCATCTGCCTGGTGCTTCGACATCCTTCCCGCTTACAGTAAAAGTGCATACCAAGTCCTTTCCACCTTGCACGAATCTCTGACATCGGCTTTCCCGTATCGTACTCCATGCCCCTTTCTCAAGCATAAGATGATCATTATCCACAATTGCATGCGGCCGGTCCTCTCCATCAAGAGCCATATCAATGTGGTCGAATGAACCCGTTTTCTTCATGATCTCACTTTGTACAACACCTTCAGGGCTGATGACTAAATAATGCAATTCATGACGATTAGAAGTTGCAATTAGGACATGCGCTTTACCATTCATGTCCATAACGGCACTCACCGCTTTTGCAGACACAGCCATCAGCTCGATCTCGGGACCAATGTTGACTTTTGGCGGGACTGCTCCAGGATTTACGATCTTGGGCGGGACAGATGCACAACCGCTTAGGAAGAACACACATATGACAGCAAACTTAACTATGCGGGGCAAGAAATTTCTATCCATCTTCGTATCCTCGTTGAACATGGCAAAAAGGGCCATTCTTGAAGTCCCGTACAAGCCACGTATTGAGATATACATGGCTTTAGAAAATTACAATTGAAATGATGAGACGGCCAAAGGCCTCCTGTTCCCTCCTCACACCTAATTGGAACTTGCGGGTTTGCTCAGATCGATGAATTTGCTCGACCGCAACAGCGCATTTGCTTCGTCTGCAGAAACAGGAATAATACGGGCACAGGGACTGAGGTTCGGTCTAACCTTGAAATAGTTTACCGCACCCGCACTTGCTACGAATTTCGTCGAGTCTATTTGCCAGCCATAAGGTATGCCGGCATAGCACTTTACGGCGATGGAATGATCACCGGGTGGCACTAAAAACTCCGTGTACTCCCCAGACTTGATATAGAACAGATCCCACAAATCCAGGACGATGGTATAGTTAACAATAAATCCGATGGGGTTGCTCGTGCGCACAACAACAACTTTGCCAGATTCGGATGGATTGTCGACTTTTGGCAATTCGCCTATCCGACCAGACAGATCATAGTTTGCAGCACAGCCTGCTAAGAACAGAGCTGCCAAAACAATTATAATGGACCTTTTCATGTGTATTCCCTTCCATATTGATTTATGAATCGCTACGTGCGGATTAAGTGATTGCACACTTCACCAGAAACACAAAACCCCGCTCTCTTTTGGAAAACGGGGTTTCAATAATCAGTCCATAGTACCCTCACGCGATGTTAAGGGGTTTATGAATCTTAATCTTTAACTTTACATTTGTGTTTTGATTATCACGCTTCCCGTTTGAAATCTACAGTGAAAATCAAAGATAGCAGTTCGCGGAAGTATGCATCAACCGGATGAACCTTAATCTCACCACTAAAATCAAGAGACTTTTTATCATGGTTTCTTTGAATCTTTCATCCGCAGCAGGCGGGAAATCCGTTCAGTCAGCGGTGGGTGTGAATAGTAAAACCAGGCATAAAAAGGATGAGGATGGAGATTGGCGAGATTGTCTTTTGCAAGACGTTTCAGCGCGTTTATCATGGGTGCGGTTGTGCCAACGAGATCGTAACAGAAGTCATCCGCTTCCCTCTCGAATCTTCTCGTAAGCATGGCGCCTATGGGCGTCAGAAAAAAAGCAGCAGGTCCAAAAAGGGCGGCAATCAACAAGAGGCCTACATAAGGAAGCTTTTCACCGAAACCAAAGGTTTGATAGAGCAGAGACCAGTCTATGAGGCGATAGACCAGGTAGAAGAGGGCAAGAGAAACGGTCTCCGTAAAAACCAGTTGCTTCAATATGTGCTTCTTTTTCCAGTGTCCTGCCTCATGGGCCAGAACGGACAGTATCTCTTCGGACGCGTGGGATTTGAGCAGGGTGTCGTAAAGGACGATGCGTTTTGTCTTGCCGAAGCCCGTAAAGTAGGCGTTGGTGTGCTTGCTCCTTTTCCCAGCGTCGACCTGGAAGACCCCGCCTGTCTTCAGCCCTACCTTTGCCATAAGGGCAATGATCGCTTCTTTCAATGCCTCATTTTCAATGGGTTCGAACTTGTTGAAAAGGTGGGCAATCAGAACGGGATAAAGCCAAACAATGAGCATCTGGAAAGCCGAAAAGACAAGCCAGACCCAGAGCCACCAGGTATGTTCGGCATAATAGACTAAAGCGAGCATGGCGCCTAAAAGAATCCCTAAGAGCGTTGCTGATATCAGAAGACCCTTGATGAGATCTGTAATCCACAATCTTGCCGTAATCGTACTGAATCCATATCTCTTCTCAATCACAAATGTGCTGTAGAGACTAAAAGGGATATCCAGTATGCCGCTTAACAAGGCGAGGGCGCCAAAGAAAATCAGACCGGACAGGATAAAATGGAGATTCCAGGAGAGCACTATACCTACCAGCAACGGCAGGAATCCGCTTAGAAGGACCAGGAGGGTGACTGCATCGTCGAAGAAATGCGCCACAGCGCCAAACCGCGAAGAGTCTGCTGTGTATACGGTCATACGCGCAAGCGTGGCCTCGTCGATCTCTCCATGGAAGACCACAGGCACATCGTGGCCGTGCCGGCGCAGATGACTAACATTTATATATGTCAGGAGTAAGCGGAATACGGAACTCGCGGCAAAAGCTACCAGGAAGGCTATTAAGAGTATATTCCACTGCACCATAGACTATTATTTTGGGTGAACGCCTCAGAAGGGTTATTTTTTCTTCAGTCCTGCCAGGATTCTTTCAATTTCTCGAAGGGCTTCCTCAACAGTATTAACAGTAATAAAGTCGTGATCCTCTGGGATCGTAAATGGTGGAGCGTGAAGACTTATTACTGGTGTACCACTGCGGATGGCAATAGCTACCTCAGAGAGGGTGCCTGCGCCCCCGCTTAGGGCCACAAGGACATGAGGAGTCTTGGCATTGATGACATTTCTTGCATCATACATCCCTGTAAAGATCGGGATATCAACAAACTCATTTGGGTATTTTTCCAGGGGGTGCTGTTTGTCATTGGGGAGAACGCCGATAACAAGTCCTCCGGCCCTGTGGGCCCCTTCACAGGCAGCCCTCATGACACCCGGCCCGCCGCCTGTAAGCAGAACGTAACCGCGTCTGGCAAGGGCTTCTCCCAGACGCCGGGCATCCGCCATAACCGCCGGCGACTGATCGCGGTGACTGCCCATAACCCCTACGATGTAAGGCTTTCTTGCAACTGAAATTTTTGACATCGAGAGTTCTTTAGCAAATGGAGCCCGCAACCACAAGAAAAATGTAAACCTCCACGTTGACAGGAAAAGGAAAAAATGGTGATATGCGCGCGGCAAGGAGGGCCGAAGACCGTTGATTGAAAAGATAGCTGAGAGTTTTTACATGATCACACTGCCTATGCCTTTCCGGCTGAAGCACGTCCATGTATTCGCACTCGTGCATGACGGCAGCGTTTCGCTTTTTGATACCGGTATGAATACACCGGAGACATTTTCCACCCTGGAGGAGTCTCTGAAATCCGTAGGCAAGGCTATCCGCGACATAGATCGGATATTCATAACCCACTTTCATGCCGATCATTGCGGCATAGCAGGCCGTATCAAGGACATATCCGGCGCCGCTATTGCCATGTCCGAGATGGATGCTCTGAGACTTTATAACGATCAGAAGAGGGGACTTGATTTTGATCAGGTAAAGAAATTCTACTGTGAGCAGGGGCTAAGGGAAGGAATTATAGATGGCCTTTTGGAGCTCCTAAGCTCTTTCCGAAAGGCGACGATCCCCTTCAAAGTAGATACGAGTCTTGAAGACCACGGGTCTCAAAGAATAGGCGATAGGGAGTTTGAGGTTATATCGGTGCCGGGCCATACGAGCGGGCAGGTATGCTTCTTCTTCCGAAGGGAAGGTATACTGCTCTCCGGCGATCATATTTTGCCGGAGATCACCCCCAATCTCAGTCCTGATCCGTATAATTCCGCGTTTCGACCTCTCAAGAGCTTTTTGGACTCACTTGGCCAGGTTGAAGACCTCCCTGTCATCAAGGTTTATCCGGCCCACGGTGATCCCTTTTCAAATCTGAAGGCGCGGGTGGAAGAAATCAGGGCACACCACAGGGAACGAAAAAGCCTCGTGTTAGAATCCGTCAAAGGGGGCCCGAAGACAACGTATCAGGTATCTCTTGATATTTTCGGACGAGACCTGCCCGAATTCGATCAATTCCTGGCTGTAAATGAAACATACGCGCACTTGATTGAGTTAGAGGAGGAAAGGCTCATCAAACAGAAAAAAATGGGAGACATTGTTATTCATTCTGTTGTTTGACATATTGAGTAAATCTGCCGCTCCTTTTTGAGGGTGGAACTTGTTTTTCATTTATCCCCTGGGTTTTGTCTTTTTCTTTGTCTTTCCGTAAACCTGCATGATTACCCGTCTCTGCCTTGGGCGATTGTCAAAATCAATAAATACGATCTGCTGCCACGTACCCAATTGCAGACGCCCGTTGATCGCAGGGATGATCAAGGATGGACCCAGGAGGGCCGCTCTTACATGGGCATGTCCGTTTCCATCACCCCATCGTTCGTTGTGACGATAGTATTTACCCTCAGGCGCCAGATTTTCTATTGCCTCCTTCAGGTCACTGACGGCGCCGTGTTCATATTCTATGGTCGTTATGGCGCCTGTAGAACCGGGAATGAAGAGGAGCACCTGGCCGTCGGCCAGATTTGTTTTAGCAACCCGGTCCAACACCTGGTTGGTTAAGTCAATAACATCAGTATTCCCTGATGTGGAAAAAGAAAGGTCAAATGTTGTCATCTCCACAGCCATACATGCTATCCTTTCATCTGTAATAAAGAATCCCTAGACCTCTCAATCTTCAAGATGTCCTGCTTTGACTCGTTGGAGATATTAAGGACGATTCTCGCCTCACGTAAGTCTCAGGGTTTTCATCATATGTACGGGAAGACATGCTTTTGCACCATCTGGAAATTTTTCTTCACGTCACCGGCGCCGTCTATAACGTTCATGTGGCCTGGGAAAAGCGTCTCTATATCGAGCTTTGAAAGGGTTACAATGCTTTGTTTCAGGTAGGAGCCGCTCCCTCCCGGGAAATCTGTTCTTCCGACATTCTGATAGAAGATTACATCCCCGGAGAACATGACTTTGCGGGCAGGCCAGTACAGACCTATTGAACCTGGAGAATGTCCCGGTATGAGAAGGATATCAAATGTCTCGTCTCCCAGGGAAAACTTGCCTTCCTTCAGGTGGAGATCAATGCGTACAGCCGGAGCGCTCATACCGAACAGGCTGTACAGGCTGGAACCGGCGCCCTTTAAGAACTCCATCTCCTTTTCGTGAAGGCCTACTTTTACGTCCGAGTCATTAAACAAGACAGATCCTTCAAAGTGATCGGGATGGGAATGGGTGTTGATTACATATTTAATTGCACTTTTCTCTATCCCGTCGTCTTCCATGCTTTCAAGTAGATTAGGCACAAATCCCTTCAAGCCGGGGTCAACAAGGGCGTTGACGTTGCCGCCAATATAAAAACTGTTACAGTTATTTTCAAAAGAGTCTGTCCACTCATAAACATAGATGTCATCCGAAAATCTCATAGGTTCTCCTTTTATTTATCGTATTGGATTTTGCGATAGCGGTTTCATAGCCTTATTCTCTTATACTACTTTGGAGTGCATTTACTTTCAAGTACAATGTATCCAGACGGTACGGCAGATTTCCCTTCTAAAGTCGCACAGAAACAAGAATTCCTCCCTGACGAAAAAAAAATATTGACAAAAGCCGATAATGGTTGTATTATACAACTATGAAAAATGATATCGACTGTACAAACAGGGAGGTCCTGTCCTTGGTATCGGAGCTCTGCCAGGTCGTTCGGTTTTGCCGTCAGGATGCCATGTTTTGTGAGGACGTGACTTTTACCCAGTTTCTCATACTCGATGAGGTTGCAAAAAAAGAGAGTCTGAAGATGTTGGAACTTCATCAGATCCTCGCCGTTGATAAGAGTACAACCACCAGACTCGTCAATCCGTTGGTCAGACAAGGACTGATTGAACGTAAGATATCTGATCATGATTCCAGGGCTGTGAATTTGAGATTGACATCGGCAGGGAGAAAAGTTCACAGAAAGGTGTGGTTATGCCTTGAAGGTTTTGTCGACGCGATTGAAGGACAAATTCCCAACAAGAGAAGGAAATCGGTGTATGACGCTGTGAAGCTTTTTATCGATGCCGTGAAAAAAGCATCGTCAGCCTGTCGGTGTAGTGAATAACCCTAAAGGAGCAAAAAAGTGTGTCAACCTGATTGTAACGCGCAAGAAAGTGAATCCTGCAAAAAGGGCGCGGAAAAGGTCCCGTTTGTTCTGCCTGTAATTTCACAACTGCCGCAAACATGTGAAATTCAGGTGGGCCTCCCCAGTTGCAAGCAGCCATTCGTAGTTGGTTCAATCGAGACACCCGTCGGTGCGGCGCCAAAGGTCACCTCTGTCTTAACATGGCGGGACAATTGGGGGACAGCAAGCGCCCGCTGGGGTGTCGGCCGCATGGATTATGCTGTTGAACCCGGTCTCTACGCCCTCGGGAATCCGGACGACCAAACGCGAGTGTTCGTTACGGCAAATTACAAGATGAGTTTTGACCGTCTCCGTGAAGCTCTTTCCGGACGGGACGCCTGGCTTTTGGCTCTTGATACGAAGGGAATAAACGTCTGGTGTGCCGCAGGCAAGGGTACGTTTGGGACTGAGGAACTGGTACGAAGGATAATGATGAGCGGATTGGACAGGGTCGTCACCCACAGGGAATTGATCCTTCCTCAGCTCTCCGGCCCCGGCGTTGCCGCCCACCTGGTAAAAAAATTTTCCGGTTTCAAGGTTAAGTACGGCCCCATCCGGGCCTTAGATCTGCCTGCCTATTTAGAAGCCGGTCTCATAGCGACACCGAAGATGCGCATGAAAACCTTCACTCTGCGTGAGCGGGTAGCCTTGATCCCCATAGAGCTTGTGGCAGCATTCAAGGCAGCTATTCTTCTCATGCTCCTCTTCTTCCTTCTCGGCGGCCTGGGGGGACCCGCAGGATACTGGACCAATGCGATGAATTATGGACTTTTCTCTGTGGTTTCTATATTGGTGGCAATCATTTCCGGCGCTGTCCTGACGCCGATCCTGCTCCCTCTTCTTCCGGGCAGGGCTTTTTCGTTCAAGGGGTGCACCATCGGTGTAGTTGCTGCATTCTTCCTTCTGATAATAAGGAATCCCGACCTCGCTCTCTGGCCAGGAAGGCTCGAAACTCTGTCATGGCTCTTGCTGATACCGGCTTTAGCAGCATATCTGGCCATGAATTTTACCGGCGCTTCAACATACACCTCCCTTTCGGGAGTAAAAAAGGAAATGCAATTTGCCATACCTCTGGAGATCGGCGCTGGCGTTGCCGGTGCCGGGCTCTGGCTGGTGTCTCGCTTTATCGCGTAGGAGCTTACAAATGGAAAGAATGACCTATCTGAAAGATGTGGTAACCCTCAAACTCGATGAGGAAAAATGTGCCGGTTGCGGCATGTGTAGCGAGGTCTGCCCCCAGGCGGTCATTGCCATAAATGGCATAGGCCGCGCATGGATTCAAGACAGAGACGCCTGTATGGAATGCGGGGCCTGCAGCCGGAATTGTCCCACTGGTGCGTTTTCTGTGCAAGCGGGTGTGGGTTGCGCTGCTGCAGTCATAAACTTCATGCTGGGCCGAAGCGACGCGCCCTGTTGCGGCTCGATAGAATCTTGCGGGCAAACCGATGATCAGAAGAAATCCTCATGCTGCTAATTGTGCAAAGGCGTTGCTTTTTAACCTTTAAAAATCGCTTGACAGCGTCGGATCAATCCTCGAACATACACTCTACCTAAACAAGATTTAGTTCTTTCGTTACCTCACAAACTAACCGTCTCAATTGCTCTAACCATAACAATGTGCCTCATATGTTATAAATTTTGTCATGAAATCAACGAAGAAAGATGGTTCCCGAAGTACGAATGTCTATCACATAACATACTCCAGGGAACATGACGTAGGTTGCCTCTATTTCTGGGGCTGTAATCTCAGGTGCAAACTGTGCTTACTAAAGAAGGAGGCCTTTGATTGTCACCTTCCGGAAACGCGTTTGCGTATCTACGACCCCTCATACGAGAGCGGGCGTCCCACCCGTTTTCTGGCGCTGCGAGAACTCATGCTCCTTCTCGATCCCCTATCGTTAAAACAAATTGTGCTCATGGGCGCCGAACCGGTATGCGATCCAATATTGCCCAGGATTCTGGCTTCTTTGAAGCAGTCGAAGGATTGTTCCTTTGTTCTTCTTACGAACGGCAGAAAATATCCACCCCTGTCGATGGTGGACGAGATCATTTTCAGCATCAAAGCTATAACGCCGACACTGCACAGAGACTATACAGGTGTTGACAACAAGATTATACTGCGTAACTTCACTAAGATCGCCGCATCGAAATCCGTCTCGCTTCATGTTGAGACTGTTTTCATACCAGACTACGTTGACGAGGATGAGGTGCTGAGGATCGCTGATTTCATTGCCTCCGTTGATCCAGCTATACCATTCAGGATAGATGCCTATCTCCCCATCCAGGGATTGCCATGGCGGGCTCCGCAGGCGCACGAAATCCAGTTATTAACCGAAAAGGCAAGATGCATGCTTCCAAATACTTCTTGCCTTTATGGTGATGAGGGCAAAACAGAACTGGCCTATGAGGTGGAAAGAATATTCTGAATCATAAGATAACAGGAGGTTCATTATGAAACCGCTGGATCGGATTAACCATCTGCAAAAGAAGCTTGGAGAGCAGGATCTTGCAGGCGCTCTAATTTTTTACTCGCGAGACGTCTTTTATTACACGGGTACTGCGCAGCCCGCTTACCTCGTGATTCTACCTGACGATTACCGTCTCTTCATAAGAAGTGGCTACGATTTTGCCCGCAACGACGTCTTTGTGGACAAGGACAAAGTTGAGGAAGAACGCCGTTTGGATAATATCTTCAATAAAATTTCTGATGATCTCGGTAAAGGCGCCCGTCGGATAGGCACTGAATTGGATGTCTTGACAGTGGAACAATTTGGTCCATTCAAGAAGGCCTTCCGTGATTATGATTTAGTGAATATCAGTCCCGTCGTTCTGGAACAGAGAAAAACAAAAGACCCGGGAGAAATAGAAAAAATAAGAAAAGCATGCAATGCCATTCACCTCGGTCACGAGGCTGTCCTTGCTGCACTGAAGGAGGGCATGACAGAGCTGGAACTCTCTGCCGCTGTCGAGAACGCGCATCGCCTGGCGGGACATGAAGGGATATTTTTTATCCGGCAACCGGACTTTTTTATGAGCCGCGGACCGATTTCTTCGGGAGAAAATCTTTTCAAGACGAGCGGCGTCGTCTATACGATCACAGGTGTGGGGCTTAGTCCATCTGTGCCGGCAGGCCCTTCACGAAGAAGATTATCCAAGGGAGATTTGGTCATGGTGGATATACCCGTAATTGTTGAAGGCTACCATGCAGACCAGACGAGGACCTACTGTTTGGGAAAGGCAAATGAAAGCGCCATGTCCATGTACGTAGATTTAAGGAACATAGCCGACCATCTCATCGCTAATATGAGGACAGGGATGAGGTGCAATGACATCTATAGGATGGCCGTCGAAAAGGCATCGGCCCTCGGCAGAGAAGGCCAATTCCAGGGTTTCGGCGGGGGGAAAAGGTCGCGTCTTATAGGCCACGGAATCGGATTGGAATTGAATGAGCCTCCGATTCCATCAGAATACGATAAATCCCCGGTTGAGGATGGCTATGTCATAGCTCTGGATATGCACATGCTGGATGAGTCCGCAGGAGTCGTCAAACTGGAGGACATGATTCTCATCAAAAAGGAAGGTAACGAGATATTGACGAGAAGCGACCGAGGCCTCTTTGAAGTGCTGAGGTGAGGTTCTTTTGTACTGACCTCAATTGCTACTTTCAGAATGTCCTTTGCGTGAGCAGCGCAAAAATGGTCCGCAGAAGCTTATGGGCAGTAGCCAGGACTGCCTTTTTGAAAGGAAGGCCGTCCTGTCGTCTCTTTTGATAGTAGTGTCGAAAGCAATATTCCCAGGAGGATATTTATTACTTATAAATCTTTTGTAACATTTCTTTCAATAAATCACTTATAATTTTATTGATATTATAGCCCAATTGCTGATTGTTAGCTGTGCCAGCAATTTTAACCATTAAATTATTTGTTTTCTTATCAATTAAGGTAACAAGTAAATCGGCTTCTATGGTTGTTCCAATAGAAGTAGATTCTCTTTGATATGCTCTCCAATCTTCAACTTTTATAATTAGAATATAATTCTTATCTACATTATTTAAATTTTCCTTCTTAATAAATTCATAATTAGTAATTCCTGCCTTCTGAATAACTTCATTGTAATATTTTTTTTGATCTTCCAAATATTCAGCTTTTTCGATTGCTGATGAACGTTTATAAGTTTCATCTTCTATTATAACAGCGACACTTTTCCCCTTATCAGGCGTAGTGGTTTTTTCAATTATTTTTGCCTTATGTGATTGCCATATGGTACACCCTGAAAATAAAAAGACAAGAATAATAATAAGACATAATACCTTAAATTGATTAAGCTTCATTTTCCCTCCTTTTGAGTTTCATTAAATTAAGTCTAACAATTAATATACGAACTTAGTTTTCAATATTTTGAGTATCGATATAACACATGTTATTTCTTTCCCAAAAACGTGGTTGCATCATATTGGTATGATATTGATGCCAAGGAATATGGTTCCCTTGACCAGGATGATGGTGTCATAAAATCCAACAATCACAAGAATTTATTTTGATCCGTGACCGTAAGAAGATCTAATACCTGTTTGCCAATTCTTCTTTGCTTTGTTGTATAAAAATACCCTTTTCCTTTTACAGCCGCATCCATGTTTTTTTTGAAAAGCGGCTCAAGCTCTACAGCCTTCTTATAATATAATTTTGCTTCTTGAATATCCTTCAGTTGAAAATAACTTATAGCAAGACCAATATAGGTATCATCTTTTGGACATTCATTTAGTTTCAAACATTCATTAAAAGCAATAATAGCTGACTGGTACCTACCTGACTCAAAATAAACAAACCCTCGATTATTATGGGCATATGCATTTTTCGGATCTAATTCAATAGCTTTGTTACAATCTTTCACTGCCCGATTGTAGTTGCCAAGCTTATAGTAGATAATTCCTCGATTATAATAGGCCACTGCAAGTGTCGGGTTAATCTCGATGACTCTGTCGAAATCCCCAATCGCCAGGGTATAGTTGCCAAGCTTGTCATAGGCAACTCCCCTGTTATAATAGGCCACTGCAAGTGTCGGGTTAATCTCGATGGCTCTGTCGAAATCCCCAATCGCCAGGGCGTAGTTGCCAAGACTGACATGGACAGTTCCCCGATTATTATACGCCGCATAAAAATGAGGGTTCACCTTAATCGCTTTATCGTAATACGACAATGCCTCGGATGCATTGCCTGCATCGGCCAGTGCCTTCCCATAATTATTCAGTGGCCTCGGTTTATTTGGAGATTTTTTCAGACAATCGGCCCAGAGGGTATATTCACTTGCCCAGACCTTATTGCGTTCATAGGTCAATCCCGTATTTGTCAAAACCAGTAAAACCAGGATTGCCCAACCGACCTGCCCGTATCTATCCCACAGAAAATAGAAGACCACGCCTATCAGCACAAGAAAAAAACCCAGACCCGGCAGGTACGTCCGATGCTCAAATATGACATCCTGGGCTATCGGTATGATACTTGATTCCACAGACAGGGTTAAAAAAAACCATATTATCCCAAAAGCAATCAACCGATACCTGCGGAAAACAAATATGCCGAGAAGAAGTATTCCTGCCAGAGACAGCAGGCCAATGAGCGTATGCCATTCAAAAAGGCTGTGCGATATGGCGTAGTCATAATCAATATTCTGATTCACAGGCAGTACGAACAGCCTGATATATGTTAGTATGACACTGAACTGGGTGAGGAGATATTCCCATGCCGTTATGGGATAATCATAACCCTGATAGAGAAGAGGTGATACGGGATTAAAGATCCCGAAGGAGAAATTAAGGAAGAAAAGACCAACGAAAATCCCGAGGATGATGATAGGAATCTGGATGCTCCTGTCTTTTAAATCGATCCTCCACGTATCGGTCTTTATAAAACTGAATTCATACAGGACAAAAGCAAATGGCAGTGTAAAGACGATCTCCTTGGTCAGCATCCCCAGTACTGCGCACAGTATGGAACCTGTGTAGAAAAAGAAGACCCGTCTGTCTTTATTACCCTCCCAAAGTCTGCCCTTGACATAAAGCGCTAACGACAACAGATAAAACAGCGTGGCCAGTGAAGCCAATCGCTGCACTATATACGTTACCGACTGCGTAGCCAGAGGATGGGATACGAACAACAGGGCTGTAAATAGGGCCATTGCCCTTTTATGTCTCCCTATCGGCTGATCCCTCATCACTGGTGTCGCCATTGTCAGCATAACCAGCCACCAGACCAATAAGGCATTAACAATGTGTATCGCTAGATTGACGAGGTGGTATCCCCACACATGAAGCCTATGAAAATGATAATTCAAGGCAAATGATAGAAACCCTATGGGACGGCTGGAGTAAAAACCCCACCAGGCCTTCACATTGGAAAGATTCCGTATAGCGATATTCTTTTCAATGAAGGAAGTATCATCAAAATGAAAGGAACAATCAAACGAATTGGAGTAAGCTATTACACCCACCAGGCATATAAGTACTATGGATATTAAGCTCCATGGGATTTGTCGGGTTTTCCTCTCTTCTCTTCCTCCGCCCCGCATGTCTTTCTGTTTCTTCTTATTTGGAGTCTTTGATATCTGTTTCTTTCCCATACTGCCTCCAAGAAACTTCTTCAGAAATTTAAAATTTAAACGATACCACACTCTTAATCAAGTCAAATCTGATATTCTTATCAGGCGCCGTGAACTGTCATCTCATTTATTCGTCACAGCGGGACCGAATTTAATTGGGCAGGATTGATCGTTGGGCGGTTTGATTGACTTGGGATACAAAAGCATTATCGTATCCACCATGGAAAGGACCAGTTTGCAAATGGCAGACGACATATTAGCGGCATCGAATCTTTCTGGTCCTGCTCAAAACGGAGACTCATGAAGTTTCATGGCATACCAAGATCAACCTTTTATCTTCATCTCAAAGAGTGTGAGTTCCGATTCAATTATCGGAACCGAAATACTATCAAATGGTCCTAAAACTTCTGAGAAATAATCCGCTCAGCTAGCTCTACCCAAAGAAGAAAAATAGGTGAAGGAGGGAAAGACTCCCGTTTAAATTTATTTTGTATTATTGATGAATCAGGAGAAAGGGTGTTTTGTTATTGCGAAATTTTGGTAGTTTATTATATAAGGCCTCGTGAAACACATTGTGGTAGGTATAGCGGGACACATTGATCGTGGGGGGAATGCCCTTATCAAGGCACTCATCAGTATCGATAGAAGCAGACTCAAAAAAGAAAAGGCGAGGGGAATCAGGATCGAGGGATGAATAAATTGACCTTGCAGGAACACTACCCCGTCATTATTATCGGAGCAGGCCCCGCTGGTTTAACTGCCGCTTATGAATTAGCGAAGAAAGATTTCCAACCACTGGTGTTGGAGAAGAATGATAACATTGGCGGACTGGCTCGAACTGAAACATATAAAGGTTTTCGTTTCGATATCGGCGGGCACCGTTTCTTTACTAAAGTGCCGTTGATCAATGACCTATGGCATGAAATTCTTAGCGAAGACCTTCTCATCCGGCCTCGTTTGTCAAGCATTCAATATGATGGACATTTTTTCAACTATCCGCTCAAAATGTTCAATGCGCTAAACGGTCTTGGCCCTGTGGAAGCATGCGTCGTCGGTCTAAGCTACATCAAGGCGAGGCTGTTCCCCCGTAAAGAAGAAACAACCTTTGAACAGTGGGTAACCAATCGGTTTGGATCTCGTTTATACGAAATATTCTTCAAGACCTACACGGAGAAAGTATGGGGCATACCATGCAGCGAAATTTCTGCTGAATGGGCGGCACAGCGTATCAAGAACCTCTCTTTGCGTGAAGCGGTTCAAAATGCCTTATTGGGCAACGGATCAGCGAAAGATGGGCAGACGATAACTACCCTGATCGAACAATTTTACTACCCTCGTCTGGGACCGGGAATGATGTGGGAGCAATGTGAGCAGTTACTTCTCGATCATGGCGCCAAGACAATCCGCGGCGTTGAAGTCGACATCATAAAACACCATCATGGGACAATAGAATGCGTCCATGGAAGGACTCAAGCGGGTGAAGAAGTAGAATTCAAGGGCAGTCACTTTATATCAACCATGCCGATCCGTGAGCTCATCCATGCCCTAGATCCGCCGCCACCGGAAGACGTATTACAAGCTGCATGCCAACTCCGCTATCGGGACTTTTTAACGGTTGTGTTGATTGTGAAACGAGAGTCCGTCTTTCCTGAAAACTGGATTTATATCCACTCGCCCGAAGTGAAAATGGGTCGCGTTCAGAATTATAAAAACTGGAGTCCAGACATGGTTTCTGACCCCTCCTACACCTCTCTCGGACTTGAGTACTTTCTCTGGGAAGAAGACGAAGAGTGGTCGTGGCCAAAAGAACGACTGATCGAATTAGGAATACAGGAGTGCGGGCGGATTGGATTGATTAATCCCCATGAGGTTGTCGATGGAACCGTGTTGCGTGTCAAAAAGGCATATCCGGTCTATGACCGGCAATATCTTGAAAGCGTACGCACGATTCGCCGGTATTTAGACCAATTCTCCAACTTGCAGACCATTGGCAGAAATGGTCTGCACCGATATAACAATCAGGACCACTCGATGATGACCGGAATATATGCGGCACGCAATATTGTGATGGGGGAAAAGAACGATGTGTGGTCCGTAAATACAGAAACAGAGTATCACGAAGGCGGACGAATGGCTGACATTGGCATCAGTGATCGTCATGTGTCAACGACCTTAACAGCTGCGGCCAAGTCTCCTGATGAGGTCATCACAGAGGTCTTCGCGAAATTGGATCCCTTGGCGTTGGGCGCCGCCGTGGGTACAGTTACCGGTCTGGGCCTTTTCCTGGCAACCATCGTATTATTAATCAAAGGCGGTCCCAATATCGGCGTAACCCTTTCCTTAATCGGTCAGTATTTTTTAGGATTTGAAGTCACATGGCGCGGCGCCTTTATCGGCTTTATGGAAGGGGGCGTTTTTGGATTCCTGCTGGGCTATTGCCTGGCTCAGCTCAAGAATTGGGGTATGGTAGCGTATGCATCTCTGTTACGAAGACGGTTTGAAGCTCAGACGCGGCATGATCTTTTGAATAAGTTATAGCATTCTGTGTTCGAGGCTGGCCGATGTTGAGGAGTTATAACGATGGCAAGTATGAATAAAGAGGTCGATGAGCTGGGTAAAGCAGTGGCAAGTATCCAGACCAAGGTGTTAGCCTTCGTTTTTGCGTTGATCGCAGGTTTGGGAATTTTTCTCATGACGGCATGGCTCCTCATCAAGGGCGGAGAACGGGTGGGAGCACACCTGAATCTTTTAGGGCAATATTTCATGGGCTACTCTGTTACCTGGAAGGGGAGCATAGTGGGTTTCTGCTATGGGGCGTTCATCGGCGGTATCGTTGGCTGGGCCATCGGCACGATTTACAATAAAATAGTCAACATGCGCCGGTGACTGGACGACGTCGAGGGCCGCCACATTTCAAAGATAATTTCTTCCCTCTTACAAAATAGCAAGCGCTGAGTAAGAGGGCTCATGGTAATTTTGACGGCTCTTTTATCACTGCAGATGCAAGACAAATCCGAGTATTGATTCTACCCCATGCGGTTCTCCCTAAATCTCATGCTGAGGAGCGAACGTAAAAGCGCTTTTTCATGTGAGGTAAAGAGGCCGAGGAACAGAAAGGCAATCAGGATGGCAACAACGATAGTAATGACTTTTACAACAACCGCCCACCCGCTCGCTGGCCAGAGGATGGTCAGACCGTAAGCGAAAAGAGAACAGAGAATGCACTTCAAAAAATCCCCGGAGGGACAACGGATACCCCAAACCCGGCAGGCGATGAGGATCGTCCCGAAACCGATGAAGCAGGCGCCCGCTGCCATCACGGCGGCAGCTCCAATTCCACCGAGAGCAGGGATCACAAAAAGGTAGCCGATAAAAGAGAGGGGTACGATGGGAATTGCCAAAACAAGGGTCAGGCCGGGCCGATGGGAGGCTGTGAGAAGAGCATTGGCGATGCCCATGGCATGTAGGCCTACTGTTGCAAAAATCAGCAGGGCCAGCATGGGGCCGGCAGGGAGGAACGTTTGCCCAAAGATGAAATCGACGATCTCCGAAGATGCCCCAGCGGTCATAACGGCGAACGGCAGGAGCCAAAACGCAGAGCGGACCGCCGTGCGACCGATTTCTGTTGCCTGTTCATCCTGCCCCTGACCCAGGAGTCCGCTGAGGGTGGAAAGAAGGGGCGGTGACAGGGATGCAGACAGGAGCGATGGAGGGATGGAGAGATTCGTCGCGGCGCCATAAAACCCTACCTCGGCGGCTGTCGCGCCGAGCGCTTTGAGGGCAAACAGGTCAAGTTTTATAAGTCTTATGCAGAGGGAGTTCATAAATAGAGGGACGACAAAACCCCATAACTTCCGGGCGGGGAAGGAAGACCGGGAAAAGAAGCGCAGGCGGACGTAGAGGCAGCTGATGGCGAGTTCGATAACGGAGGCGCCGATGCTCCCCATGATCGCCCCTGCAATGGAGAACCCTAATTCCACGAAAAGGATGATCAAGATCAGGCGGGCAATCCACCTGCCGGCGCTGATCAATGCCCGCTTCTGAAAACATCCCCTTCCCAAAAGAATATTGATGTTGGCACTACCTAAACTCACAATGGGAACGTCGAGAGCAAAAAGCTGAAGATGGCCCACCATTGCCGGCTCCGCAAAGAGAAGGGCAAGAGGTCGGGCGAGGAAAAAGAGGAGAACGGCCATGGCTATCCCCGCCAGAACATAGAGCCTGCTTACCGTCGTGGCAAC
>Ga0209777_10002748_pt1 | contig 22701 bp, 31 predicted proteins | sample FrelakmetHBP12HB_FD_187147 | JGI IMG/M metagenome (GOLD analysis project Ga0209777, IMG submission 187147) | Freshwater lake sediment microbial communities from the University of Notre Dame, USA, for methane emissions studies -HBP12 HB (SPAdes)... | ecosystem: Environmental > Aquatic >...
CCATATGGATTTCCGCAGAGCAATCGGCAAGGAGTGCCCTTGTGCCATCATGCCTACATAACTTTTGTGGATCCTGCAGCCAAAATTCCTGAATGGGTGGTTTATACACTGACTCCAGATCATGCCTTGGGATGTTTGCCTCGTACCAATGCATTTGCTGCAGATCAAAGTTTTGCTGGCAGTGCCACGCCTGCTGATTATAACAATACAGGCTTTGACAAAGGGCATCTCATGCCTGACGGAGATGCATCGTTTGATGATCAAGCTGAAAATGAAAGTTTTTTTATGACCAATATGTCGCCACAGTTACCAGGACTCAATAGGGGAGCCTGGAAATTATTGGAAACATCGGTAAGGGGTTGGACAGCAGAATTACGTCAACCATACACTATCTACGTGGGTAACATATACGGAGCTGGTGATAAAACAATAGGTAAGGGCGTTGTAGTTCCGCATGCATTATATAAAATTGTAATTAATGATGCTACCGGCGAAGTAGCCGGTTGGGTATTTCCACAAGCTGGCGGCCTTGGCAATGATTTAACCAAGTTCCGCACATCTGTGGCTCAAATTCAAACGCTAACTGGCATTAAATTTGGTTTTCCACCAAATGCCAAAGAATTGGCTGCTGGTCAAGAATGGAAGGTTGATTTTGGGCAGCTCACATCTATGAAAAGACAAAAATGTGGAGCCAATGCACAGACAGACTAACATTTGGTAAGAAATAAAAATAGGGCCGCAAGGCCCTATTTTTATGAGTAAAATCTTACTTGTTTGTTGTAAGATTCATAAATGGCATAGGAGTCGATGCATACATGTTGCTGGGCAACACACCATTCCAACGTTTGGCCTGTTCAAGGGCAACCAAGCTGGGATTTTTGGCCAGCGCATCTGCCATTTTATTAGCAGCATCTGCAGCAGCTTCACCTTGCATACGTATTGCAGTTGCCTCAGCCTCGGCTTCCAATTTACGTGCTGCAGCATTACCTGCTGCAATGGTTTCGGCTTTGCGACGTTGTCCTTCGGCTTGTGCAGCTAGCTGATTGGCCTCGCCTCGAGCTGCAATCACCATGGTTTCTGCATCGATAGTTGCCTGTTGCTGTTGCCGTTGAGCAAGAACAACAGCAGCTTGAGCACTTTGAGCAGCAATCATACGCTGATTGTATTCAGGTGGCAGTTCTTCAATGCTAACTTGAACTTCTTTGACTGAAATACCCCATTCGTTTTCAAGCACAGATTGTACAGCAGTCTTAAATTCTCCCAAGGTTTTTTCACGATCCTCGCCGGCAATTTGCATGAGGTCGTGTTTGCCCATGATGTTACGAAGGATATTGATGATATTTGGATTCAAATTATTGCTAATATCTGTGTTGCCCTGCCTACCAGTTTGATACAGCAACCGATACACACTGGCATCGGGAATTTCTGTTGTCACACCTACTTTTAGTTTAATTGTAAATGTGTCCTTTGTGGTAACTGGCACAACACCGACATTATCAGTGTCGCGACTTACCTGCATGCAGTCGACGCCTTGAATCAACGGCAGCTTGAAATGCAAACCAGCTCCAAGTGGTCCGCTGTTTACGTTAACTGGCTTTTGAAATTGCGTAACATAACAGCGATCAGTTTCTGGAACAGTAAAAAATGATCCAAAAAATAGAGATAGGCCTGTTAATCCAACTATACCAAGCCCTGCATATTTGGCAATTTTGCTGATATCAATTTGATTTCTATCAAATCTATCAGAATCGTTTGGATTTTTCATCATCATATGTACACCTCATTGTATTGTTTGTACCGCATATATAGAACAGGTATGGCAAATGGTCAAGTGTTTTTTTGCAAGTCGATAAACTACAACTACACATCCTTCTGACCTCATAATTATAAATAACAGCATGTTCGGGAAAATTGCAGTGTTAGAATTTATACTCATGCTGGCTATGGCTGCAGCCGGTGTAGAATATTTCAAATATTCGCAGGAGCAGATTGTCACCTTGCATGAAAATAACGCCAAGTTAGAAACAGCTGTCAATACCCAGCAAGAAACCATCAAGGCACAGCAAGCTGCAGCACAGGCTCAAAATCAACAAATGATAACGCTACAGCAAAATGTAGCTGATGCAGAATCCAAGCGTAGAGATTTTGAAGATAAACTGCGTCAAAAAGACATTGCTGCAATGGCGCGCGCTAATGCAGCTGATCTTGAAATACGTATGAATCGAGCAACCATTAAAGCCTTACAAGATATGATCAATTTAACTACTCCAAAAGATAGAGATGCTACACCAGTTCAATTGGCAGATCCCTCATCACCTGCACAGTCGACATCATCAGTTAACGCTGCTACAACTACCAACACTTCGTCAAGTCCTCAACCGCCACCGCGCCCGCCAAAAAATTATAAAAAAACTGGGAGCAGCGGTTCATGATCAAGAAATTATCGGCAATTTTGACAATTACACTTGTACTAGCGGGATGTAGTGACAATGTTCAAAAAATAGAAGTTTCTGCCAAGCCCATTGAAATTGATATTGCTAAAACAGCCGATCCTGAAGCGGTAAAATTATCTCCTATACATTTTAAGGTTGTTACAAAGTCCAACCTCAATGCATTTATAGCTGAAATTGGACGGCAACAAAACACAGCTGACCCTGTGTTTATAGCAATTACCACCAAGGATTATGAAAATCTCAGTCTCAATTTGGCCGATTTACATAGATATATTGAACAGCAGCAGTCGGTGATAGTTTATTATCGAAATCTAACAAATCACAGCAACAACAGCTCTACAACAGCAACATCTAATTAACAGGCTACTTTATTCTCTATTTGGTTACTCTAAATAACCATGTACTTAATCATTTTTGGAGAATAAGTTAATGTCTCAAACAATTAGCATGTTACCTGACGATGATGAACCTCTTCCACGTCGTAGACCCGCTATAGATGAAGTGCAAGAAGCACATGCTGCGTCAGGGGCATATCTTCCACCATTAGGACCAAAACTTGCGCAGCCGGCAACAAGTGCAAGTGGATCGGTAATGCCTCCAAGTACAATGGGCAGCTTGCCTTCTGCTATTCCTGCAAACTCACCAATGGGAACACCGATGGGAACACCGATGGGAACACCGATGAATTCTGGAATGCTGCCTCAAACTACAACTGTTATCGACACATCTGGCACATCAACAATCGGTACTGCTATGATGAATCAACAAACCATGCAGATGAATACAATGGCAGCTACAGCTCAGGCTCAGGCCAGTGTTGGAATAGCACAAACTTCACTGGACAAAGAATTATTAGATGACCAACTGAAAAAAGAAGATGAGCATTGGGTAAAAAGTTATTGGCGTCCCGCAATGGGTTGGCTATATATGGCCATTTGTTTTACCGATTTTATTGGATTTCCTGCACTTTCTATGTTTCTACCAGTAATTATGAAAGGATTTGGGGTACAGATGAACTATACACCTTGGACAAGTTTGTCACTATCCAATGGCGGGTTGATGCATCTTGCATTTGGAGCTATACTTGGTGTTGCTGCCTACAGCAGAGGACAAGAAAAATTAGCAGCAATGAAATAATCGATGCACTATTGTTAAAAATATTTTGATATCTCATTGTAAAAATTATAAATATTAGTTATTGTGATATTCTCTTGGTGGTGGCATAAATGTATATTGAATCTGATAGATGGTGCATAATAAGTGGCCCAAGATCGGGTACATGTTGGTTAGAGGACATGATTTTCCAGCACCTGAACCATAGTAAGAAAAATACTGTTAGATTAAGAGAGTTTTTTAATTATGGTTTCAGCTGTTCACCTTGGTTTGAATACCATGTGTTGGACAATATCTCCCTCGATATCATAGAAATCAGACAACGTTGTCCTGTATCAAGGGATCGATTTTTGGTTGATAAAATGAACTGCATTAAATTTGGAAATCAAGATCAAAGTTTTACTATGCGGCTTTTTAATCACGACGAAATTGAATCTAGACGGTTTGAAAATATAGTTGATACACTTTACAACACTATTAACATTAATTTAATAATTCTAAAAAGGTCTGCATTTGATAGAGCATTAAGTTGGTATTTTATGAAAATTACCAATGTGGTTCATCATAAAATTGCTTCTAACAGTATAGATTTTTATTCATTTACAACTGGAAAAATTACCAAAGAGGCATTGCGGTTACAGCCTGTGATAGTGGACATTGACAGGTGGCGAGATCTTTACGCCAATTGCCTTCGTGAAAATCAATTGCTTGAAAAAATTAGTCATCAATATAACTTATCAATTGTTAATTATGAAAATTTGATCGAGGACTGCAATACACATTCAGTGCCAATACATCTTGAATCAGAATTTCAAAAAACCTACAGTGAATCTTATCAAAACAATGTAATTAATTTTCAGGAATTATTAAAAGAATCAAAATTAATAGAACGTGATATGATTTAACGCCAGAGTTTAGGACATGTTTTTCGCATAAATATTGGATTAAAAAAAAGGATTGGCAACTATGTCGGATATATCAGATACCATATGCAGATTGGCATGGGACTTTCCAGTTTTAAATTTTGCCAGGAATGAACTGCGATATTGTTGTCGAACACAGCCGCAAACTTTGACAGAATCAGACTTGGATCAAGGGGTTGAATTATTTAATTCGTTCAAACCTGTCGCCGAGTTGAGAAACGATCTACTCAGAGGCATAAAAAATTCAAAATGTAGAACCTGCTGGCGCATAGAGGAATCACACGGCGAAGGACCTAGATCTGGTTTGCATGGATTTGCAGAATTTGCACGAGAAAATAAAATTTGGCCAGAATTAACTACATTAAGTGAAATCAAACAAAAATTATTGTCATTGACTGATGAAGAAATTGATATGTTAACCAAATTAAACGCATCGATTCAAAACATAGAAATCTCTCTTGGCAACCTCTGTGATCTAAAATGTATATACTGTAGCCACCATTATAGTTCACAATGGGCAGCCGAACGGATAAAATATAATGAAATAACAGAAGCCGACATTGAAAGAGAATTGCCTAGAGTAACTTCTACACGCTATGAAGATATTTGGTGGCAATGGTTTGAAACTGTTGGAAAAGATGCTGAACAAATAAATTTTATTGGTGGCGAACCTTTAATTATTGAAAAGTTCTATACATATTGCAATAGAATTTTTGATTTCTATAATATGAATCCAGTTAGACCTGGACAACATATTTCTGTTCTCAGCAACTTTAATACTCCTGAACGCTTTTATACTAGATTCATAAATCTATGTGACAGACTCACAGAGGTGCCAAATCTGAAATTCAAGGTGGGAGCAAGTTGCGAATCTATTGGGAATCGGGCTCAATTTATTCGTAGCAACACTGATTGGACAAAGATGACTGCCAACATAGATAGATTTTTATCTGATATAAATGATAAAAATCTAAGTGATCGTATTATATTCAATTTGCAAATAGCACTCAATGCATTGTGTATTAGCGATTTACCAAATTTTTTCAAGTGGGTAGTTGATCTACAGCGAAAATCAAAGATTCCTGTTAATCTGCAACGAAATCAAGTGGCATTCCCTGCTTGGTGCAGCGTGGGACTATTGCCAGCTGAATTTGGCAGATATATTGACGAATCAATTGATATTTTGTCAGACGAATACAATCATATCAACAATGAAGACTACAATGAAAATGGTAGATGGGATTACTATATAAGTTTCTTAAAAACTATCAAAGATCAATTTGAAAATCCATTAAAAGATACAAATTCGCAAAAGATTTTTGCTCAACAAATTGATTTATTAGTATCCAGACGCAATTTAAATTTCAATGATACATTTCCAGAAATGGTGCCGTTTTACAACTACTGCAAGCAACTATAGATAGTATTCTTTTTAACTTAAAATCTCTTGAATGCGTACAAAGTTATTGAAGGTAATTTACTTTCTGTCACCAAATAGTAAATAATCATCGTTGGTATATCCTTCCATGATTTCGCTGCCAGATTTGATATTGGGAGTTGATTTATTGTTGTCTAACCCACCTCTGATTGGAACAATTGCCCAGGTGCAGTAATCAACGAAATTAGGCAATGATTTTAATTCTGCTTCCAAACTCAATGTTTCGCCCCTATTGTGCGGCGCCATCATGAATTTCACTTCCAAATGTCCTCTTTTTTGTGATTTACTCATTTCATCTGCAACGGCTTCTACAACCTTTACAAATTTCTCCCTGTTGTAGAATTCAAAATGAACACTGAGATTCAAATCACCATAGTGGATGATTTCACGATAGTATTCTGGCAGACGAGATCCATTGCTGTGAAGACTAACATGATGACCGCACGAATCCAAGTATCGCAGCCATGGCAGAAAATGTTGATTGGCAGTTGGCTCACCACCGCTTATGATAAAATTAACAGGTTCTCCATTGGTAAAACGTTGCTCAATATTACGAGTAGCTTTCATCAACTCTTCTAGGGTCTTGTGAACATCGGTGCGGTTGTGAATCCATGGCCAGCAATATGAACAATCATAATTGCAGCGTCTGCTGATTTCCCAGTACACTTGTTTTTGTCTGCTGGCATGAGTTCGTTCCATGGCTACAAAATCTGTCAATTCATTATTGCATTTCTCAGACTGTGTTTCTAGTCCAAGTCCTTTTCTTAATAGATCTCGGCTATCTGCATCTGCACATTTTGGAATAAACAAATCTGCTCCACATGAGCAGATATTGCGCGTACAGTTTATCCAGTCCTGAGGTACGGTAAAATCGTCCCAGACATTACCAAGATTCCCTCCTACCCGACAGCTAGCAGTCCATACACCGCCGTCCATGTCGATATAAAGGCTATCTACACCTGCTGCACATTTCCAATTGTTTAGATAATTGAGTTTCGAGCCAACTAATTCATCGGTGCTCCAATCTCTCCATTGCCCATCTTTAGAGTAAGTTCTTATAGGTTTTCCGGGAGTAAAATCCATAGATAATCTTCTTTCCTTAATCATTGCTGTATTTTATTTTGGTACTCATGATGTCGTAGTTGCAGTGACATCTATCCTTATTGCAAAGAATTGGATCAATTGGCAGTTGCAAATCTTCGTCATATATAAACCCTATCCTGTTGCCTACCCGGCACCAGCCTCTATAGATACCACCATCCATGTCCACTATAAGTTGTTCTACACCTGCATAACAATGCCAACCTTGCCAGTTATTGGCATTGTTACTGATAAAATTGTGTGCCGATCTCACAGTTTCCGTACCATCGTCGTTGATGGTTTTCATGGCTCCTCGATATACCTCAAAACTTTTTGTCCATTTTATATGAGAATTAATTAGACTGTTTTGATTGATGAATACATCAAGTTGCTCTGGTGAATAATCATAAAGTGCACCATTTAAATCGTGCGCTAGAGGTTGCAAAGCCATGGAACAGTTTCCAATGTTTTTAACACGATGTGCCACATCCATGCATTTGTCCCAATTTTCAGATTTCATCATAATGTTAACATGGGTTCTTACATCGCAATGCAGTACCTCTACGACTTGACAAAAATGGTCAGAATTGGCAAACTCGCTGTGGAAGCTGAGAATTACTGTATCAAAATAGCATTTATTTTCTTCCCACCAACGAATTGTGCGACTTCCATTGCTGATAAATCCAACTTTAACACCCGATTCGGTGCAAAATTTACAAATGTCTATGAAATCTTTGTTGAGGGTTACCTCGCCACCTGTAAACTCAAAATAGATTTGTTTTTCTGGATGGACATTTTTTATGCGTTGCACAAAGGCCTTTACATTATCTGTGTTATGCCATTTATGTTTGCCATCATGAAGACTTTTTGGACAATAAGAACATTCAAAATTGCATGTGCTGCCAAGGCACCAATTGACTACAAACCAATTGTGATTATTGGGATTTGAATGTTCGAGCCGATGATAATTTGAATTCATATTAGAGGGCCCTATGTAGTTTTTCTAATTTTTTAACCGACTATTTAATTTCAATTATGTATTATAATTTTTTTATTTTGTGAAAAAACGACAGGTGTTTGACACTAGAATATGCTGATCGTATTAATCAAGCATTAACCTACATAAATTATGGTTTTTTGTTGATTTTTCTATTTGACCACGATTAAAATAGCATAAGTAATCTAGTCGTTAACAGGAGGATAAAAATGGCTACACATGATGAAATTGTTGCACAGTTTAATGCATACATTGCTGAAAACAGCAAGTTTACTGACAAGGGTGTCAAGGCCGCTGCTGCCCGCGCTCGCAAGGCTTTAGGCGAACTTGGCAAGCTGGCAAAGTCACGCAGAGCTGAAATTCAGGAAAGCAAGAACGCAGCTAGCTCATAATAATTTAAAATTTGCGCTTGACATCACAGACCTAGAGTGTATACTAGTTACACTCTAGGTTTTCTTGTCTCAAAAGGATGTAGTTGTGGCAGATATATGGTTGATAAGCGATACACATTATGGGCATGCCAATGTTCTTAAATTTACCAACAATGATGGTAGTTTAATACGCGGAGCTCGATTTTCTTGTCTAGAAGAAATGGACGAGCATTTGGTTGATCAATGGAACAAGGTTGTCAAGGATGAGGACAAAATATATCATCTAGGTGATGTGTATTTTGGTCAAGGACATCAAGTTTTGCATCGTCTAAAAGGTCACAAGCGCTTGATTTTGGGCAATCATGACAACGGTAAAGATCAAAATCTACACAAACATTTTGAAAAAATTGAAGTTTGGAGGATATTTAAAGAGTTTAATATGTTACTCACGCATGTGCCTGTGCATGAAGGCAGCTTGGAATACAAGGTAAAATGTAATGTGCATGGCCATTTGCATCAGCATCTGGTCAATGACCCGCGTTATTACAATGTATCAGTCGAACAGATTGATTATAGGCCAATACACATTGAGGATGTAGCCAACCAGCTGAAAGCGAGGTTTTAAACTGATATATAATGTAGAGAGAAAATTGATTGACAACCGCTAGAACAAGATTATGCTATCACATAGATTCAAAGGGGAGAGCTCGTAGGTGAAACAAGTTAAAATGCGTTCAAAAATTTCAAACGATGGATATCAAGATCCCATTAAACTTTATCTCAGAGATGTTGGTAAAGCCCCTCTGCTTACTCACAAGCAAGAAATTGAAATTAGTCAGGTAATAGAAACAGCCAAACAGGCCATAACTGATAGATTATTGGGCATCCCGTTGACTATTTCAACTATTATGTCATGGATTGATGCTGCCATGGTAAATGGACAGGATGCATTGGAAGTTTTTGACATAGAGTTAGACAGCAACGACGAAATTGGTCCAGCATTTTTAGGACAACTTACTCGAATCAAGCAGCTATGTGTGCAGTATCAAGATAATCCCAGTGACGAAACTGCTCGAGCAGAACTGATTGATCAATTTAATGAATTGGCTCTCAATCCAGCTAGTTTAAGCCATCTCATGGAGCAAGTTATTGCTTATAACAAGCAGGTGGTTACTCTTGACGGTGAAATGCTGCGTTTAGCTGAAAGCTGCAACATCAAGCGTGAAGATTGGCTCAAAGATTATTTGACGTTAGATGGAATTGATTGGATTGCCAGTAAAAATCACCACAATTATGTGACTCTATTGGGGAAGCACAGCGATCGTATTGAAAACGTTAAATCTCGCATTGACAAGATTTCTGCTGAAACTGGCATGAGCCTTCGCGATTTACGCGAAACTGTGCGCGATTTGCGTGTTCAAGCCAAGATAAAAGAAGAAGCCATTCAGCGAATGGTGACCAGCAATTTGCGGTTGGTGGTATCTGTTGCCAAACGCTATAATCAAAATAATCCAGCTACACTACTTGATCTAGTACAGGAAGGTAATATTGGCCTAATCAAGGCAGTGGAAAAATTCAAATGGCGATTGGGTTATAGATTCAGTACCTATGCCACATGGTGGATTCGTCAAGCCATTATCAAAGCAACTACTGAACACAGCAAAACTATCCGAGTACCAAGCCATGTTCTTGATGCTGTTAAAAAGATTCAACGTGCAGTCAAAGACTTTGTTTCTGATCACGGATATGAGCCAAATGAAGTAGAAATTGGCAAGCTTGTTGACATGGATGCCAGCAAGGTAAGTCGTATGCTACAGGTGGCAAGAGATCCTATTAGTCTACAAACACCAGTTGGTGATGATGAGGACAGCGACATTGGATCGTATATTGAAGATGAAAATGCCAACAATACCATTGAACAAATCAACAGCGATGACGTAGCACACATTGTATCTCAAACATTGAGTTCGCTTACCAGTCGTGAGGAGCGTGTAATTCGCATGAGATTTGGCATTGGTACAATGGATGAACACACATTGGCAGAAATTGGAAATCGTTTTAACGTAACACGTGAGCGTATCAGACAAATTGAAGAAAAAGCACTGCGTAGACTCAAGAGTCCTGATAAGTTGCGAGATCTAGAATCAGCCTTACAAGGATAAACTGCGTAAAAACACTGTTGCAAGTCTAAATTTGCACCCTATTGCAAAATTTAGACTTGCAATCTTACCATTATGCTTGATTCAATCTGTCGTTGACAATTTCCCAATTTACAATACGAAAGATTGTTTTCATATAGTCTTTTCTCAAAGTAAAGGGCGACATCGAGTGCTCCCATAAATCTATGGGAAGAAGTATATCATTGGCCCAAGTTTGATTTTTCAAGGTTTTAATACTGCCATTTTTGGCAAGATAACACCAGCCACTGCCTTGTAAAGATAATGCAGCTTCTGTAAATGCATCTTTAAATTCGTCCCAACCGCCATGAATTTTTTCAATTAATTCTTTGCTTTCGCCAAATGGAAGATTATGTAGTTTAGGTTTTTGTAGGCTTGGCCAAAATATGTTGTGCAGCCGTGCTCCTGCGTAATTGAAATCTCTATCACCTTCGCCGGCATTGTAACGATCGACATAGCCTTTACTCAAAACTTTATAATGGAATTCAACAACCTTTCTTTCCATGACAGGTGCAAGGGCATCTAACGCATATGGTAAGTCGACAAGCGTTAGTTTGTCTTTGGTTTCCATAAGGGTATGTAATCTCATAGTTTTATTTACCAATTTTGCTCACTGCGGACCAAAGTCCACATACTAGTATTCTAACCAATATTTTGGAGACTATGATGGGACGACGCAGTATCGTTGAGAAGAATAGAGTATATATTGAATGTACCGATGCACATCGCAAGGTTAAGGCGCACATAATCAAGCAAGATGAACGTACAATAAAAGTTGAATTGCCCACAGGATTTGTCATGGAGTTAGAAAAAAAACATCGGCGCGGTGCATATCGGTTTCAATGCGGTATGCTCGAGTTTGTCAGCGATGGAAAGCCAGTTGTCTAAATTGTTGTTGGATTCAATGTACCATTAAAAATAAAATTACTAGTACCATTTTGGCTTTGAACATAAATTGAGTCGCCGGCATTCAAGTATATTTGCTGTAGGTAGAGACTTTGTCCGTGATAGATCAGTGTATTGCAGGCAATATAACTGTTTGAATTTAGAGTTTGAGAATTTGGTACAAGTGCTACATTAACTTGATCATCCATGTTGTTTTGATTCATACAAAAAATCGTTCCTGTTGCAGTGGTATCAACTGGTATTGTATATAAAAGGCTTGTTGTACCTGCCAACGGCAACAATTCTGCAAGTATTGGTTGATCTAACATGGTTATGGTCTTTTTACTGTTGCGGATTTTGAGCACTGGGCGGTGTGGTGGTAACAGATGTTTCTGTCTGTTGAAGTGCTAATTTAGCAGTTTCGGGTACCGGTGTTTGTCGAAAATCTATAAGTTCCATTTTTGTTACAACACCATCTGGTGTGGTCACATACAAACCATCACTTTTTGCACTAATAGCCCAATTTCCTATTACAATTTTGTTTGCTGTTACTTGATTAGCTGTTACAGTGTTATAATTACCGTTGTTACTCATAGCCGATCCTTTTATTGCCGGCGATATTTACCACCAGATTAAAACAACTCTGGATGTAATTTACCGTATTTACGCATCACTTGTCCTGCTACAGCGTTGGCTTCATTTTCTTGATCACTGCCAGTTTTGCCGCTTAATTCATTGAGTTCATTAGCTAAATCTTGACGATAATGCACCATTTCGTGGCACAGACTACGCAGCACATCTAGTATATGTCGATTGGCTGCATATAACATAATTTCACCAACACCAGGACGATATGCAGCAAAACTATTATATGGCGAATTGTTGATAGGCTTTGTAGTAAGTTTTATTTTGGGAACCGATGACAAACCAAGATCTTTGCAAGCAAATCGTATAAAATCTACCAATGTTTCTGCAGGATCGTTGCCATATATTAGTTCCATCATTTTCATAGAGATATTTACCAAACTTCAAGTCTTGACAGACTGGTGATTGTCTGTTAGAGTTAGTTGTAATCTATAGGGAATTTAGAAATTAATGTTAGTCAAAGGTTCGCTACTGTTTTTAACTGTCTATATCATAGACATGATGGTCACCAACATTGCTGCAGGTGCGTACTGGACATCACCTATGCTGGTGTTATGCGGCGCAACAGTTACTACATTATATGACACCTTGAGATGACAAGTTGCTAGTCAACTTGTCAAGATTCTACCTTTTTGGTCTTACGCGGCTTACGTGGTTTGTCAGCAACGTGCTTGACCATATCTTCGGTTTTTTTAACTGCCTTTGCACGCGGTTTCTTAACTTTGGCAACAACTTCGACAACTTCTTCTGCAGGTTCCTGTTTTATTTCGATAACATTATTACCGACAGCAGTTTCTGTCTTTGCAACAAACCCAAACATTTCTAAAATTTTTCTAAACATAATGTCCACTCCTTTTGTGTCCATTACTTATCACTACAAAAGCAGCCTGTGTACAAGGTAAACCTAGTTTTTTTTTGGTTTTAGCTGTTGACACCAAATATTGTTAAATCTACAATTGAGCTGTTGATAGTGAACAATAATGTTCTGTAATTAGGAGAAACAACATGGCTAAGAACACTGCAAATGCAAATACTCGATTGCTAACCTATCTCAGCAAGACTGACACAACACTCACTGTTGCACAGGCAAGAGCACGATTTAAGATTGCCAATCCATCTGCTCACATTGCTGACCTACGCAAGGAAGGGCACAACATTATTACTGAAATGCGCACAGGTCGTGACGGAATTGATCGTGCAGTTTACAAGCTTGCGCCTCGCAAGGCAACTCGCAACACAGCGCGCAAGTCTGTTCGTGCAACTGTTCGCGCTTGATGTAGGATACAAAAATACCCAAGGTTTCCTTGGGTATTTTTGGTGATTCGCATGGAAAACGTTTATTTGCGTTGGATTACAAATGTCAGCGAAGACAAGGCATTTGAATACCTAATGAAATATTATCGAGATTACCCGGGTAGACATTTCCATTTGGATAGACCTTCTGCTGTACCACCGCTGACCAGTCATATCTGGGACGGAAAACAGGTTGTGCCATTTACATCCAAAGGTTTTTCTGTAGAGGAATTAGAAGAAATGAATTCTAGAGGACTCTATGAATGGATTGATATAAATAACCCGGTTTAACTTGGTAAAAGGAGGCTTTTCATGGATTACAATAAATGGATTCACCAATTCTTGCGTGAAGAAATTGAAACCATTGTTTTATCATTAAATCGACGCAATGTGGACGAAGTTACTGCATTATTAGTTAACCGTCTTACCGAAAAGCATTTGACTATGGTACCTACTTTTCTCAGTGACGAAATGTATCATGCTCAACGACAGATAGATGCCGACCTTACCTATCAAGCTGCAAGTAATTTATATACAACAGCAATTAAAGACTATGCTGATCGAAAATCTGCTGCCAAAATACATCAAGAGGTTGAAGGTAGTTTCTGGTAACCAAATATGACCAAAGACATTTATGCAATCCATGGAGCTTTCTCGTCTCCACGCATTTTCAATTATTTACAATTAAAACTGGGTAAATCTTACAATTGGCATTTTTTAGATTATCAAAATGAAACTTCTGGTCTTTCTGATATAATACGCTCAATCACACCACCAGATTCTGCGCATGTTATAGGGCATAGTATGGGAGGATTAATTGCACTAGGATTGACCAATCAACCTTGGGTAAAAACTGTAACCACTGTTGCTACTCCTCTAGGAGGAGTCGATATCAATCTAATTCAAAGTTATCTCTCTCGCAGTGAATTTGTAAAAGAAATAGCCAGTCACAGCGATTTTATTACAAAATTACGTAAATCAATTGCTGCTCATCCAGTACAGCATCTTATCAGTACTTCTGGGTTTAATCCTTTTATTTACGAACCCAGTGACGGCGTAATCACATTGCGGAGCCAGCGTAGTTTGCAGTTAGGCGAGGTTCATGAGATAGCAGCCAACCACGCAGAAATTATGTTAGATCCTGAAACTGCTGACAAGTTAGTAAACTTTTGGAAGAAAAATTCTTCTTGATCTAGATTGCGACCAAGTTTGTCACGCTGTATAGTGTGTAGTTAGTTGATAGCAGGAGGTTTTATGACCAAGTCCAAACAAGATGAAACACCAATGAGTTTAAAAGACAACAATATATATTTGTTTATGGATGCGTTTACCAGTGAATCTATTGCGCCTGTTATAGAATTTATACTTGAAAAAAATCTCATCCCTGCGTCTAAACGTCCAAAAAATCTAACATTAATTATCAATAGCCCGGGCGGTGATATGGCTGCTGCGTTTGCATTGATAGACATTATGAACGGTAGTAGTATCCCTGTACATACACTTGGAATTGGACAAATTTCCAGCTGTGGCATTCTAACATTTATGAGCGGTGCTAAAGGATATAGAGTGCTTACACCCAATACCAGCATATTGAGTCATCAATGGAGTTGGGGTACATACGGCAAAAGTCACGAATTAATGGCAGTTCAAAAAGAATTTGAAATGACAGATGAACGCATGATGTTGCATTACAAGCGTTGCACCGGGTTAGATGAGAAAACTATCAAGAAAGTGTTGTTACCACCGCAAGATGTTTGGTTGACAGCAGCAGAAGCTGTCAAATATGGTATAGCTGATAAGATAAAGAAAGTTTGACATGACACCTTTTGATATAACAACAGCTCATATTATTCAGCAACCAACTGTGTTATACGGGCTAAAATATTTTCCCAGTCTTGAACCTCATTGCAGCAATGATCAAGATGCCCCAAATTGGGGGTGGCCAGATGGTAATGTTGAAATAAGCGATTGTAATTTAGCAGTGGTCGCAGACGTGCTCAAGAAATTGGGACCTAGCTGTGACAATATCATGGAAATTGGTGTTCATAGAAATGAAGACCGTAGTATCACAAAGATTTTAATGGATAACAAGCCTGTTGGATGCAAATACCTTGGTGTTGATATAGATGATAAAAGTCACTTAGACAATGCAGCATTGAATATTGCCACGATAAAGGCCAATAGCCACAACAAAGTGGCAGTTCGGCAGAAATTGCGTCAACTTCGTATGGATAAAATTGATCTATTAATGATAGATGGTTGGCACAGTGTGCATACCTGCGTAAATGATTGGGGATATGTAGACTTACTCAGCGCACACGGCGCTGTAATTTTGCATGATACCAATGCTCACCCAGGATGTATAGCATTATACAATGCAGTTGACGAAACGCTGTTTGACAAGTTTAGATATTGCATTGAAAGCTCTGACATGGGTATATCGGTGTTTTGGCACAAAAATTAATGCTTGACTGATCATCGCATTTGTTATAATGTTTGATTACCTGAAATGAGAAAGATTTTATCATGACAATGCATATGGTACATCCTGGACTCAACACACTTAATACCAGTAAGAACAAGAAAAAACCTACAGCTGCGCAACTACGAGCTCGAGAAGAACATGAAGCTTGGCAACGCAAAAATGGTGTGCATCCTGATCAGCTGGCACAAAGGTTGGTTACAAAAACTGGCAAGCTAAAACCATATCTAACCATAGATAAATCTGGACCTCAAGTTAGCAATGGTTTTGCGCCAGGCGGGGCTAAAAAAAGTGTGTTTGATTCACAATGGCAAAGGACTTATGACGATGATCCTGCAATGGCTGAACGTGAAGCTCGAGCACTAAAGGCAGCCGAAGCACTAAAGTCGCAAGTGGCTCCTGCCTATTCAAAAGGTGCATATCAACTTATTACCAAAAACTCTGATATCAAAACTCTAGGAAGAAAGATTTGATAGCCAATAGTTGCACTATATTGACTATTTGGACAAATATATGATAATATATTCGTATGTTAGAAAGTAGTATCATCACCGGCAAGGCTTATACTGGCAATCCAAGTAAAAGTAATTCAGTGCAAAAGCGTTTATATCTTAAAATATTTCCTGGAGAATTTTTCTACAAACCACCTAGACCAAAAAAAGCCAAAGTTTACACAGGTGAATTATTAGTGCGTTACAGCAATAGAGAGTGGCCAGAAAAGAAAAATGGACCGTTAGTTGGTGATCCTGGATTGTTGGTTGGTATTGCTGATCTTTTGCGTGAACTCAAACTAGAATATGCCAGTGAAATCGAATATGCAAAAATTCAGCACGATATAAAAGAAGTTCTAACACTTTCGGTTGGTCCCAACCTTGCCAAAGAAATTGTTGATCGCGGCTGGGCTATTCTCAACGAAATAACAGAAGTAAAAGTGCCCAAACCTATTGTACAAGTTGAATCTAAAAAAGATCCTTCGAGCGAGGTAGTGACTATAGGCGAAGCTGTTATGATGCCCGTAGAACAACCAGAACAATCTCCACAGGTTGTTGTAGAAACTCCAAGTGAGTCTAAGGATTCACCTATTCTCACTCAAACAGACGCCATTGAACAGTTGTACGGCAAAAAGAAACCCTCCAGTAGAACTAAGAGGTCATCGGCTAAATAACAACTGTTATTTGGAGATCAATAATGAATCTAGCCGATGCCTTGACCATCTATCTCAACAGCAATATGGTGCTGTATACCAAAACTCACAGCTATCACTGGAACGTAAGCGGTCCGTTATTCATGGAACTCCACAAGATGTTTGAGGAGCAATATGAAAATTTATGGGATAACGTAGATACTATAGCTGAAAAAATTCGTCAGTTAGATCAGCCCATTGCCATTACTCCTCAAACACAAATGACATACAGTATAATTGATTCAGATGTACAACTAATGGAAGAACTTGGGTATGTTGATCAGCTGTTCAAAGACCATAATCGTATGATCATACTATTGAACAAAGTATTTGATGTTGCAGAATCAGTTGACGACCAAGCTGTAATGAATTATATTGCAGAAAGACTAGACTGGCATCACAAGACTCGCTGGTTTCTTCGGTCAACATTAGACCGTCTTGCATAAACAAATTTTATAAATACTCAGTTAACGGGTCAAGAGGTTTCCCCGACAATAATTGCCTTCCAACAGGTGTTGCGAGACCCTAATTTTATATCTATCGACTTGGGTTGTTGGAGGAAAAATTATGGTTGGTTTTGTAAAAGATTCTGATTTTTCATTTGCAGGCAAACATTTATTGATTGATTTTTATGACTGTGAAACAATTCCTGCACACAACTACATTGAGTTGGCCATGGTAGATGCTTGTATTGCCACAGGTGCAACAGTTTTATTTCATCACAGCCATCCTTTTGACGGTGGCGGATCTAGCGGTGTTGTCATTCTAGCCGAGAGTCACGGAACTTGGCATTCGTGGACTGAGGAAAAATTTGTAGCAGTTGATATTTTTGTGTGCGGTGATTGCCAGCCAGAAATGGCTGTAGATATACTGAAAACAGTTTTTGATCCAAAAAAGACATTGGTAAAATTGGAAAAACGTGGTGTAATTGCCGATCCGCAACTGAAATTTGAGTTTGACATGCCTACAGCAAAAAACCGTTTGACAGAAACGGCTCTTTAATATAAAATTCAATATTAGCAATATAGGATTTTCACGCCGTGTCACATCCACGTTATAATATCAAATGGGTCGGTCGCTGCCAATACGGCACTAGCGACAAAATCTGGGGATGGTTTTATTATATAGATCCTACATCAACAGAACTTGTATGGAATAGTCCGGCTTATGTTTTCTGGGCTGGAAGACAAAAACCGTTACATTTCAAAAAACATATGCCTTTGTTTGGAGCAATGGAAAAATTAACTCGAGAGAAAAAAGATCGTAAATATACTGAGATTGAAGTACCATCTCTGCTGGAAATTTGGCCGTCATTTTACCAAGATCTTGATAACCGCTTTATATTTTATATGTTGGTAGGTGACTGATGACGGATGTAATAACAATAACACAACCGGCTAGAGATTATATCAACCAGCGCTGCAGCAATGGCCGGTATCTCATGTCTATCAAAATCAATAACAAAGGTTGCAGCGGACATAGTTACGAGTATGGACTGGTTGAACCTGTTGCCGTTGGCAAATTTGACGAGGTAATTGCCTGGGACGGCGGGGGAGTATCCATTAATGCAGCCAGTGTAATGCATCTATTAGGCAGCACATTAGATCTTAAAACTACCATTATGGAAAATTATTTGGTTTGGACAAATCCGCACGCTGTTGACACATGCGGTTGTGGTATCAGTTTTGCTCTAGCTGGCTAATTTGCGTTAATCATACCAGCGTGATATAATGCTTTTATGGAACGATATTACACAAGAAAACTATTCTTTAAGAAGTTTGCTTATAAAATCTTGATTGCCAAAACTGGAGATTCAAATTGGCATTCTGGTTACACAATCAAGGACGCTAGACAGTTTTTCAAAGACAACAACATTGAAAAACGCATGTACAACCAAGTTGTATATGCTCGAGATTATGTAACTCCTATTACAGAAACTTCCAGCGTCTTTTTAAAAAATCGCAGAGATTTTAATCTTTGCCTTGATAAATGGCGGTCTGATGTGCAGTCTATTACAGCACCTTACAAAGATGAGCACGTACAATTTCTCACCGAAAATAGTGAAATACTCATTAGAAAAACATTATTGTATCGTCGATTTCGATATGTAATTGAATTCAAACGCAGTTATAAAGAAGATATTACAGAATTTGAAAAATGGTTACATGAATCATTCTCCTTTACTGGCGATGATATATCAGCTAGATACAGCACCGGTAGTTGGTGGCCTAAATTATATTTGCGAGATGAAGCTGACTTTGTTCTCACCAAGCTTACCTACGGCGACAAGATCAGCAGCATAACAATTATCTACACCTTTGATGAGTTAGAGACAAATTCCAACGTACCATAAATATGTGGTATTGTTGGAATTTTTAAATGACTTATCCAGTTTGGACAACACCTTCTAATCTCGGAACTTTTGTACAAGACTATAGTTTTGATTTGTATCCACTGCAATTGGTGTTTGGTGCCAGTGCCGGCACCTTGGCGTCATTGTTGAATGGCTCTTTGCCTGCAGGACTGCAATGGATTCAAATCAATAATGTTGTCAACATATTTGGTGCAGCAGTTGAATCAACACAACCTATAAATGCGCAATTTACTTTTAGATTGACACAAACCAACGGTGCTGTAGCAGATCGTACATTCATGCTAACGCTGACCCCTTTGGTTGTAGCACCAAGCTGGCAAGGACAACCTGTGTTTCTTGGTTATCAAAGCAACGTCAGTATTGAGAGTTATTTGTTGACAGCAACAACTACCACAGGAGACCATATAATTTATGATCTGCCGCAACAGCCTGCCAATGCCACAATAAATTCTCGCACAGGGCTTTTTACATTAAATGCCTTTCCCTACACGTCTAATCTCACTGTAGCTACATTGGTTAGGGCCACTGACAGCGGCAACGGTGGAGACAGCAATGTATCTGTGCAAGTGTCTGTTGTTACCAATCCTGGTCCAAATTGGGTTACCACGGCAGGTAGTTTGGGAGTATTTTACAGTGGTGATTTCGTAGAAATCAATCTACTTGCTGAAGATCCATTTGCATCTACCATTGTTTACACGTTGACTGAACCAGAAATCAGCGAAGTTGGTTGGGGTATCATTTGGGATGATGCGTTTGGATGGGATAACAACAGCTACACAGAGTTGACACTTACTCTAGCACCTGACGGACTTTTGTATGGATATCTACCAAGTGTTTTAGTCGACACCACATATAATTTCAAAGTAACTGCAACCAGTGTTAATGGTTCGTCTACGGCATTCTTTTCAATTACCAACGAACCATCTGTCAACAACAGTGAATTTTATTGGGATACTGTGATTTCAAATCTTGGAACATACAACGAAGGGCAGTATATAACAGTACCTGTACATGCTACCACCAAGCGAGGAACCACTGTTATCTATAATGTCACAGGCGGATTGTTACCCCCACATCTAATATTAGGTACAACCGATGGATTGATAGTTGGATTTGTTGAATATACTGCTATTGACAAAACCTATTACTTTAATATTACTGCCTATGACGGTTATCAGTATATCGTTCGGCAATTCTCTATTACAGTTAATAAAATTTATAGTAATCAATTCTTTAATGCTTATATTCCGTTGACAGGGGCATTGAGAGATCAATGGGACAGCGACACAACAAATATCCATGTAAGAGAGCCCGGTACCAATGTCTATGACAGAATAATAAATTTACCTGAGCCGCCAACAATGAATATAATTGATGGGTTATTAACAGGCTATGCTACTCCAGATCAAATATTATCAGTGATCTCACCGTGGTGGCACGAACTGTCTCTACAGATTGGTACTGCAGCCAACACGACGGTTTTATCCAATGGCTTGTCAACAATATACCGCAATATTGTAGACTTTCAATCGGGCAGCAATGCCATCATTGCCAGCAGTTATGTCGACGGAGGCAGTGTTTATCCAATCAGCATAAACAATATACGCAGCGCATTGACCGCTGCTTATCCATATGTACAAGGCGGCAGCGGACAAGGATTTGTCATGCTGCCTAATTTAAATTGGAGCACTGGTGGAATAGCATCAGTAACTGTGTTAGATTCTGGATATGGATATCTTTCTCCTCCAGATATTGTAGTTGGTGGTGCCGGAACCGGGGCACAGTTACAAGCCATTCTTGGATTGGTAGGAGTAAGTGTTGGCAATGGTGGCACCGGATGGGCCATAGGTGATACCTTTGCCATTCCTGGGGACGATGCTGTTACATCAGCACAAGTGACTGTCACAGCAATTAATTCGTCAGCAGCAATAATCAGTCTAGAAATTACATTACCAGGTAGTTACAGAAATGTTGGTATTGCTGAAAATATTATTATAGTATTTGGAGAGGCAACAGCGTCCTTGAATGTTGTTTGGGGTATTGTTGCAGTAGATGTAGTCGCAAGTGGTAAAAATTATCAATGTGGTATTACTGTCAGCACCACAGGCGGCGAAATATTGCCAGATTGGCAATCAGTTTATACACCTGCAATTCAAGTTGGTCAACTACCCATAGCTACAGCAGCAGTGGCAGCCAACACACTTAATACAGAAAACAACTCGTTGTTGGGAACACTATGGCAACCCAATTATATGGTCATGCAATGGCAAGGCATAACTTGGATAGGAAGCACAACTTTTGACACAGCAACTACAACATTTGATGGAAACACCACTCGCTTTCAAGACACTGAATCGCCTCGCGTAACTGTATTTGATATGAATCAAGAAACGTTTGACAATGCAACAACAATTTTTGATTATGAAGATCCACTGGCCTATGACCTGTTTCAAGTATGGGGCAGTACATTAATTGATGCTGGTACTACTGTATTTGATTTATACAGCACTATTTTTGATTCATTGGCTCCGCGTACCTACAGCAATACACGCTTGCAGAAATGGATCAATACTGCCAACAAGATATATTCTAGCAACAATGCCCTTTGGTAAATAACCTAAACTAGGCAGCCACAGCATATGACCTCGAATATTTCTACCACCGGTATCAATGTTAATTTTCCAGTTAGCGGTCTAAACAATCCTGGTCAAGGATTTAGGACAAATTTTTGTGCCATTGTGCAAGCATTGAACACAGCCAAGACTGAAATTACTACATTGCAGCAAATTGCAACCAGTGGCGTAACTGGTCCTGCAGGACCTACTGGGCCGTCGATGGCTCCAACTGGAGCTCAAGGACCCACAGGTCCAACTGGATTTACAGGTGCACAAGGATTTCAAGGAATTATCGGGCCACGAGGCGGCACAGGTCCAACAGGGCCGTATGGTACAGGTCCCACTGGGGCAGCATCTATGGTCACAGGCCCGACAGGATACACTGGCTATACAGGCCCTACCGGTTGTGCATCAACTGTCACAGGCCCAACAGGTCATACCGGTGCAGCATCTATGGTCACAGGCCCTACAGGTCATACAGGAGCTACAGGTCATACAGGTCCAACTGGGTATGGAGCACAAGGTCCTCAAGGCGTTGTGGGGGCTAGAGGTAGTACTGGCCCAACTGGTTCACAAGGTAGACAAGGTGCCACTGGTCCAAGAGGTATAGCCGGGCCAACAGGCACACAAGGAGTTTCCATAATAGGTCCAACTGGTCCACTTGGTGTTAGC
>Ga0209777_10002749_pt1 | contig 22698 bp, 21 predicted proteins | sample FrelakmetHBP12HB_FD_187147 | JGI IMG/M metagenome (GOLD analysis project Ga0209777, IMG submission 187147) | Freshwater lake sediment microbial communities from the University of Notre Dame, USA, for methane emissions studies -HBP12 HB (SPAdes)... | ecosystem: Environmental > Aquatic >...
GCGGACCTGTGGGCCGGGCAGACCGATGAGGGCGAACTCGGATTCACTTACGAAGAAGTGGACAAACTGCTTTACCTGCTCGTCGACCAGCGCTATCGCCCTGAAGAGTGTGTTGAAGCCGGGTTTGACGTGAAATTCGTCCGTCAGGTTTTCGAGCGCGTCCGCAAGAACCAGTTTAAGCGCATCCTGCCGCCCATTGCAAAACTCAGCAGCCGCACGGTCGGTTACGATTTCCTGTACCTGCGTGACTGGGGGACATAATCAAGTTGCACTCCACAAGAAAGGTTTGGGGGTTGATTTGGCCTCAAATCTTTTTCATTGGATAAATTATGAAGTTTTCCATCCCAGCCGCGCTCCGTCACAAACGTTATCTCTACCTCTGGTTGGGATTGCTTATTTCCAATGCCGGATCACAAATGCAGATTTCCGCCCTCTTCTGGCATATCCGCATCCTCACCGGGCAGCCGCAGCCCCTGGCCCTGGGCGGGATTGGGCTGGCGCGCATCCTGCCAGTGCTCATTTTTTCTTTCCTGGGCGGACCGGTTGCGGATACTTTGAACCGCCGCCGGATTCTCTTTGTTACTCAGAGCGCCATGACCCTGGTGGCAATGGTCCTGGCCTTCCTGACCTTTACCGGGCATATCACCATCTGGTACATCTACCTGCTGACAGCCGTCCAGGCAACTGCCGTGGCCTTCGATGGCCCCGCCCGCCAGGCCATGATTCCGAATATTGTCCCGGTGGAAGACTTGCAGAGTGCGTTCAGCATGTCTTCGATCGCCGTAAATGCCGGCTCGATTATCGGTCCGGCGTTGACCGGTATCGTTATCGTTGCGCTTGGACAGGGCTATACCTATTTTTTCAATGCCGTCTCATTCCTGGCCGTTATCATAGCCCTGGTAATCATCGGACCCGTCTTGCAGGATTCTAAAAAATCCGGCATCCATCTGAAGGCAGCCATAGACGGTGTCCGTTTTATCATTTCCAAGCCCATCATTCTCTCGTCCATGCTGATGGACTTCGTCGCCACGTTCTTCGCTTCGGCGAATACTATGATGCCCATCGTTGCCAAAGACATCCTCAAGGTCGGTGAAATCGGTTATGGTTGGCTGTCGTCGGCGCAGGCGATCGGGTCTGTGGCTGCAGGGGTGGTGGTGTCACAGGTTCAAAATCTCCGTAAACAGGGATTGGTCTTCCTCATCGCCGTGGTTATTTTTGGGGCAACTACAGTGCTGTTCGGCGCGACCAGCGCCTTCGCAATCGCCATGCTTGCCCTGATCCTGATGGGTGCCGCCGACGCGGTCAGTACCATCATCCGCAACACCATCCGTCAGTTGAATACTCCCGACCACATCCGCGGACGTATGACCGCCATCAACCAGATTTTCTTCCAGGGTGGGCCCCAGTTGGGAGAAGTGGAATCCGGGATTGTCGCCAGCCTGTTCGGGGTCCCGGCTGCCATTATTTCAGGAGGCCTCGGCTGCATCGTCGGTGCAGTTCTCATTGTCCTGAAATGGCCGCAATTGCGCACCTATTATGGCAACGAACATCTGCAAACGAAGGCCTCCCCAGATTGACATTTTCCCTACGCTTGCCAGACGTCTGCTATACAGTTTTGAAAATAGACCGGACATCGGTTGACTTTACATAGAATTCGCACTATACTGGTTATTGAGTACCCGCCTATGCGAGTGTTTTCTTTAACTTCCCGGTTGTTTTCTTGAAAGGCACGCTGCTGTTTCGCGTGCCTTTCACCATCTTCTAGATAAGGAGATTGAATATGGACTCTGGAATGATCGGCAAGATTGACAAAGCCAAGCGTTATGCAGAAGAACCTCATCGCTTTCACTTTGAAACTTTCACCGTCAAAATTGACGGCGAGAACAATTCGCATGTGGTTAAATTTGCTGACAACAAATGGGATTGTGACTGTGACTATTTCCGCTCACGCGGGGTTTGTACACATACGTTATCGCTGACAAACTACATTCTCAAAGGCATGGTGCCGGTCCCCGTGGAAGCAGGTTGAAAAAAAGAGTAAAACCTTGACCTCCGAGGCTGTAAGGCCTCGGAGGTTTTTAGTTACAATTCGGATGTTTTCAAGTACAATTCGCCTCTATGAAACCGCTTTCCCGACGTGATTTTCTCAAACTGGGAGGCCTGACCCTGGCCAGCCTTGCCTTCACTTCTTTCTTACCGGAATATACCGGGTTTGGAGATATTGACCTGGTGCGCGTGGCAACTGACTCGGTCAGCGTTTACAAACAGCCGGATGACAAGAGTCAGATTGTCGGTACATGGAATCGTGATGACCTGGTCCACGTCTACGGGACGGTCAACTCCGGGACCCCTGGCTACAACCCGATTTGGTATCGCGTTTTCGGCGGATACATGAACCGGGCGCGGCTGCAACAAGTGCGTGTCCATTACAACCCGCCTCTGACCAGCGTGCCAGATACCAAACTCCTGGCCGAAGTCACCGTCCCTTATGCCCAGCCCTACCGCTACGACCATTGGGACGGCTGGCTCCCCATTACCTATCGCTTGTATTACACTTCCGTCCAGTGGATCACCGGCATCGATACCGGGCCGGATGGAAAAGCCTGGTACATCGTCCAGGATGATGCCGACAAGAACTTATACTATTACGTACCGGCCATGCAACTGCGTCCCATCCCGCCCGAAGAGATTACCCCCCTCTCTTCCCAAGTGTCACCGGACAAGAAACGCATCGAAGTCAACCTGCGCACACAAACCCTGACCTGTTACGAAAACGACCAGACCGTTTTCAACACCGATGTCTCCACCGGTTTGCAATATGGCTTTGATACACCGACCGGGCAGTTCAATATCCTGGTCAAAATGGCCTCCCGGCGTATGAGCACCACCAACCGCTTCGCTGACGATGTCGCCCTGGCAGGCGTCCCCTGGTGCAGCTTTTTCACAACCGAAGGTCATGCCTTCCACGGCACCTACTGGCACGACAACTTCGGCGTCCCGATGAGTCACGGCTGCGTCAATATGCGCACCGAGGACGCCAGGCGGCTCTTCCGCTGGAGCATGCCCTCTGCCGGATTCAATGACATTAACAAACTGACCCTGGATACCAAAGGTTTCGGAACAGCCGTAGTCATCCACTCCTAAAATGCCCATCCTGACCTGGCCTTCGAAAGCGCTGCCGGACCTCGAGCCTGCCGACTTGATCCTTGACTCGGTGCTCTACCCCCGCGGGATCGGCTATCCAGATGCCGCACCTGAAAGCCATCTCTTCCTGGGGGATAATTTGCGGATCATGGCTTCCCTGCTCCCGGAATATGAAAATCGTCTGGATTTGATCTACACTGATCCCCCTTTTTTTACCAATAAGCGCTACCCTGCCCGGGTTGGGCGTGGTGAGGATTCGCGGCGTCCGCAGGAATGGCAGATGGCTGAGGGTTACGGCGATCACTGGGAAAACCTGGATGCCTACCTGGATTTCCTTTACCCGCGTCTGGCATTGATGGTTCGCCTGCTCGCTCCTCATGGAACCCTGTACCTGCATTTGGACTGGCACGCGGATGCTTATGCCCGTCTGCTGCTTGACGAACTTTTCGGACGTGAACGTCTATTAAATGAAATCATCTGGACCTATCACGGGCCATCCCCCATCCGGCGTGCCTTCAATCGCAAGCACGATGTTATTCTCGTCTATACCAAGGGCGACGATTATATTTTCAACGCAGATGCTGTGCGTGAACCCTATCATCCGAACACGTTCAAAACATTCGCCTCATCCTCCAAAGCCGGGTTTGGCAAAATCCCTGATCTGGAACGCGGGAAAGTCCCTGAAGATTGGTGGTACTTCCCGGTGGTGGCTCGCCTGCACAACGAACGCACCGGCTACCCGACCCAGAAACCCGAATCATTGCTCGAACGCATCCTCCTGGCCTCGTCCAACCCTGGTAATCTGGTGGCTGATTTCTTTTGCGGATCCGGAACGTTTCCTCTTGCAGCTGCCCGCCATGACCGACGCTTTCTGGCTGGGGATGTTTCCTGGCGTGCCATCCATACTACCCGCGAACGGCTGATTGAAACATCGCGAACGCCATTTACACTATATCGTGAAACCACTGCTGTAATCCCATCCAACGCCCTTACTTGCTCGATTGAGGTTTCAAACCGGACTTTATACTTGAAAGATTCCCCAGCCCTCGATTATTGGGAAATTGATCCCGCCTGGGACGGAAAGATCTTTCACAGCGCAATCCAGGCCCGGCGTACAAACCGCTCCGCCGAAATCCCCTTGGAAATAAAAATGCCCGCTGCGCCGACAAATGTTTGCGTGCGGGCCGTCACCGTAGATGGGTCATTAATTCAATCACACGTCCAGCCAGTATCCCACTCCCCTGATCGTTTTCAATAATTGCGGGGCATCCGGGTCGGCCTCGATGGCCTGCCGCAGCCAGGATACATGCACATCCAATGTGCGGGTGTCGTCAGTGTAATTCGTTTCCCACACTTGGGAAAAGAGTTTCTTGCGCTCAATAACTTCGCCGCGATGCTCGATCAATGCTTTCAACAAATGCACCAAACGCGGGGTCAAACGAGCCTGTTTCCCCGAGCAGTGGACCATGCGCTTTTCGGTATCCAGGCGGATCGGTCCGGCATGGATGCTGTCTTTACCATCACCGGGGAGTAGATGGCTGATGCGGTTGACCAGTTTTTGGGCGGTGAAGGGGAGCGAAAGGATCGCGTCAGCGGACATTTTTTCCACTTCACGATCCTCGTCGAGGATGAGCAGGATGGGCAGGCCGGCAGCTTTCTCTCGCAGGGACTGGCAAATCCGTTTTCCGCTGGTCCGCAGAGTGGCGGCATTGACCACGATCAGTTCAGGAGAAAAACCGTCTGCGAGACGCGCTAAAGCTTCGCTGCCGCTGGAAACTTGTTCAACAACGAAACCTTTTTTACGCAGGGCTGGAGCGAAAGTGGGATGATCTGCGTGCTTGCCCTCTATGAGCAGAAGTGTGGCGTCATTCATGATTTGTTCGTCAGATGGATTGGGAACGATTTTTTTACATTATACACCAATCTTAACAAAACACGTCAACCCTCGGTACCATTCTCAAAATTTGATAATCGACTTCCAAAGCATGAGGCTTCAAAGGCGCAGCGGCGGTTATATCGCCCAAAAATGGGGGAACACCACCCGGATGATTACATCCAGGATCATTCCCAACATGAACCAGGTCCCGAAGGCGCGGGTATTTAGGAATGCCTGCGGTGCGAAGTAGAGAGGCCAGCCGCCCTGCCCGTCCGGAAAGCCTTCAGGGCGTGTCTCCGGCTTGGGTTTCAGAAACTGCGGATACATTTTCAGGAAGGTGGGAACCGCCACAAAAACCAGCAGCAGCACCGGCGTGAAATAGCGGGTGACAATGAGCACTACCACCAGCAAGTATGGCAACGCCATCATCGCTAAAACAGCATAACGGGAGGCCTTCTCACCAATAAGCACAGGGAGCGTAAAGATCTTTTTGGCCTTGTCAATCAATTGCTTGTCAATATGCTTGCCAAAGATGACCGTGGTCACGCCCAGCACATACGGTAAACTGGCCCAAATTACATTCCACGACCAGACGTGCGTCAACACGTAGTAGCCTCCCCCCACCATCAGTGGTCCCCAGACAATCAACACGGAGATCTCACCCAAGGCAATATACTTCAATGGCCATGTGTAGAACAGCACAAAAAAAACGCCCAGCGCAAGCAACAACCAGGTGAGACCGCCGCCGCTGAGTACCACCAGGAATATACCGCATGCGATTGCCAACAGACCCGTAATGGCAAAATAGGTCAGGTGCTGGCGTTTGGTCAACAGACCGTCCGCCACCGGTTGGGGACCATACAGCGTGCGATAGTAATTATCCTTATCCACACCGCGGGTAAAGTCGGTATAGTCGTTGAAGATGTTATTGGCGGCGTGCGCCAGGACCAATCCGAGCGTCAGGATAAACCATGTAAAGAGATTCACCTTGAAGCCGTCGTGCCACACAAAAAGACCGGCAAGTACCCCTGAGAGCAAGGTCATCACCAGCACTGCCGCGCGTGTGCTGATGAGCCATTTCGAGATGATATCCAGTTTGTCCCATTCTGCTTTGGAAACGTTCGGGATTACTGTTAAGGCTTTCTTCCACATTGCAAAATCCATTTCGAAATCTCCTTGTCAGAATTCGGGCAGATTATACTCGAATTTGATTGGCGATATTTGTTATCTTGATTATGAGTTTTGTCACACGAACGAATGACTTCCCCCACTGGTATATAATAGCCGAAGAAAACATACTACACTCAGAGTTCCGCCCAGGCCCGAAGGTTTCATCGCGGCCCGGGAACTATTTCATAAAGTGGAGCGAGCCCATGATTTCAAACAACCGAATAGCAGCTCTTCCCAGACTTGGAGAGAGGTGATTCATGACCACCAATGGAGCAGTAGAGCATTCGTTTTACGACCAGGTCCTTGAGGCCACACCAAACGGCGAAAGGTTGAGACAATGTTTGCAATGCGGTGATTGCAGCGGTATTTGCCCCTTCGGTTACCTCATGATCCATCCACCGAGCAGGATGATCGCTCAATTGCGTGCCGATCGGTTTGAGAAAGTACTGGAAACCGATACCGTCTGGATGTGTGTTTCCTGTTATGCCTGTACTGCAGTTTGTCCGATTCAAATCCCGTTGACACCCGGCCTGATGGCTCGTACAAAAGAAGAATTAATCCTGGCCGGTAATGTACCCACTGAACTTCAAAGCGCATTGGAGAACTCTCAGCGCTACGGCAATCCGCTGGGTGAATCGCCCCGCAAGCGGGCAGACTGGACCACCGGGATCCTCCCGGAGGTCAAAATATTGGGGAAAGTCAAACAAAAAGTGGATGTATTGTGGTTTGTGGGCGATTATCCTTCCTATCACCCCCGTGTTCAATTAATCACAAAAGCGTTGACTAAAGTCCTCAACGCTCTGGGGGTGGATTTCGGCATCCTCGGTCCTGAGGAATCCAGTGACGGGGACTCGCAGCGGTTAGCCGGGGAACGCGGATTATTCGAGATGCTGGCAGAGAAGAATGGGATGGCATTCAGTAAGTACCAGTTCAATGAAATCATAACAACCGATCCACATGCCTATAATGCCATCAAAAATGAATATCCCGGGTTGGATATCTCCTATCCGATCCGGCACTATACCGAGTTCCTGGCCGATCGGCTTGATCAGCTCAAACCATTGCTGAAGCATGAAGTGAAAGCCAGAGTAGCTTTTCACGACCCATGTTATCTAGGTCGCGCCAACGGGATCTTTGACCAGCCCCGCGCAATCCTGCAAGCCATTCCCGGCCTGGAACTGGTGGAAATGTCACACAATCACAAGAACAGCCTGTGTTGCGGCGGCGGCGGTGGCGGGATGTGGTTGGATGGTTTCCAATGGGAAAAAGCCCACGTCCGTCTGTCTGAGTGGCGCGTAAGTGAGGCGCTTGCTGCCGGCGCAGAGATTTTGGCTGTAGCCTGCCCTTACGAATCGCCACGTTTTGAAGACGCTGCCAAGACCGTCCAGGGAGCTGGACAGCTCAAAGTGAGTGACATCGCCGAACTATTAGTCGAGGCAATGGGCAATTAAGGAGGCGAACAATGAATATCGTAATTGTTGTTAAACTTGTCCCGGATCTAGTTGAGGAACTCACCATTGACACCAGCGGCATTGCGTTGGATACAGCTTGGTTGCGTCTTATCATTAATGAATTTGATGATCACGCCATCGAGCAAGGTATCCTGCTCAAAGAGCGCGGCGGAGGCTCTGTGACAGTTGTTGCCCCTGATATTGAGGGGGTGGATGATGTACTCTTCACTGCAGCCGCCAAAGGCGCTGACCGATTGATCAAGATCAAGGGAGATTTCGCCGGAGTAAACAACCATGCCTTGGCGCGTGCTTTCACAGTTGTTGTCAAGGAACTTCAACCAGACCTGGTACTCACCGGTGTACAGGCCAACAACGACCTAGACGGTTCGGTAGGTCCCTTGCTGGCCGGCTGCCTGGAAATGCCTTACATTGGCTATATATCGGGTGTCTCGCTTGGCGAGGGGAAATCCAGGGTCCATAAGGAATATCCGGGTGGATTAATTGCCGAAATGGATGTAACCCTGCCGGCTGTGCTGGGCATCCAGGCTGCGGAACAACCGCCCCGCTATGTGGCCGTCAGCAAAGTACGTCAAATGATGAAGACTTCCACCATCGAGGAACGAACGGCGTCCGGTCTGGATATGGCTGGCGGGCCGACCGTCAGTCGCATGTTCCAGACTGAGGCCGGTCAGCGGGCCACGATGCTCACCGGCAGTCCTGACGAAGTTGCCACCAAACTGGTGGGCATTTTCAAAGAACTGGGTGTGCTCTAAGAGGAGAAATATCATGAATCAGGATATTTATGTAGTTATTGAGCACCTGCGCGGACAAGTGACGGAAATTTCCTTTGTGATGTTGGCGGGTGCCCGTGAGCTGGCCAAAGGATTGGGCGGAAATGTTGTCGCGGTTCTGCTTGGTCACAACGCGCAAGGTTTGACCGGGAATCCTTCGGCAGGCTCAGGGCAGTATCTGGCTGCTGATAAAGTACTTTCACTTGATCACCCGGCGCTGGCCGATTTCACCTCAGATGCCTATCAAAAAGTTCTTGCTGCCCTGATTGCCAAGGATCAGCCGCGGGCGGTATTGTTCGGCAGTACCTCGATCGGCACAGACCTCGCCAGTACACTCTCCATAAAGTTGGGCTTGCCAATGGTGAGTTCCTGCCGCAGTTTTAGCGCAGACGGTAAATTTGTCAGCCAACTCTGCGGCGGTAAAATCATGGCTGAGGGAGACCTGCCCGGTCCGACCGCCCTAATCACGATGGTCCCCGGCGGTTATAAAGCCGAACAGGGGCAGAGTACGCAGTCGCCAACCGTAACCCAAGTTGAGGTCCCGACATTAGAGACTCTACGAGTCACCCTGGCCGGTTATATCGAGCCAGAATCTGGCGATGTGGATATTGCCAAAGAACCGCTGCTGGTCTCGGTTGGTCGCGGCATCCAGAACAAGGATAACATCGTACTGGCTGAGGAATTAGCCCAGGCGCTGGGCGGTACTGTATCAGGCTCACGCCCGGTCATAGACCAGGGCTGGCTGGCAACCTCCCGCCTGGTTGGAAAATCGGGCAAGAGCGTCAAACCCAAGGTTTATCTTGCTCTGGGGATCAGCGGCGCTCCCGAACATGTGGAGGGAATCACCAACAGCGACACGATCATTGCCATCAATACCGATCCGGCTGCACCAATTTTCGGAGTAGCGAAATACGGCTCCGAAATAGACCTGTTCGATTTAATCGAAGTCCTGACTGGGAAGGTCAAGCAATCCAAGGGTGGGTAGAATGATGACTTACAATGTGATCAAGTCAATCCTCGTACTTCTCGCCTTGCTGGTCGCTGGAGGGATATTCCTCTGGCGGGTCTATCAGCTGCTTTGGGCAAATCTGCGCCTTGGTCAGCGCAGCGGTCCTTTTAAACAATGGGGAGAACGGATTAAAGGCGTTGTTGTTTACGTAGCCGGGCAATTTCGCTTGTTTCGCGTTTTAATCCCGGGCACTGGTCACTTCTTCATCTTTTGGGGATTCCTCATTCTATCCCTGACCATCCTGCAGGCGATTATTGAGGGATTGGTCAGCTTCGCCAACCCTCACTTTTTGCTTCCGCTGATCGGGAGTTTTGGCCTTCTGGCTTTGCTTCAGGATCTGTTCGCAGTATTGGTGATAGTCGCGGTAATTTACGCACTAGTCGTGCGTCTGATCGTCAATCCCAAACGCTACCTCGGTAGTCACAAAAGCCAGGGCGTAATGGTATTGATGTTCATTTTCACCATCATGCTTTCATTGCTGGTAATGAACGGCGTCCGCATCAATCTTGGACAGGATCCGTTGCACGTCTGGCGTCCCATATCAACGGCCGTCGGCAGGATCTTTTCCGGAGCGGCTGCCGGAACGCAAGAGGTGATCAAAGAGATCGCCTATTGGACCCACCTGGGCGTGGTCCTTACCTTTTTAACTGAATTGCCGGAAGGCAAGCACTTTCACGTTGTCACCTCCGTGCCTGCCGTCCTCCTCCGCAATCTGGAACCGCACGGCCGGTTGCCTGCGGCGACAGATCTGAACGGCCAGGTTGGCGTCAGTACAGTTGAACAATTCCGCTGGCGGCAGATGTTGGACTTTTATACCTGCACTGAATGCGGCCGCTGCCAGGATGTCTGTCCGGCCTATGCAAGTGGCCTGCCCCTTTCCCCGAAGTTGCTCATGATGGAATTACGGGATAACCTCAAAGAGCGCGGAGCCGCTCTGAGAGCACATGCCTCGAACAGTACGACACAGGCCACTCAGGCACGCACATTGGTCGGCGATGTGATCTCCGAGTCGGTCTTGTGGGCCTGCACGACCTGCTTTGCATGCGATCAGGAATGTCCACTGTTCATCGAACACATTTCTCCTATTGTGGATATGCGGCGCTTCCTGGTGATCGAAGGGCGCGTGGGTACGGAGCTACAAGACGCTCTCGCCAATTTAGGCCGTTACGGCAATTCATTCGGCCAGTCTGAGCGGATGCGCGCCCGCTGGACTCAGCCGATCCAGCCTCCCATCAAAGATGCCCGTCGCGAACCGGTGGAATACCTGTGGTTCGTCGGCGATTATGCCTCCTACAGCCCAACGTTAACTGATGTTACCGTCAAGACAGCCGAAGTGTTCCGTAAAGCTGGTTTGGATTTTGGAATTCTCTACGATGCCGAACGGAACGCCGGGAACGATGTACGCCGCGTTGGGGAAGAAGGCCTGTTCGAGATGCTCGTCGAGAAGAACTCCATGGCATTAAGTAAATGCAAATACCAGACCATCGTCACAACCGACCCGCACACTTACAACACGCTTAAAAACGAATACCCCGCGAACGGAGACGAGCGCCGCCCGGTATTGCACTATGCCGAACTGCTCGACCAGTTGATCACCACCGGGAAACTAAAGTTCAGCAAGAAACTGGGCTACAAAGTCACCTATCACGACCCCTGCTACCTGGGCCGTTACAATGGTGTTTACGATGCGCCTCGCCGGGTGATCGAGGCGACCGGCTGCGAATTGATCGAGATGCCGCGTCACAAAGATGATTCCTTCTGCTGCGGCGCGGGTGGCGGACGCATCTGGATGGCAGAAGGTGAAATCCAGGAACGGCCCAGCGAATCCCGTATTCGCGAGGCAGTAAAACTGGGCAAAGCGACCATTTTCGTCGTTGCCTGCCCAAAGGATGTCAGCATGTTCCGTGATGCGGTGAAGACCACTGGCAACGAGAGCAGGCTCGAGGTCAAGGATTTGATCGAACTGGTCCACGCTGCGCTATGATGTGCGCTCGAATACGATGACGAACAGAAAAAGAGGCTTAAGGATACCCATCGCTACCAAGCTCATCCTGAGCTTTCTGCTGATCATTGTCATCACCACTACCGTCTTCACCGTCGTAGGCATCCAACTGATCAGCAACCGCATCGTGACAGAAGCTCAGGACATGGTCGGGCATGATCTTAACTCGGCTCAGGAAATTTATCTAAGCAAGTTAAACCACATTAACGATGTGGTTCGTTTGACAGCAGACCGGTTTTATATCAAGGACGCATTAATTTCCGGTAACGTCGGAGGGTTCGCCACGGAACTAGTACGGGTAAAAGAAAGTGAAGGTTTGGATTTATTAACAATCACAGATCCATCTGGTAATGTTCTTTTACGGGCGAACAATATAACTCTCGCCGGTGATAGCCAATCTCATAATGAACTTGTCGCGGCCGTGATAAATAAAAACGTCCCTGTTGCTGGCCCAATGATTGTGCCCATTGAAGATTTACGATTGGAATCACAACTCCTGGTTGACCAGGCGCATTTCATTTTTATCCCAACTCCGATGGCAAGGGTTAGAAGCGATATCGAGGAAACCTCCGGCATGATGCTGGGGGCAGCCGCTCCGATCTTCGACTATCAGAACAATCTGATTGGAATCTTGTACGGCGGGGTTTTGCTGAACAGAAATTATGAGATTGTTGACGAGATCAAACGAACCGTTTTCCAGGACCTGCAATATAAAGGCCAGGATATCGGTACCGCAACGATTTTTCAGGATGATCTAAGGATTTCGACGAACGTCAAGAATGCAGACGGCTCCCGGGCGATCGGGACACGTGTTTCAGAAGAGGTATACAACCAGGTAGTTGTCAATGGAGAACCCTATATAGGGCGAGCCTATGTTGTGAACAACTGGTACATCACAGCCTACGAGCCTATCAAAAGCATAAATAACCAAATCATCGGGATTCTTTACGTTGGCATACTCGAACAAAAATACGTTGATATCAAGCAGCAAACTGCTCTCGTTTTCTTATCCATTGCCCTGATTGGCGTGCTGGTTTCAACGGTATTGGCCTACCTGCTCTCTCGCAGCATTTCTGGCCCCATCAAAAAATTGGTACAGGCCTCCATGGAAGTGGCCGGCGGCAACCTAGATACAAAAGTTGAAATCACGACATCGGACGAATTAGGCAAATTGGCACATACATTCAATAAAATGGCACTGGCTCTGAGAGAGCGCGATGACAAATTAAAGGAATTCACCAGAAGCAAGATCATGGAGTCTGAACGACTGGCGCTCATTGGACAGTTGGCAGCCAACGTGGCCCACGAGTTGAATAATCCGCTTCAGGGAATCGTCACTTATTCCCACTTGCTTTTGGAGGAATTACCCCACGATGACCCGTCCAGGGATTCTCTCGAAAAGATCGTCATCCAGGCCGACCGAAGCAGAGACATCATTCGAGGCTTGTTGGATTTTTCGCGGCAAAGGAAACCCGATAAAACGTTATGTGACGTTAATAACGTTTTGAAAGGATGTGTTTCCCTTCTGGAAAAGCAGGCTTTGTTTCATAATATACAGATCACATCCAATCTGGATGAAAAACTACCCCTGACGATCATAGACCCATCCCAGATAGAGCGCGTGTTTATCAATATAATCGTCAATGCGGCAGATGCAATGGATGGCAATGGAAAATTGAATTTGGCAACCAGATTCGAACCGGTTGACCATTGCATCGAAGTGGAATTCACTGACACTGGTCATGGCATTGAGAAAGAGAATTTGGAAAAGATTTTTGATCCATTCTTTACGACCAAGGATACTGGACACGGCGTTGGATTGGGCCTGGCGATTAGTTTCGGGATAATCAAAGAACATAAGGGAACCATCTCGGTTGAGAGTGAAGTTGGTAAAGGAACGACATTTATTGTGAGGTTGCCTGTGACCGCTGAAGAAGAAAGTACGAAAAATGAGCAATCAGTCTAGAGTTTTAATTATTGATGACGAGGAAGTCATTCTGGATTCTTGTACGCGCATTTTAAAAGGCGGCGCGTACAAGCTCGCAACTGCGATGAATGGCAGCCTCGGCCTGGATCTGGTAAAGGAATTCCAACCGGATCTTGTTTATGTTGACCTCAAGATGCCGGGTATTTCAGGAATTGAAGTGATTGAAAAGATACGCGATGCCGATCCGACGATTGTGGTCATTGTTATTACCGGCTTTGCAACAGTAAGTTCAGCCGTGGAAGCAATGAAGAATGGCGCATACGATTTTCTGCCAAAGCCTTTCACACCGGACGAATTTCGGTTAATCACCCAGAGAGGTCTGGACAAAAGAAGGTTGATTCTGGAAACTATTCAACTCAGAAGAGAAAAGGAAATGCTCAGGGAGCAATTTGCTGCCATAGTCTCCCATGAGCTCAAGGCTCCTCTGGGCGCAGTCCAACAAAATCTGTTTGTATTGATAAGTGAATTATCAAATCAACTCACCGAAGATCAAAAAGCCCGGTTTGCCCGAATGCAGGCCAACCTCACCGATCTTATCAATCTCATCCTCACCTGGCTGCGCGTGCTGTCGGTGGATGTGATGAAGATTCGAGAAAACTTTAAACCAATACCCATATCCGCAATAATATCCAAAGCAACAGAGAGCGTTTTACCTAATGCGAACCGGAAAGATATTGAAATAATCTCATCGGTTAAAGAACCTTTACCCCTCGTCAATGGAGACGAGGGGACTCTGGTTGAAACAATAGTGAATATTCTGGGTAATGCGGTCAAATATTCCCGAACAGGAAGCCAGATTATAATAAAGGCCGAAGAAATCGAAAACGATATCATGATCTCTGTCGCTGATACCGGTATAGGTATACCGAAAGAAGACCTTCCGTTCATTTTCAATGATTTCTATACTGGCAAGGATGGTCAGAAGATCGAAAAAAGCACCGGGTTGGGACTAGCCATCGCCCGGCGCATTATCGAGGCGCATAACGGCTCTGTTTCAGTGGAAAGCGAATTTGGCAAAGGCTCTACATTTGAAATTCGCATTCCAGCGTTAAAAAACCCTTAATGCAATTTCGCTATCAATTATTTGGCCAAATCATAATTTAAGGAGATGTAAGATGAATGCACAAAAAAAGCTCATAATCATTGATGATGATCCCGATTATGTCGCCGGGATTAAATCTGTCCTTCTGACCGCTAACTATAGCGTGGACGTGGCCTACAACCCGAAGGATGGATTCAAGGCTTTGCAAACCAATCGCTATGACCTGCTCCTGCTTGACATCATGATGGGACGAGGCGCAGAAGGGGTCGCATTGGCACGGAAGATTAGGAAGGATCCCATATTGAGAGAATTACCGGTTTTGATCATCACCGGACTTAGGGAACAAATCGCTTTCCTCTTCCCGGGTCAGCCTGTTCATCCCCATTTCGTCGAGCATGACGAATTGCTTGAGAAACCGGTAGAACCCAAGCTTCTATTGGAAAAAGTGAGTTCCTTGCTGAAATTGGCAGAAGAGAAAAAGTCGTAAATCTTATGAAGAAGGAGGTAATTGAATGGTAGATGAACTTTCTTTCAGCTATGAAGTAGGCAACCTCATGTACGCTTCACATGGGGAGCCGATCACAAACTGCTTGCAGTGTGGCACTTGTTCCGGGACCTGTCCAGCCGTTGAATTCATGGATCATACACCCCGTCAGATTATCGGGATGATCCGGGCTGACTTCAAGGAAGAAGTAATGGCCAGCAATACTTACTGGACTTGTGCATCTTGTTATTACTGCTCGGTCAGATGTCCGGCCGAAATAGACATTGCCGATATGATGTATGCACTAAAGCGCTACTCCATGTGGAAAGGTCAATTCCAGGAAGGCTTGATCGGCCCAGACTTCTCGGAAGCTTTCGTGAAGATGATCGTAAATTCCGGGAGATCCTTTGAGCCCTTGCTGGCAGCTGCCTACCTCCCCAAGTTTAGCGCTCGAGACATCGTTCAGGAAGGCCTGACTGCCACTGGCCTGGTACTATCGGGGAAGATGCCCTTGCTTCCGAAGAAGATCAAGGGGCTTAAAAAGTTCCAGCAGATGGTGCGGAGAATCATCCCGATAGGAGAGACATCATGAAGCAATACGCATACTACCCTGGTTGCTCTCTCGAAAGTCTGGGTAAGAGCTACCACGTCTCCACGCTGGCAGTTGCAAGCGCTTTGGGAGTGGAGCTCAAGGAAATCGAGGACTGGAACTGCTGTGGTGCGACCGCCTACTTCCCGGTGGACGAATTGCTGGCATACACGCTGACGGCCCGGAACCTAGCCAAGGCCGAAAAAACCGGACTCGACTTCGTCGCCCCTTGCAGTGCGTGCTACAAGAACGCCTACTTCACAAATAGCTATATCCAAAAAGACCCCGATCTGGCTGATCATATCAACTACGCCTTGGAAGCTGATAACCTGCACATCGCTGGCACGTCAAAGGTGCGCCATCTTATTGAAGTTTTCATCAACGATGTAGGCTTCGATGAGATTAAGAATAAAGTTACCAATCCACTGAAGGGTCTCCGCATTGCCCCCTATTACGGATGCCAAATCCTGCGACCCCGCAAGGACCACGAAGACGTTGAGAATCCTCAATACTTCGAAGGTTTGTTGTCAACGCTCGGGGCGGAACCGATAGATTATGCTTCCAAAGCCCGTTGCTGTGGCGGCTCTCTGATCATCACGAACCGGAAGGCCGCTCTGGACATGGTACGCATACTCTTACAGGATGCCATTAACCACAACGCCGACGTGATTGCTACCACCTGCCCGATGTGCGATGTCAATCTGGAGGTCTATCAAGCTCAGGTCAACCGGGAGTTCGGCACACAATACGCAATCCCTGTGATGTACTTTACGCAACTGATGGGATTGGCCTTTGGGATCTTACCCGGTCACCTTGGGATTGCGAAACGACAAGTTTCCGGTGCATCCATGCTTGCACTTGCTCAGAATACGAAATAGGAGAGAACTCTATGAGTGAAAGAATTGGCGTATACATCTGTCACTGCGGTACAAACATTGCTGGCATTGTTAACGTGGCTGATGTCAGCAAATGGGCTGGAGAGAGACTTGCGGACAAAGGGGTTGTTATCTCCCGCGACTACAAGTTCATGTGTTCCAGCCTGGGCCAGGAATTGATCCAGAAGGACATCAAAGAGCAGAAGCTGACTCGCGTGGTCGTGGCAGCCTGCTCCCCGCACCTGCACGAAAGAACCTTTCGCAATGCCTGCAAAGGCGCAGGTCTGAACCCCTACCTGTGCGAACTGGTCTCCATCCGCGAGCAGGACTCCTGGGTGCATACCGATAAAGTCGCTGCCACGGCAAAAGCCAAAGCCATTGTCTCGGGTGGTGTTGCCCGCGTGATCCATCATGAAGCACTTGAACCTTTGCGCGTGCCCATCCACCCCGCCACATTGGTTGTCGGTGGCGGAATCGCCGGCATCCAGGCTGCCCTTGAGATCGCCGACGCTGGATTTCGCGTCTATCTTGTGGAACGTGAACCGTCCATCGGTGGGCACATGGCCCAGTTCGACAAGACCTTCCCCACCCTAGACTGCTCGGCCTGCATTCTGACGCCCAAAATGGTGGATGTTGGCAACCACCCCAACATCACTTTGCTGACCTGGTCCGAGGTCCAGAAAGTGGACGGCTATGTTGGTAATTTTGCTGTAACGATCAAGAAGAAACCTCGCTATATCAAGACGGAAGACTGCACCGGCTGCGGTATCTGTTGGGAAAAATGTCCGAAGAAGGTCATTGATAATGTCTTCGAGGCCGGCATGGGTAACCGTAAAGCCGTGTATGTGCCTTTCCCGCAAGCCGTACCCAAGTACCCGGTTATTGATGATGTAAATTGCACGTATTACCTGAAGGGTACCTGCAAAGCCTGCGAGAAGTTCTGTCCGACCAATGCCATTGACTTCAACCAGAAAGCCGAGGAGATTACCGTCGAAGTTGGCAATATCATCCTGGCTACTGGTTACGACTTGTTCGATGCCCGGCGTATCCCTCAATATGGCTATGGTAAATTGGCAAATGTCTATACCAACCTGGAGTTCGAACGCTTATGCAACGCAGCTGGTCCGACTGGAGGCAACATTGTCCTGCGGGATGGCAAGACCACTCCCAAAACAGTGGGGATTGTCCACTGCGTAGGTTCTCGCGACAAAAACTACAACGCCTATTGCTCAGCTATTTGTTGTATGCAGAGCCTCAAGTTCGCCCACCTGGTTCGCGAGCGCACCGGTGCAGAAGTTTACAATTTCTATATTGATATTCGCACCCCGAGCAAGGGCTACGAAGAGTTCTATCAGCGCCTGCTGGAGGAGGGGACGCGTTTCGTGCGCGGCAAGGTTGCCGAAGTAACCAATGTTGCCAGGGTACCCGAGGAAGAAGGAAAATTGATCATCCAGGTGGAGGATACGCTCATTGGCAAACAGCGGCGTATCCCCGTGGACATGGTCGTCCTCTCGTCCGGGATGCAGGCACGTCACGACTCCAAAGAGGTCGCTAAATTGTTCGGCATCTCGTGCAGTGCTGACGCCTGGTACATCGAGCGGCACCCGAAACTGGACCCGGTGGCGACCATGACCGAAGGAGTCTACATCGCCGGTTGTGCACAAGGCCCGAAAGATATCCCGGCCAGCGTGGTTCAAGGCGCGGCCGCCGCGGCCCGCATTCTGGGCAAGATCCAGCAGAAGGAAATCGCCCTCGAACCGGTACGCGCCACGATTAATCAGGATCAGTGTTCCGGCTGCCGCATCTGTAATAACTTGTGCCCATTCAATGCCATCCTCTTCCATGAGGACAAGATGGTATCCGAAGTCAACCCGGCTCTGTGCCAGGGCTGCGGCACCTGCGTGGCAGCCTGCCCGGCTGGTGCCATCAGCGGCACTGGCTTCAGTAACGAGCAAATCCTGTCGCAGATTGACGGCCTGCTCCTGCTGAACATCTCGAACGCAGCGGTACCTATAGAACAATAGAGGAGAGTGAGACATGACCGAAGAAACCAAACCCTTCGAACCCGTCATTATCGGCTTCACCTGTAACTGGTGTAGTTACCGCGCTGCCGATATGGCTGGCACCGCCCGCATGAAGTATGCACCCAACGTGCGCCTGATCCGGCTGATGTGCTCCGGACGCTTGGATCCCACATTTGTCTTCAAAGCCATTGCCGGCGGCGCAGACGCGGTGCTGATTTCCGGTTGCCATCCCGGCGATTGCCATTACGTCGAACAAAATTATAAAGCCATGCGCCGCTTCCAGTTGATGCAGCGCGTCCTGACCCAGCTGGGCGTTGAACCCGGACGTCTGAAATTGCTTTGGGCCAGCGCCGCCGAAGGCCAGATGTTCGCCAATGAAATCAACAAGTTTGTCGAGGAAGTGCGCGCCCTTGGTCCCCTCAACTGGTCACAGCCAGGGGAGCGAGTCAGTACACCCATCATGGAGGAGGTGACAGCATGAGCAAGCCGAAATTCGCCATGTACTGGGCCGCATCCTGCGGAGGCTGCGAGATCGCCGTTCTGAATATCCATGAGAAAATCCTAGACGTAGACGCCAACTTCGACGTGGTCTTCTGGCCGGTCGCCATGGACGCCAAATATAAAGACGTTGAGGCGATGGAGGATGGCTCGATCCTGCTGACACTATGGAATGGCGGCATTCGCAACGATGAGAACGAGCATATCGCCCATCTACTGCGTAGGAAATCCAAGATCCTGGTGGCGTTTGGCTCATGCGCCTGCGAAGGCTGCATCCCCGGTCTGGCCAACTTCTCGCCCATTAAGGAAATGGTGGACACTGCCTTCACGACCCTCACCACCGATAACCCCGACAACCTTCGCCCGCAGACCAGCTACACCATGCCCGAAGGTATCATTACCATCCCGACCCTCTACCCGGTACTGCGCACCCTCGACCAGGTGGTGGACGTGGACTACTACATGCCTGGCTGCCCGCCTGAATCGCACCAGATCGCTGCGGTTATTGACTTGGTGGTGCAGGTTTTGCAAGGGAAAGCCGAACTGCCCCCCAAGGGCGCCACCATTGGTGCCGGCAACTCTACCGTCTGTGACGAATGCCCACGAAAGCGCAACGTCAAGACGATCAAGGAGTTTGGCCGCATTCAACTCATGCACGCCGACCCCGAATTATGCCTGCTCGAACAGGGCATCCCCTGCAACGGTCCCGCCACCCGCAGTGGCTGCAACGCCCGCTGCCCGTCAGCTGGCGCCCAGTGCATTGGCTGTTACGGTCCCGCCGAAGGTGTGGTGGACTATGGCGCACGCCTGATTTCCGCTTTCGCCTCGGTCATCGATAGCAACAAGCCGGATGAAATTGATAAAATTCTGGACGGCCTGGTAGACCCCGCCGGGCAGTTCTATCGGTTCAACCTGGCTGGCTCCCTGTTGCGCTCCAGCAAGTCCGCGCAGAAAGGATAATTAAACATGCAAAGGATCACAATTGACCCCATCACCCGGCTGGAAGGCCACGGCAAGATCGAGATTTTCCTGAACGAACAAGGGAATGTCACCAATACCTACTTCCAGATCCCGGAACTGCGCGGCTTCGAGCGTTTCTGCGTCGGCCGCCCGGTCGAGGAGATGCCCCTGCTGACTAACCGCATCTGCGGCGTCTGCCCCGAGGCTCACCACATGGCCGCTGCCAAGGCCACCGATGCAGTCTATCACGTGGAAGTACCGCGGACCGGCAAGATGCTGCGCGAACTGCTCTACAGCGCCTTCTACTGCACCGACCACACAACCCACTTCTATGCCTTGGGCGGCCCGGACTTCATCATGGGCCCGGATGCCCCGGTTGCTGAGCGTAACATTTTGGGCGTCATTCACAAGGTCGGGTTGGAAATAGGCGGCAAAGTCATCCAGATGCGCAAGTACGGCCACACGGTGGTCGAAATCATCGGCGGCCGCAAGGTCCATCCCTGCACCTCCATCCCCGGTGGCCTGACCAAGGGCATCACCGAGGAACAGCGCAAGGAGATCGAGCAGATGGGCCGCTGGGCCATCGAATTTGCCCAGTTCAGTCTGAAGGCCTTCAACGACATCGTTCTGAGCAACAAGGCTTATCTGGACCTGATCGTCGGCGACGTCTACACTCACAAGACCTATTACATGGGTCTGGTGGACGCCAACAACAAGGTCAACTTCTACGATGGCAAGGTCCGCGTGGTCGCACCAGATGGCAAGGAATATGTCAAGTACGAACCAAAGGATTACGCTGCGAACATTGCCGAGCATGTCGAACCCTGGACGTATCTGAAGTTCCCTTATCTGAAGAATGTCGGTTGGAAGGGCTTCGTGGACGGACCCGATTCCGGCGTCTACATGGCCACCCCGCTCTCGCGTCTCAATGCAGCCGACGGTATGACGACTCCCCTCGCCCAGGCCGAATACGAGAAGTTCTACAGCACTCTGGGTGGCAAACCTGTTCATCAGCGCCTGGCCATCCATTGGGCGCGTCTCATCGAACTGCTCTACGCGGCCGAACGCTGGGTGGAACTCGCCACCGACCCGGAAATAACTTCGCCCAACTTCCATGCCATCCCGACCGCCACCCCCACCGAGGGTGTGGGTATTGTCGAGGCCCCGCGCGGCACGCTCACCCATCACTACTGGACCGACGAGCGCGGTGTGGTAACCAGGGTCAACTTGATTGTTGGCACCACCAACAACTACGCCCCCATCACCATGTCCATCAAGAAGGCTGCTGACAATCTCATCAAGAATGGCAATGTCAACGAGGGCCTGCTGAATATGGTCGAAATGGCCTTCCGCGCCTATGACCCATGCTTCGGCTGCGCCACCCACTCCCTGCCCGGCCAGATGCCGTTGGAAATCAATATCCGTAAACCCGACGGTGAAATCCTGGACGTGCTGAAGCAATTTGTAGATTAGTCCAACAGGACTGTGAGCTCTGACAGGTCTGACAGGTCATTTGCTGGCCGGTTAGACCTGTCATACTAATAAGACTACCAGAATATGAAGACTTTGGTCATCGGCCTCGGGAACCCCATTTTAGGTGATGACGGCGTCGGCTGGCGTGTGGCGGAGCATGTGGCGCGTGCCACCGCTGACCGGTCCGATGTCGAGGTGGACTGCGTTGCATTGGGCGGACTCAGCCTGATGGAACGGCTCACCGGCTGTGAGCGCGTCATCCTGGTCGATTCCATTTTTACCGGAGGGAAACCTACCGGGACCGTAAACCTGTTCCTGCTGGCCGAACTGCCGGACCTGTCCTCCGGTCACACCACCGCCGTCCATGACACTTCCCTTCGCAACGCTCTGAACGTGGGCCGCAGTATGGACATCCCCTTGCCCCGCGACGAGGATGTGCTCATCGTCACCATCGAGGCTGAGAATGTCTATGATTTCTCCGAAACACTGTCACCCCCGGTCGAAGCGGCTGTACCTCAAGCCGTGAAGGCTGTGCTACAATTGATCCAATCAAAATAAGGAGAGAGATATGATTTCCACTGAACTCTTACGGCGTTATCCCTTCTTTGCCATGCTCACGGATGACCAGCTCAAGGCGATTGCAATGATCTCTGAAGAAAAGGCTTATCCCAAAGAGACCCTCCTGGTGAAGGAGAATACCCCCGCAACCAAACTCATCCTCCTGCTCGAAGGCGATGTGGATCTCATCTACAGCGGAGGCGGCGAAGGAGCCATTTCCAATGCCCTGGTCGGCTCGATCGCCCAGGGCGAGATGCTGGGAGTCTCATCGCTCATCGAACCGTATATCTACATTTCATCCGCCCGGGCGACCGTCCCCGTCAAGGTCGTCGAAATTGACGGGTTGGCTGTACGGGCCCTGATGCATTTGGATAAATTGCTTGGCTACGCGTTGATGAGCAACGTGGCAAGTGCCGTACTGGAGCGCCTGAAGTACACCCAGGTGGAACTGGCCGCTGCCAGAGCCTGATACCTTAACGAAGGTTGCAATATCGGCATTTATCTTAAGACCGCGCCGCGTGGCGCGGTCTTTATTGCCTCGCAAAGGCACCAGCCCCGAGGCGCAACCGGGATGGGAATAACCGGTTCTCTTTCCAGGAGGTTGAAATGAACGAGACAATCACGCCCCGTAAGGACACGGATTATAGTAAGGCCGTGATTATTGCTACGACGATCCTCTGAATGACTTGTATCCTTTCTTGCGCGGCCGTGCTGATCATTCTGATAATGAGAACGGCTTGAACCTGTTAATGACTCAAAAGCGCC